>Ga0256828_1000051_pt1 | contig 79662 bp, 71 predicted proteins | sample CV88metaG_FD_185993 | JGI IMG/M metagenome (GOLD analysis project Ga0256828, IMG submission 185993) | Hydrothermal vent microbial communities from East Pacific Rise, Pacific Ocean - CV88 | ecosystem: Environmental > Aquatic > Marine > Hydrothermal vents | place: Pacific Ocean: East Pacific Rise...
GCCGGCTTGCTGTTTTTTTGCGCCTGTTCTACCATAGATCCTATTGTCGTACCCATTGACAGAATAGGCAGGGATCTTAACGATACACAGAAAAACCTGGATTTTTCCGTCATGCCTGACACGCACATACATATGAAAGGCTCGCAACTTGCAATCGAAAAAGCATTTTAGTACAGGATGCACGCAATGATCATTATCGGAGCAGGAGCGGCAGGGCTTTGTGCAGCCATTACAGCAGCAAAGGCAGGGCAAAAAGTTTTACTGCTTGAGAAGAACAGTAAAGTAGGCAGAAAAATCCTGGTATCGGGTAACGGGAAATGCAATATTACAAACCGTTCTATATCTCCCCACCATTTTCACTCGAACAACCCACCGTTTGTCAAAAAAGTATTGGAAGGATTCGGATTTGATACGGTAGAACGTTTTTTCAACACTATCGGGCTTGAACTTGTAGAGGGGAAAGAGGGGAAAATGTTCCCCATGTCCATGCAGGCAAGTTCTGTTGCCGAAATTATGGAATATGAAGCGATGAGAGCAGGGGTTCAGATCATATGCGACTGTGCCGTTACAGGCATAGAAAAAGAGGGCAGGCTCTTTAAAGTAGAGACTTCCCAAGAGACCCATACCTGCCGCAAACTGCTGATAGCTTCGGGTTCTCCTGCCGCTCCTCAGCTTGGAGGCAACGACTCCGGATACGCTTTTGCACTTAAACTGGGCCATACGCTCATCCCAAGGCATCCCTCACTGGTACAGCTCTGTTCCGAGGAATCTTGGGTCAAAAGCTGTGCCGGGGTAAAGATAGCAGGGAAGGCAACACTTTATGCAAACGGAGAAGAGGTTACACAGAAGGAGGGCGACCTGCTTTTTACCAACTATGGTATCAGCGGACTTGCCATACTCGACCTCAGCCGTGAAGCAAGCATAAGGCTGGCACAGTTCGATTATTGTGAACTCAGTCTTGACCTGATGTCCAAAACAGGCAAAGAGAAGCTTGCCGGCCTGCTTTTGAACAGAATAGACAAAAAAAGCCAAAAACCTGTAGGGTTGTGGCTGCAGGGGATACTTCACAAAAAACTCGTAAAAATCGTCCTTGAACATTCAAAATGCAGAAGCAGGACAGAGGGGGAGCTGGGCAGGAAAGATATCAACCGGCTTGTGCACAGTATTAAAAACCTTAAACTCAGCATTAGCGGAACCAAAGGCTTTCAGGGGGCGGAAGTGGCGACAGGAGGCATAGATACGCATGAAGTAGACCCGGTATCTATGGAGTCGAAACATATGCCAAACCTCTTCTTCGCAGGTGAAATTCTCGATGTCGATGGAGACAGGGGAGGGTTCAACTTTCATTTTGCCTGGGTGAGTGGAATACGGGCAGGTAGCGTATAATCCGTTGAAAAAATAAAATTATTATAGAAATATATGCTTTCAACAGCTATAATTGCCTTCCTAAAGACAAATAACATATTTTGGATTTTATTAAAAAACAAAGGCGTAAAAGCAGATGATAAACAAAGAACAGATTCAAGAGAAACTCAGTCAGGTGATCTATCCGGGATTTACAAAAAATATTATAGAATTTGGTTTTCTCAAAGAAGTTTCAGTCGACGATACAACGATCCGGATTGTACTCGATATTCCCTCTTCGGCACCGGAGATTTCCCATCAACTTCAAGAGGAGATCACCAAGCGTCTCTCCTTTCTCGGTGATTTTGAGATAGCGCTTTCCATCAAAACACCCAAAATGCCTCGAATAACCAGTTCACACGGCAAAAATGTACTGCCCAATATCCAGAACTTTGTTATGGTCAGCTCCGGTAAGGGTGGGGTAGGCAAATCGACCACCACTGTCAATCTCGCTATTGCACTGGCACAGCAGGGCAAACGGGTAGGGCTGCTCGATGCAGACATCTACGGCCCGAATATTCCCCGTATGATGGGGATAGAGGGTGAACAGCCTGTCTTTCTGGGCAAGACCATCAAACCCATCATGGCACACAATGTCAAGGTCATGTCCATCGGCTCACTGGTCGAGAGAGGCGCTTCGCTCATCTGGAAAGGGGCGATGGTCACACAGGCGATCGAGCAGATGCTTGAAGATATCGAGTGGGGGAGCCTGGATGTCCTGCTCTTTGACATGCCTCCGGGAACCGGTGATGCCCAGCTGGCACTGGCACAGAGCCTGCCTGTTACCTCCGGTGTCTGTGTCACTACTCCCCAAAAAGTTGCGCTTGACGATACTGTCCGAAGTATGGATATGTTCACACAGCTTCATATTCCTATTGCCGGTATTGTGGAAAATATGAGTGGATTTATCTGCCCGGACAGCGGGAAAGAGTACGACATCTTCGGCAAAGGCACTACCCAGCCGTTGGCAGATGCCTACCAGACCGAAGTACTGGGGGAGATCCCCATCGAACCGGCAGTGAGAGAAGGGGGCGATACAGGGCTGCCCATTACCGTTCTGGCACCCCACTGTGAAACCTCCAAACGCTACCAGCAGATCGCCGAAAAACTGTGGGAGAGTATGCTGAAGGTCAACGAAGAGGGCGGGGTAGACAACGAGGCGATACAGCCTACAGTCTTTTAATCCAGATAAAACAGTTTCGGCTTGGTATTGGCTTCGGGCTTGAGGGTAAAGTGTTTTCGCGCTTTCAGCACCTGGCTGATTTCACTCTGCGGATCATCCAGGTCACCAAAGTAACGCAGTTTTGCAGGACAGGTGATCTGGCAGGCTGTCGTGGTCTCACCCCTTGCCAGACGGGTATCGGCACAGAAGATACACTTGTCGGTCACTTTTCTTCTCGTATCGACATATCTGGCATCGTAGGGGCAGGCTTTGACGCAGTCAACGGAGAGGTCACACTTCTCATCATGGAGGCGGATGATCCCGTTGCTGTCCTGATAGATCGCTTCGTTTTTACATGCTTTCAGGCAGGGAGCATCTTCACACTCCTGGCACTGCATCTGGGTAAAGGTTGCTTTGACTCTGTCCAGATCCCAGAAATCCCCTTCAGGCTCTTTTACATCTATCCAGAGTCTGTGTTTGTCTGCCCCGAGCAAGATGCCGTTCTCCTCTTTACAGGCCACTTCACACGCCCGGCAGTTAATGCAAAGCTTATAATCGAATGCCATACCGTATCGTGCCATTATACCCTCCTGATCGTTACATTGGTGTGGTGCATCGCCGCACAGCCGTAAATCTTTTCAAAGCGGTCTTCAATGATCGCATTGTCACAGGCTCCGTTGCCAAACGCCTGATGCATCGCTTCACTGCTGCCTCCGTAACCGTGGGAGAACCAGATGACATCAGGAGCGATTCTGTTGGTCGGATGGGCTTTGATGACCACCTTGGAGATACTGCTTGCCACTTCAACCTCGTCCCCCTCTTTGATTTGAAGCTTTTGGGCCACTTTATTGTTGATCCAGAGATGGTTGGTATGCTGCATATCCCTGAGCATACTGTTGTTTGTTGTCGCACTCTGTGTTGAAGTGACATACCTGCCGGTGATCATTCTGAACGTTCCTTTGGGTACGATAAAATCATACCCTTTCTGCCATGCCGGCATAGGGTCGAACCCATGTTTTTCCAGCTTCTTCAAATAACATTTTACGCTGTAGTCCCGTTTGACACTATAGTGTTTTTTCTCTTCGGGGTAATAGCGGTAGAGATGATTTCCCACAGTGGTATGCTCTGCCAGGTAGGGGTACCAGACCCCCTTCTCTCTCAATGAACGATAGACCGCTTTGCCAAACGCTTTGGTAATGAGATTTCTGTTCCTGGCAGCGATATCGTTTCGGTAGAGTTCTGCAAGGTCATACCCTCCCTCTTCAAAGGCTTTGTGTCTGCCAAGCTCTTTTACACTCTCCTGAAGCTCTTCATCATACCTGAGACTCACTTCAAAAAGCGGTACGGAGAGTTTCCTGCCGAGCCCTTTGAGGATCTCCTGCATACTCCGGCTCTCATAAAGCGGATCGACCACCTTGTTCCTCAAAGCCAAAGAGGGTTCAAGGCGGTTGAAACTGACCACCATATCTTCCCGTTCCAGGTAGGTACACTCCGGAAGGATCACATCTGCCATCATCGCCGTATCGGTCGGCATGGTATCGAGCATGACCACCAGATCCATCATCTCCAGCATTTTTCTGGTTTTGGCAATATTGGGCATATTCTGCATCAGATTGTGTTTGCGGATGAACATCGCCTTGACAGGATAGGGTGCGCTGCCTTCGATCACTTTCTCCCTGAAATTCAGCCAGCTCCCCCCTTTACGTGAACCGTACACGATCCCCTCCAGGTCGAAGCGGTCTTCGGCATTGGCGTAGTAGGGTTCTACCACCTCCTCTTTGGGAAGTTTGATCGGTTTGCCAAACACGATGCCGCCTTTGCGGTTGATACTCCCTGCCAGCGCATTGACAAGCACCATCGCCCGTCTGAGCTGAAAATCGTTCTCTGCCCAGACACTCCGCCTGCCCAGGTAGTAAAGCGGCCTCTGGGCTTTGAAAAAGGCACGGGCAACCGCTTCTATTTTGGCTGCCGGGATACGGGTTTTCTGCTCTGCCCACTGCGGCGTATAGTTGGAGGAGAGGATATGCGTTTTCAGTTTGCCGAAATCTTTGACATGATTTTTGACATATGTTTTATCATAAAGCTCCTCCTTGATGGCGACATAGAGCATACTCAGGCAGAATGCCAGGTCCGTTCCCGGGTTGATCGGAAGATAGGTATCGGCTTTGAGCGCTGTAACAGTACATCTTGGGTCCAGTACCACCACGTTCTGTTTTGTATGGAGCATATCGATACTGTCGGGGGTAATGAGCGACTCATACCGGTTCGCCCCGCTGATAATGAGATAGTCGCTTCCTGCTACATCGGGTTCACCAATATCTCCAAGCGTCAGCTGCAGTGCTCCCAGTTTGGTATTGAGGCAGATGGAACCTTCATCCAGAAAGTTTGCACTTCCCAACTTACTGCCAAAGAACTGGATATACTCGTCTTTATTGAATCCCTCTCCGTTACAGTAGGCAATAGTGGAACGGTTGTCTTTCTGCGCATCCAGAATCTTCACCAGAGCATCTTGAATATAGCCGTATGCTTCATCCCAGGTAGCCCGTTTATATTTGCCGTCTCCACGCTTTCCGATGCGAATGAGCGGATATTTCAGCCGGTCTTTGTCATAGAGTGCCTGGATCCCCGCATTTCCTTTGGGACAGAGCATATTTCTGGATTTTGGAAACCAGGGATTGGGGTCAAGTTTGGTAACTTCACCATTTTCAACTCTGGCAAACCCTGCACATTTGTTTCTGCACATATTGCACAGATAGGGTGTGGTAGTGAATTTGGAAGTTGCAGACGTTTTTGTTGTGACTATGGGTGCCGCCAAAGCAGAAGTCGCATAAACACAGAGTGAAACCGTGCCTTGTAGAAATTTTCGTCGGGAAGTCTCTATTTTTTTCATAGAGTTATTGTAGCAAAAGTTTCTATTGGAAGCCTAAAAAGGCTTCCAAAAGGAGGGATTAATGTCCTTCTTCCTCATCGAGGTTAAAGGCTCTTGTTCCTACGTAGTAGAGCAGGATACAGATTCCAAGCCCGCCAAGAGAGATCATAATCTCCGTTGCACTTGGGAAGTAGTGTACCCACTCCGGTGGAAGTTGATACTCTGTAATCTTCATCATTTGAAGCGGTTTAAGCTGCGTATCGTGTACCAGGTCGTATCTCATAAAGAAGATACCTACCATACCGATCAGTGATATCCATACATACGTTGTGACAGATCTCCATTTTGTAAAGAGCATGACAACGAATGGGATCAACATACCCATCAGTACCTCACCATAGATAAATCCGCCACTGTGCATAATATGTTCTGCAACCTCTGCACGGTTTGGCATACCGCCATACACACCTGTCATCATTTTCCATGTTTCAAAGAACATCAAAATACCGAGAAGCAGTGTCTGGATCTTTGCCAATCCAACCAGCAGTGTTTTTGTTTTTTCATCGAAATTCATTTTATATCTGAATCCCATAATGATGAAAGAGAGATAGATACCGGTAATGAACGCTGTCAAAATAAAGTATGTCGGATAGAAGACACCGTTAGAGATAGCTCTTGCATTGAGGAAACCGAAAACACCACCAAGGTTGGAGTGTGCCGCAAGACCCACAAGCAATCCGACAAGACCGAAGATCTTCGCCTTTTTCATATTGTTGTTGAGCAGGAAATAGAACTCGATGATCATAAATGTCAGGTAGATACCATAGAGTGTACCCATCCACCAGATCGCAGAACGCATACCCGGGCTGATTACGTTATAGATAAGCATTCTGACAGGATGCCCAATCTCAAATGCGATGACGGCAAATCCCGCAAGGATCGTTACAATTGAGCCGAAGATCGCTCGTTTTGAGATCATCGTATAGTCTTTAAATCCAAATACATCCCCAAGAGAACCGACAATACAGAACCCTGTCGAACTTACAACGAAGAAGATATAGACTGCGATCAAAAGCCCCCAAGGGTGCTGTCTTGTAACGCCATACGCATGGTGTCCGTGCACCAGATAGGTAGCCACACCGATAACGAACATTGCAAGCATTGCCAATACTGACACTGCCACCAACATGTTAACAGGAGTTTTTTCAAAACCTAAAATCGATTTTAGTGAAAAATCTTCTTTTAGTGGAATATTTAATGGTCCAATTTTCATCATTAACTCCTTATGTTAGATAGAATAGTTTTGGATTAGTACCAAGATGGGCTTTTAAACTAAAGTGTTCTCTCGTTCTAAGCAATTCACTAATCTCACTGTTTGGATCATCAAGATCACCAAAGGTTCTTACTTTTGTCGGACAGGTATTTTGACATGCCGTAGTCGTTTCGCCACGTGCCAGTCTTGTATCTGAACAGAAAGTACACTTGTCTACCGTCATTGTTCTGTCATCGACGTAACGCGCATCGTAAGGACAGGCATTCATACAGTATGAACACAAGATACACTTGTCCGAATTTACCCTTACTACATGATTTTCATCATAATATGTCGCGTGGGTAGGGCACACTTCCTGGCAGGGAGCATCATCACAGTGTTGGCACTGTGATGGTAAAAATGCTGCGGAAGCGATATTGATCAGAGGCCATTCGCCTTCTACTTCATTTTGCCCAACCCAGATTCTATGTTTATCTGCACCGAGCAAAACACCATTTTCCTCTTTACATGCGACTTCGCATGCTTTACAGTTAATACAGTTTTTATAATCTAAAGCCATTCCATATCTTGCCATGATTACACCTTTCTTATTTCTACATTGGTTTCATGCATTACTGCTGCACCATAAACCGGCTCTATTTTGTCTTCGATCAGAAGAGCATCATTAGCACCATTTCCATAAGCGATCTCCATACCTTCACTGCTTCCGCCAAAACCATGAAGCATGAATATCTGGTTTGGAGCGATCTTTTCGGTAGGATACGCTTTGATTTTAACCGCACCTATACTACTTTTTACTTCAACCATATCGCCAAATGCTATCTTTTTTTGTTCGGCAACTCTTTTGTTGATCCAGATATAGTTTGTAGGAATCAAATCTCTCAACATAAGGTTGTTTGTAGTTCCACTTTGTGTAAATTGCGCATGTCTTCCGGTAACAAGTCTGAACTGCCCTTCCGGAACGCTGAAATTCCACTCATCTTTCCAAGTCGGCATAGGGTCAATCCCTTTTTTGGAGAGGTTTTTAAAGTTGATCGTTACTTTCAGCTTATCACCCTGAGTTGTATAGTTTTTCTTGTTCTCAGGATAGTACTGGAACTCATTTGGATTGAGTTGTTTATGGTATTTTTCCATATTTGGATAGTAAACACCCTTCTCATCCAATGTTTTCCAGGCCTCTTCTCCAAAGGTCGCTTCCACCATCTCTTTGTTGGCTTCATACACAGGTTTTTCCCAGGCATCGGCAAGATTGAATCCATTCTCTTCATAATATTTTTCAATCTCCGCTTCACTCATACCTTTTGTATCGTCCTGAACATCTTCGTCATATTTTTTCGTAATCTCCCAAAGCGGCTTGGAGAGTTTTTCCGCCAACTCTTTATAGATTACTTCCGGCTCTTTTGTTTCAAAGAGTGGTTTGGCAGACTGCTTTCTCATAACGATAGCAGGTTCAAGACCTCCATATGTCGCTACAGGAGAAGTTCTTTCGAGATAAGATGCCTCAGGCAGGATAACGTCGGCGAACATTGTCGTATCACTTGGAAGAATATCGATCATCACATTCAGATCCATTTTCTTCAGGAATGCTTCTGTTTTTTTCGCATTTGGAACACCGCTCATCGGGTTGTGCTTTCTCATCATCATCACTCTCACCGGATACGGAGCCGTTCCATCGAGTACCATATTTCTGAACTGGATCCATGAACCTGTTTTCCCTGAAGGAATAGCGATATCTTTTCCGTCAAATCTCGGCTGTACCTGTGCATACATTGGAGAGTTGATCTCCTCTTTAGGCAATGCCAGTTTCTTACCGTAAACAATACCGCCTTTTTTGTCAAGGTTTCCGCTCAGTGCCTGGAAGATTGCCATTGCTCTTCTGAGTTGGAAGTCGTTTTTACTAAATACACTTCTTCTTCCCTGATAGTAAATAGGGTGTTCGGCTCCCATAAACTCTCTGGCAGTTTTATAGATCTCTTTTGCAGGAATATTGGTAATTTTTTCTGCCCACTCCGGAGTGTATTTTTTAGAGAGTATATGTTGTTTGTAATCTTCAAAACCTACAGTGAATTTTTGCACGAAATCTTTGTTATAGAGCTCTTCACTCATCACAACATAAGTCAATGCCAATACAAACGCAAGGTCTGTTCCCGGGTTTATGGCATACCATCTGTCCGCTTTCGCCGCAGTGTTTGTAAATCTAGGATCCAGAACAATCGTTTTGAGTCCTCTTCCTTTACTTCTTTTGAAAAGGTCCATCGTATCGGGTGTAATGATCGCTTCCGCTCTGTTCGCACCCGCAATGATCAGATAATCCGCATTGTTCAGGTCCGCTTCACCGTATGTACCGATCGTATTGACATACCCACCAAGTGTCGTTTCAAGACAGATACTGATCTCATCGACATAATTGGGTGTTCCGATCTTTTCACCTACGAGTACTTCAAAGCCCTCTTTTGAAAGCCCTTCACCGTTACAGTAACCGATTGTAGAACGGTTGTCCTTTTCCTCATCGAGGATCTGTTTCAGACCTTTGAATTTGTCTGTTCCGTTCAAGATGGCATCATATGCCTCTTCCCATGTAACTCTCTTATATTTACCGTCACCTCTCTCTCCGATTCTGACCAACGGATATTTGAGACGATCCGGATCGTACATCGTTTGAATACCGGCATTTCCTCTTGCACAAAGCATATTTCTGCTTTTTGGGAAATATGGATTTGGGTTGAGCTTTGTAACAACTCCATTCTCAACTCTGGCAAATCCCGCACATTTGTTTACACAAATACCGCAAAGAAATGGAACATTCTCTGCTTCTCCTGTACTTGTTTTTGTTGTAACGGACTCTGCGACACCATGAGACTCATGTTCCTCATGACCAGCCATAAGGTTAGTCACGCCTATACTTGAACCACCAACGATACTTAAAGCGACACTACCCTGAAGAAATTTTCTTCTAGATACTTCAACTTGCATTAGGTACCCTCCTTCTATAAAAATTATTGCATATAAAATAAGAGAAAAACACTCCTATTTATAAGAACACATTATATTCTATAGTAGTTAGCCTTATATAAATATGATTTCAATCAATAAATAACGTTTTTTATATAAAAATTATTATATTTTTACGTCAAATTATTTTTGGTATAAAGAGAGGTAATATTAATTATAAATCACCATAATAATATTGCCAAAAAGCATCTATTTTTTACAAAAACAGACAATGAATTTACAGATATTTTACTTTGGGGAAATACTTTTGTGGGTGGGAAGCTGTAAACTATAGCTAGAAGGCTCTTTTGTTGCCGTTCAACAAACGGATCAATAGAAAAACTACGGCAGAGAGAGAAATCATCACTGCGGCAACCGGTGCGGAATAGGGAAGTCCGTAAGAGGTGAAGCGGTCATAAATAAGTACCGGGGCAACCATCGGATGGTAGGCAATAATCACCACTGCACCAAACTCTCCTATACCCCGGCTCCACATCATCAGGGCACCGTTGACGATATCGTTGCGTACCTGAGGCAGAAGTACCGAAAAAAATAGTTGGAAAGGGGAGGCTCCCAGAGTCCGTGCCACATGTTCATACCTGACATCAAGTTTACGAAAGCCCTCTTTGGCCGCATTGATAAGAAAGGGTGCGGAGAGAAACATCATCGCTATCATGATCCCCACTGGGGTATCGACCACATCCAGCCCCAACAATCCTTTGCCAAATGCCATCAGCAGAGCGATACCCGCAGCCGTATGAGGAACCATAACGGGAATATCGATAAGTGATTCGAGCAAAACTTTCCCCCTGAACTCATACCTTGCGATAAGATAGCCAAGAGGCACTCCCGTGAGCAAGACGAAACAGACTGCGAAAAAAGAGAGTTTAAATGTAAGCCAGATACTCGTATAGACCTCTCTTTCCTGCAAAACCTTTATGAGTTTTTCCATCCCTACACCGTAAAAAAGCCCAAGAAGAGGATAGATTAAAAAGAAGACCAGTAGTGCGGAGAGCATTCCAAAAACAATCATAAGAAAAAGAGGTCTTTTCATAATACCAACACTCCCGCTTTGTTAATCTGTATGTAACATCTCTCTCCCTCTTTCAGTTTCAGTCTATCAAATACGCTTTTCGTCATTTTCAAAAACAGGCGGGCACCGTTTAGATCCACATAAAGTTTGTAATGATCCACCGCATAACCGATCTCAAGCAGTATCGCCTCATGCAGGTTTTCTATGCCCTGGTGATCCCTATAGAGTTTGATCGCATTGGGGTCGATAGAGATATGGGGCGCTTCCATTCCAAGCAGACTGCCCTGAAAAATATTTTTAAAACCCAAAAAACGTGCCGCCTGAAGTGTTTTTGGGTGTTCGAGAACTTCAGCTGTTTCCCCCGACTGTACAATGGCCCCGTCAAGCAGTATTGCCATACGGTCCGCAAGGCAGGCAGCTTCACGAAAATTATGCGTCACATGGACAACTGCGATATGATAACGTTTGGAAATACTTTTCAACAGTTTCATAATCTGGTCACGTCCTGTAGGGTCCACAGCACTGAGCGGCTCATCCAGAAGCAGGACTTCCGGCCCGGCATACAGTGCCCTGGCAATCGCTACACGCTGCTTCTCCCCGCCGCTGAGCGTACAGACATCACGCGTAAGCAAGTTGCCGATATGCAACAGAGAAACCAGTTCCTCCAGACGGGAAGGGTCTGCCGTTTTTGGACGGTAAGGGTCGCTGAAACGGATATTCTGCTCGACATTCATATGGGGAAAAAGCATCAGGTCCTGATAGACAAATCCGATGCGGCGTGCTTCGATCGGCCTAGAGGTAATCTCCTTGCCTTTAAGAAAAACATGGCCTTTAAGGCGATGTATACCGGCAATCGACTCCAACAGAAGGGTCTTGCCACTGCCGGTACGGCCGAGAATGACACAATACTCCCCCTCTGCAACCGACAGGGAGATCTCTTTGAGACGAAAATCCCCTATAGTGAGTGAAAGAGCTTCAACCTTTAACAACTAAAACTTCCTCAGGAAAGTATTGCCGGTAACGACTGGCGGATTGATTGTATTCTGCCCATTCTGCCGCATTATCATTCTTCCTTCATCCGAAAGCAGGAAATGAAGAAACGCTTTTGCCCCCTCCGGATGACGGGGTAATCGTTTCCCGTCATCGACGATCGTCACACCATATACCATTGGTGCCCCTTTTTTGGTCAGAAAATGTCCCGGTTTTTTACCTGTAATTTTAAAACTGGCTTTGGCATAAAGATCGGCATGGGAAGCACTGCCCAGATTGACCTCTTCCGGCAGGGTAATGAACTGCAATCCATGCTGCTGTGCCACAGAGCGGTAGATATAGAGATAATCGTAAATTCCACTCTCCAGGAGGGCAAGCAGATCAGTCTCTTTGGGACGGACAATCACTTTGTTACGCTTCTCTTCCCCGTGACTGTAATATTCTCCATAACCCAATAGCCTGTTGAAAAATCCGGGAACACGATAGTATTTCTCCGCCAGCTTCGTCACCAGCATTGCCCGATAGCCACAGGGATCCAGATTGGGGTTGGAGTGTCCTATTTTCACCCCCTCCCTAAGGAAGATCTGCAGCCAGTTTCTACTGTTTATCTCATTGGCATATTTGGAACGGGACGTATAGGCAATCACCATTTCATTGGTGGCAAAATGGATATTGAATTTGGCATAATCTGGAATCAACAGGTTGTCGATCACCTTGTAATCCGCACTTGCCATCACATCGGCACTTTTGTGAATGTCGGTAATTTTTCGCGCACATGCCCGGCTGCCCGCTGCCTCCCGTACGACATCATATTGAGGGTACTTCGCCTCAAATGCCTTTTCAATCCCGGCAAACGGTACAGAAAGGCTGCCGGCATGAAAGACCACCACCGGCTCTTTTGCCTGCAAAAACCCTGTCAATACAAAAGAGCACAAAAGTATGATGATCTGCCGCATATCCCTCTCCCTACGATTCATTCACCGTCTCGTTCCTTTCACTTCGCTGTGTATCCGAGTAGCTGACGACACGGACGAATGTACCCGCTTTCACTTCCGAGACCGATTCACCAAAATAGGCAACGGCACTACTCTGGGCCAGCGGAGTGAGCATCCCCGAACCGATTTTGTTATGCCGGATAGGAGAGAATATACCGTTCTTCAAGCTTCCAATCACCATATTTGTCCTTCCCGGACGTAGTTTCAAGTTTTCTGAAAAACGTGCATAGGTACCGGTATGGAAACAGGCATTTACTCCTGCAATCTTGTAAAGTACAGGTATACTGACTGCATGTACTGTCAGCATGGTTGTCAAGGGATTTCCCGGCATTCCCATCACAAATGTATCACCCATCAAGCCCATCATTGTCGGCCTTCCCGGCTTGAGATTGATCCCGTGAAAGAGCGGTTTCAATCCATTCTCGACAAACCCTTCAAAAAGAAAATCGGCATCCCCCTGGGAGATCCCGCCGGTCGTCAGGATCACATCATACCCTTGCAGCGATGCAATAAAGTCGACTGTCCCCTTCCGGTCATCGGGAATGGCTCCCACATAATCTGGTGCGAATCCGTACTGTTTCAGCAGGGCACTGATCCCAAAGGCATTGGCATTGTAGATTTCATCTTCACTCGCCTCTTCCCACGGCTCTTTAATCTCGTCTCCTGTAGAAACTACGGCGATACGGGGGCGTGTTACCACACTGGCCGCTACGATCCCCTGGGCGGAGAGCAGGGCGATCTCCGCCGGACGGAGGATCGTTCCCGCTTCAAGCAACGGTGCACCTACAGAGACTTCTTCCCCTTTTTTTCTGAAATTGCTCCCCTTTTTGACTGTAGCGGGAATTTGTACACTCTCTCCAGTTACATTGTTGCATGCCTCGACAGGAATAACCGTATCGGCATCCGCAGGAATCTGTGCACCGGTCATGATCTTGTAGCACATCCCTTTTTCAAGCACCGCTTCTGGTACATCCCCGGCAAAGATCGTTGCGGCGATCTTCAGGGTCGAGCCCGCCTCTTCATACCTGAATGCGAAACCATCCATTGCCGAATTATCAAAAGAGGGGAGATTTTTTACCGCTATAATATCTTCCGCCAGTACCCGGCCGAGTGCTTCAGTCAGCAATACCGTCTCTTTTCCGCTTTTCCGCTTCGCTTCTCTAACGGCATACTCCACTGCATCGTGCAGTCTAATTACATCAAACTGTTTCACATCCAATTCCTGTTTTTAAATTTTGAAGATATTATAACTTATGATACTAAAATACGTTCTGGCACGCTATAGAGATTCATTTTGTCACCCCGTACAAAACCTGCCAGCGTAACACCGAATTTTTTTCCAATCTTGACACCTAGACAAGTTGCCGAAGTCCGTGAAGCGACGATGGGAACACCGTGCATCACCGCTTTGGCAACCATCTCCGAAGAGAGACGGCCCGAAAGCAGCAACAGGGCGCGGCCGACATCCTTTCCGCCCATACAGGCTTTACCCATTACTTTGTCAATAGTATTGTGCTGGGCGAGATCTTCTGCAACCAGATAGCTGCCATCCTCGAAGATCAGCTGTGCCGTATGGACCGCACCAGTCTGCGTATAGAGTTTGCAGTGGTCCATAAACCCCTCCATCGCCGCAGAGATCTGTGATGCTTCGATGCAGTAACTGCTGTGGTTGACGACAGCTGCCATCTTCTCTGGATCGATATTGGCAGTGTGCCCTTTGCCACAGCCACTGATCATGACTGCCTCCGTACCCAGACGCTCGATAGAACCGCTATCGACATTTTCTGCCGTAACATCCATATGGATAATCCCTTCTCCGGAGTAGTCTATCCCGATGATCTCCCCGTACGACGAGATGATCTGTTCACTGACAAGGTACCCGACCACCAAGGCTTCCAGGTCAATGGGCGTAGCGATCAACCCGATCAGTTTTTTGCCGTTGAGCCAAATATCCAGCCGGCTCTCGACGATCAGCGTATCTTCAAGTCTCTGTTTTTCACACCCTTTGATCCGGATGATCCCGGCACGGCAGGTCGCTTCCATCAATCGAAAACCTCCACATCTCCGCCAAACATCTCCACCTGCTTGGTACGGATACCGTCAGAGACAATGATCTTGTCATTGAGGTATCCTGCGCCGCCGTCAGTCATTTTATAATGTAGGTTTCCCGAATCGAACTCTACCGTTTTACCGTGCACTTTCACATGGCTGATCGCCGTATCGATTCCGAAGGGGGGTTCGGAGAGCATGTTCTTCTTGGCATACCAGGTGACTGCCTTTTTTTTGTCGACATCGTAGAGAAAACGCTGAATATAGCCGTCATAACTGCCGTCGGAAAGTTTTTTGGCAAAGAATTTCGATGCCATCACGACACTGTTCTTCTTCCCGTCTTTGTCGTAGTCAAAGCGGAGCGGCTCGGAGTAGATCACTTTTCCTTTGAGCACCATCTTCTCACCCTTTTTCAGCTTTTCCAGTTTGGCGAACTGCGAGAGGGCTTTGGCTTTTTTGGCAGGATCTGCTGTCTTGGGCTTCTCCTGGGCTGAAAGCGTTACGGTGAAAAGCAGTGCCGCTGAGAGCAGCGGTGTGAAAAAAAGACTACGCATGACGCACCTCCTCTTCCCCTGCTGCCTCTTTAAGGGCAGCCACCCGTTCCGCCACCGCATCATAAACTGCCTGGCTCTGCTCCACATAGGGAACATCGCGGGAGCGTATCGCCAGTACTGTTTCCGCAAGCGTATGGTCACCGACCGCTTCGCGAAGCCACTGCTCCAGATTGTCAAAACGCATAAGCACCAGTGTTTTTGCCGTAGGGCGGATGGTCCACTCCAGTTCGGAAAGGGAGCTGATACGCGCCTGATGTATTCCTTTGGGGATCATCATCCGTCCTATCTGTAACCACTCTGCATAGGGTACTTCACGCAAAAGGTGCCGTGCCTCTGTTTGGTCAATTGTCTGCATCTACGCCTCCTTTCCCAGTTTTCCATGTGCATCAAGCTCTTTAGCTACATCTTCCAGTCCCAGCTCTTCAAGTGTCTTCTGCGTCGGCCAGCCTGTTTTTGGGTCGAGTCCTTCAGCTTTGTAGAAGCGGTCTTTCCACTCTTCGAACTTCTCTCTGTCAAGGTGGCGGTGCAGCACATCCTCATAGGCCCACTTGCCTGTTTTCTCATTTTTACACGGCCAGAAATAGAAGGGGAAGAACTCTCCCTCTTCATTTTTCTTCTCGTAAATATAGTCGGCAAACTTCGCATGGTCGCGGTGTCTGCCCTGCAGCGCCCAGATGGCACTCTGCAGGACATAGATGCGGTGCCCTTTGCTCAATCCGTCCACAAAACTGATATTCTCTCCCGTTACGGCGTTCCAGAATACCTGTTCGCCCAGACGGGAATCGCCTGTTGCTCCTACATTTCCCGGCGCATTGGTATCGAACAGGTCCGCCCAGCGCAGATCGCAGAAGAGAGCGGAATTCTTCCAGAAACGGCTGTAGTGAATATACCATCGTGTCATGTTGAGTACTTCATCCGAGTAGATATTGTTGGTAGAGAAATCCAGACACTCAGGCCCTTTGACATACGGTTTAAGCTTCTCTGCAATCAGATGGACGATCTCTTCGGCACTGATACGGGGACGCATCCCAAAAGCGATGGCAACAGTCGGTTTCCAGAAGAGCGGATTGAACTCATGCGAGTTGATGTCACGGTCGGTCATAATGGAGGCAAACCCCCACTCCACTTCCGCTCTCGGGTCGTAGCCGTGTTCCGGCATACCCCAGTACGGGAAGAGCAGTGTCCCGTCATCATGGTCCTGCTTCCTGCCCCATTTGTGTGCCGTCTGCACGAAACCGTCCGCCAGGTCTTTCCCGATATCTTCACGGTGGGCAACCACTTTGAGCAGGGCTTTACCAAATTCCAGGGAACCTATCTCATTGAAATTGAGCTTTGTTTCTATCTGCTTGCCCGGTCCGAGGATCCCTTTGTGCCACAACCCCTCCAGCCAGTCAAGCCCATGCTCGAAAGGATAGGAGTTGAGCCCCAGGTCGTTACAGTAGTCGGCAACCTGCATCGTCACCTTCGCCATCTCTATCTCATCCCCTTTGGCATACTTGCCGGCATAGTGGCCGTACCAGGAGGTCTCCTGGCAGCTCACCTCGTTGCCGTAGCCGATGTCGTACCGGCTTCGGCACCCCATCACACACCCTACACACGCCTGCGCACGGCGATTATTGGAGGGAAGCCCGACAAAGGTGGAGGTGAATACCCGTCCGAGCATTCCCCACTGATGGATGTCCGGCTCTTCCATATTGACCCCGTAGATCTCTTTTTGCAGAAATCGGGCATCGACCAGCCCCATCGGGTCGGCGATCTTGATCGATCCGCTTCCCATAAAAGAGACGGCTTTCAGGTTTTTAAATCCCCATACCGCACCAAAACCGCCCTGTCCGGCACCATTGCCTGAGTCATGGACCAGTGATCCAAGCTGTGTCTGATTCTCACCCGCCGGCCCAATACAGAGGATCGCCGGTTTCTGGGTGGAGTACTCCACCCCTTTGCCCGGCAGCGGTTCCCAGCCCCAGCCTTTGTTTTCTCTATCGAGTGCCGAGAAGATAGCAAGCTGCGTCTCTCTGGTACCTTTGCCCCAGAGCGCTTTGGCTTTATGGTAGGTGACGGTTGCATTGGTCACCTCCACCCAGACCGGTTCCGGCGCTTTCCCGGAGATGACAACCGCATCCCAGCCGGCATACTTCATCATGGCGGAGTAGCGCCCGCCAAAGTTGGAACGGGTGTACCAGCTGACAGGAATCTGCCCGTAACCGATGCCTGTTACTTCACAGCGGCCTCCTGCCGAGGGAACGGATGTTCCACAAAATGGAGAAGAGGCTACAACGCAGACATTTTTCTCATGACGGCCATCCTGAAGGGTTTTATCTTCACAATAGTCCCAAAACAGCGCTGTACCCAGTCCGTTTCCGCCACCCCACTTCCGGTACTTCTCCGTCGGGATCACTTCATAGCTGAGATCACTCAGTTTCAGATGCAGGATCTTTCCTGCATACCCTGGCAATGCACCGGGATCATGTATCACTTTTTTCTTACTTGCCATGCTCTTTCTCCTTTAGTATTGCACTATCACCATAGTCAAAGACCGATTTTGGAAAATAGAATAGTGTTTCTCCCATCACCTACCCCTCTCTTTTGAGCGGTTCGTCCGTCATTCCCAGTGATTTCCACGCTTTGTCTCTGAGGTTGACATTGTAGGCAGTCGGGTCATCCTGGTCAGGCATTTTGTCAATATAGGCGATCGCCCCGACCGGACAGACCTTCACGCATGACTGCGTACCGCCCGGCCCGCCTTTTTCACGCAGGTAGGGGGTGTTGGCGCAGAGGTCACATTTCTGTACCGTTTTGGTCTCAGGGTTCCACTGAAGCCGTTTAGGCAGCCACGGACAGGCATCGATACACTGCGTACAGCCGATACAGCGGTCCGGATCGATGGTTCTGATATTGCCAAAAAGCGCATCGACATGGTCCGCCTCTACCGGACAAGCGTTGACGCACGGCGCATCTTCACACTGGTGGCAGACCGCCATGTGGATATCGTTGGGCCAGGTCTGGAAAGCATCCTGCTGGATCTGGATACGTGAAAGCGAAAGCGAAGCCTCCCCGTGGTGTACCAGCGAACAGGTCATCATACAGGTATCGCACCCCATACATTTCCCCATATCGACCACAAGGTAGCCTTTGGAGTTTGGCATTACCATCAGGTTGGTGCCCGGAAGCATAAATGCAGCCCCTGCTCCCGTTGCAGCCACACCTGCGGCAGCCAGCGTTTTCAGGAATGTCCGTCTGTCCATTCCCCCGTATTTGGGTTCTTGACTATTTGGCATCTTCTTCTCCTTTGGCATTTTTCTTCTGTGCTTTGCTCTTTGGCAGTTCACATACCCCCTGAGACAACAGCTCTTTGTACCAGCCCGGATGGTGGTGTTTGACAAACTCGACCGGTACATAGCCGGTAATCATCGATTTGAGCAGCGGCCATGCCCACGGTACCACTGCAGCAAGGATCACATGGAATACCAGCAGAACCACCAGTACGATGGTCGACCAGTCGTGTGTCCAGGTCGCGAAAGTGATCAGCCCTTTGGGCAGATGCCACACATGCGCAGAGACTTTGATGATCCCCGTTACGCCCATAAAGAGCGCCAGCAGTGTCAGCGGAACGAACGCCAGACGCTCGGAAGCGTCGTATTTTCCCGGCGGGCGCTCATTTTTCTTCGTGATTCCCGCCATCCGTGCATAGTGGACCACGGCATCTTTGATCGAACCGAGATAGGGCATGTGTTCATCGAAACGTTTGGGGGCGAGGAAAGTGTTGCCCACCCAGTAGACAGCACCGAAGAGAAAGAGTACTGCACCGATGAAGTGGAGGTTGAACATCAACTGCGCACCCTCCGTTCCGGAGACATGCCGCGGAAACATCAGAAATCCCAACCCGAAACCGCTGAAGATCAGCACAAGCATCCCTCCGGCGTTGAACCAGTGGCTGATACGTGCCGCAAGGTCGTGCCGCAGCACTTTGTCTCCGACACAGTGCGGATCTTCACGGTAGGTATAGGCACTGTAGAGCAGTGCAAGAAAAATCGTAAGGAATAGTATCCACCAATAGTGGTCAAAGAGAAAAAGAAGACTCTGACCGGCTTCACCCTGTTTCATCTCATGCTCCTTAAAATGGTAATATATAGGGTTATGATAGGTGCCTATATTTTAAGTATAGCATAAGTCACAACAACTTGACTATCGTAAATACGCAAAATAGATATTTATCTTTTCTGCATATCACTTGCCTCTTTAGCCTGTATATACCTCTTCTACCATTAGCTGCAACGTGGTATTTCCTCTAAAACAGTTCTCATTCACCGTATAGACAATATCGGCTCTGCTTCCAGCATCATACATTTTACATGTTTTAAACTGTACTCCCTGATGGACAACTCCTTTATGCCTGAAAAGAAAACGCAGATGGTTTCCCTCTTTTCCCATAGGGTCCGCCTGGAGTATCTCCACATTTCTGGTGATAAATTTCGGTTGGGGGTTTCCCTGTCCATAAGGCTCGAACTGCCTGATAAGCGCTGTCAGTTCAAAATCGATATCTTTAAAGGCTAGCATACCTACCACATCATCATCCATATTTTCTACAGCCTCTTTGAAGTGTTCGAATTCACACTGTAACTGCGTTTTAAATGCTGAAAGTTTCTCCTTGGCTAGGCTCAAGCCTACAGCTGCCGCATGCCCCCCGAACTTTTCAAGCAGCGGGCGGGTACGCTCAACTGTGGCAAAAAGATCACATCTTCCAAAACTTCTACCGCTTCCTTTGAGGATACCTTCTCCGTTGTCACTCAATACGATACAGGGCTTTTTGGAAGCTTTTGCCACTCTTGATGCAACGATTCCCACAACCCCTTCATGCCACGCTTCACCACATACGACAATGACTTTTTCATCTTCATCGACACTTTCAAGTGCCTCCTGTGTGATCTTCGCTTCGGCCGCTTTGCGTCCTTCATTGAAATCTATCAGCCTCTGAAGCCGTACCCGCGCATCATAGATGTTGGAGGAGGCGAGAAATTCAACCGCATATTTCGCATCTTCCATCCGTCCAGCACTGTTGAGCATGGGAGCAAGAAAAAAACCTATATCTTCCGTATTCAGAGTCTCTTTCTGACTATACTCCCTGTAGGCTCTGATTGCCGGCCGTTGGCTTTTTGAGAGGGATTTCAGGCCGGCTATGACCATCGCCCGGTTTATATGACGCAGCGGCATCATATCGGCAATAATCGCAATGGCAGCCAACTCCATATAGGGCATCATATTTACCTTTATACCCAGTTCATTTTTCAAGGAAGCGATCAGGTACCATGCAATCTGGGCACCGCAGACCTCTTCATAGGGAAAGGTACATTCAGGCTGTTTCTGATCGATGATGGCATAGGCTTCCGGAAGTTCCGGCGGAAGCAGGTGGTGGTCTGTGATGATCAGATCTATTCCCTTCTCTTTGCAGCGTTGTGCCGCATGTACTGCCGATATACCGTTATCGACAGTGATGGCAAGGTCATAGCCGTCAATACGGGGAATAATCCCCTCTGATAAACCGTAACCATCTCTGAAACGGTTGGGGATGATCCAAAAAAGCGGATACGCTATCTCTTCAAAAAAGAGTTTCATCAGTGTGGTAGCTGTCACACCATCCACATCGTAATCACCTATAAGTACGATTTTTTCACTGTTTCTAATTGCCGATACAATACGCTTGGAAGCTTTTTGCATATCTTTGAACGTATCCGGCCGGGGAAGGTCTTTTAAAGAGAGAAAACCCTCTTTAAAACGTTCCTGAAGAAGTTTTTTTAACGCCTCATGCGTTAATTCTGCGTACATGCTTTTTTATGCGTCATCGCAGCATTTACAAATGCAAGAATGGAAGGATTTGCATTTTGGAGTCTTGAAGTGAATTCCGGGTGGAACTGTACGCCGAGGAACCAGGGGTGGTCCACTACTTCCACTGCTTCTATCAACCCGTGTGATTCACCGGTAATCTCCATACCGTTGGCTTCCAGCGCTTCTCTGTAGATCGGGTTGGCTTCGTAACGGTGTCTGTGCCGCTCATAGATGACACTCGAATCGTAAGCATTTCTTAAATTGGATCCCTCTTTTGTCTCACACTCATACTCACCCAGCCTTAAAGTACCGCCCATTGGGGAAGTTGTCGTCCTGATCTGCTTCGTACCGCCTGCATCGATAAATTCGTCGATAAGATAGATAATAGGATCCGGCGTGTTTTCATTGAATTCTACAGAATTGGCCTCTTTGAGTCCAAGTACATTTCTGGCAAACTCTACCATTGAAAGCTGCATGCCAAGGCAGATACCGAGGAAAGGCACCTTCTCTTCCCTTGCATATTGAATCGCGAGGATCTTTCCTTCAACACCTCTCTCTCCAAAGCCGCCGGCAACGAGAATACCGTCACAGTCATTGAGGAATTTTGCCGCACCTTCCTCTTCTATCTTTTCACTGTCGACCCATTTGATATTGACTTTCATATCCAGATGGGCACCGGCATGTATCAGTGCTTCCGTCAGTGATTTGTAAGATTCTTTCAGATCGAGGTATTTTCCGACAAAAGCGATTTTCATCTCATCGCTTGGCATAATAATTTTATGTACCAGGTCGCTCCACTCGTCCATTTTTGGTTCACAGCTGTCAAGTTCAAGCTGCTTGCAAATAGGCGTAAGCATATCCTGGCGCAGGAAATTCAGAGGCACCTGGTATATTGTCGATGCATCTTCTGCAACGATTACGGAATCCTCTTCCACATCACAACTGAAAGCGATCTTTCGTTTGATATCTGCCGATACAGGCACTTCTGCCCTCAAAACCAGCATATGAGGGGCTATACCGATACGCCTGAGCTCCTGCACAGAGTGTTGTGTAGGTTTGGTTTTCAGTTCGCCCGCAGCCTTGATATACGGCAAAAGGGTAACATGGATGTTCATGACTCTTGTCTTGCCAAGTTCATGCTTCATCTGCCTGATCGTTTCAAGGAACGGAAGGCCTTCTATATCTCCCGTAGTTCCTCCGAGTTCAACGATCAAAATATCTTTTCCCTCTCCCGCCCTGATAATTCTCTCTTTAATCTCATTGACGATATGGGGAACAACCTGAATGGTTTTACCCAGATACTTCCCTTTACGTTCGTTCTCTATAACCGTTTTGTAGATAAGGCCTGTCGTAAAGTTGTTGTTCTGTGTCAATGAAGTATCGAGGAAACGCTCATAGTGCCCAAGGTCGAGGTCCGTCTCCGCACCGTCTTTGGTAACGAAAACTTCTCCGTGTTCAAGTGGAGACATCGTACCGGGATCGACATTGATATAAGGGTCCAGTTTCAAAACGGCTACTCTCTGCCCAGTATGTTTCAGCAGTGTTCCTACACTTGCAGCCGTGATTCCTTTTCCTAACGAACTTAGTACACCGCCTGTAACAAAAATATATTTTGTTTTATTGTCACTCATAAAAATATTTCCTTTTCTTTATGCAACGATAGGCATAATGATTGTAATGAAATTATCGTCTTTTACGATAAAAGGCAGACTTGGTTCATTGAACTGAATTGTAAATTCATGGTTGTCTATCTGAGATATGAAATCAAGAATATATCTGCTGTTGAAACTCAATTCAAATTTCTCATCCAAACCTGTATGTATTTCCAGTTCCGTTTTCGCTTCTACATTGTCTGCACTGAGCGAATTGAAAATGATCACGTCGGTCAAAAGCGTCATTTTAATCTCCTGGGAGATCGTAGTGATCATTTTGATCGCATCGAGCATCTCCTTTTTTGGAAGTTTGACTTCATGTTTGATACTTGAAGGAATGATTCTCTGGTAATCGGGGAATTTACCGTTGATAAGCCTTGTATAGAAAAAATAGTTTTCATTTGAAATGATCAGGTTTGTTTCGTCGAAAAAAATATCGATCTGGTCCAAAAAGAGTTTTTGTATCTCGAGGATAGCTTTTTTTGGGACGATCAGGGAGAGTTCTTCACTGTTTGCCGTTGGGATAGTTGCAATAGCCAATCTTCTTGTGTCAGTCCCGACAAGGTCGGTTGAATCATTCTTTATATTGATCAGCGCACCATTGAGTTCAAATTTTGGATTGTTCGTATCTATTGCAGGAGATATCTTTTTAAGATTTTTGATAAGGCTTAAAGAGTCCAGTGTAATTTGCGGCTTCTCTTCTATGCTTGGGAAAGAAGGGTAGGTTTCAGGATCGAATATGGGAAGTTTGAATTTTGAATGTTTCTGTTTCACGATCAGTGTATTGTCCAAAACTTCCAGGGTAATTTCATCATCTTTCAAAATACGGATAATATCAAGGAGTTTTTTTCCGTTTGCGGTAAAAGAACCTTCAGCTTCTATCATGATATGGTCGGTAACCACCTGCAATCCTATTTCACCGTCGGTTGCTTTGATCGTACATTTTCCGTTATGCGAAGAGAACAGAATATGCGATGTAATCTGACTTGCATCTTTTTTCTCCAAAAAAGGCTGCAGGTTGATGAGTATCGATTCTATAATCTGTTTTTGTGCTCTTATCTTCATAGACTCCCCTTATTTTTAATAAATTAGTATGTAGCAGTAGTTCATGATGAAAATGTGAAAAACTGCTTTAGCAACGCTGATACGGTTGTTAAGTGAATATTTCGCTCTCTGCGGATAATCACATTTTTTCACTTTTAAAATTATATCTTTTTTTTATTCAAGTTTTATAAGTCAGTTTTCAAGATTCTGAGTATTGGTATGAATTTTATTTGAGAGTTCGTCGAGCAGTACTTTGAAATTTTCGTCACTCTCTATAATTTCATCGATTTTTTTCATGGCATGGGAGATGGCGCTGTGGTCTTTCATACCGAAATACAAAGCGATCTGGGGCATGGAGTTTGGGGTGAGGTTCCGTGCCAGGTAGATGGCTGTCCTTCTTGCATTGACGACATTTTTTGTACGTTTTTTCGATTTGATATCGGAAGGTTTGATATTGAGTTCTCTCGATACGATTTTGACAATATCGTCGATGGAAACACTCTCTTTTTTCTCCTTAAGCTGGTCTTTGATGGCATTTTGTGCAAAATCGAGGGTAATCTCCTGGTTGAGCATGGAGGAGAGGGCATTGAGTTTAATGATGGTACCTTCGATCTCACGGATATTGTCTCCCATATGCGAAGCGATATAGTTGACGATCTCATTTCCGAGTTTGATACCGTCAAGTTCGCATTTTTTCTGAATAATCGCAATTTTTGTCTCCAGTCCGGGAGGCTGTATATCTGCCATCATACCCCATTCAAAACGTGTACGAAGCCTGTCGACAAGCCCGGCTATTTTATTTGGGGCCCTGTCTGCGGTCATGACGATCTGTTTATTGTTATTGTAAAGTTCATTGAAGGTGTGAAAAAATTCATCCTGGGTCTGCTCTTTACGGCTGAGAAACTGAATATCGTCTATGAGCAGCAGGTCACACTCCCTGAATTTTTCCCTGAACCTGTCCATCGTCTGTGAACGGAGGTGGGAAGTGAATGAGTTCATGAACTGTTCAAGCGTTGTATAGATGACTGTATTTCCCATGGCGACATGGTAATTGCCTATCGCCTGAAGAAGGTGTGTTTTCCCCAGTCCGACACCCCCATAGATGAAAAGCGGGTTGTAGAGGCGTCCGGGTTTCTCCGATACCGCTTTTGCCGTGGTGTAGGCGAACTGGTTGGATTCCCCTACGATAAAGCTCTCAAATGTAAGTGATGGGTTCAGATAGGTACTTTTGGATTGGCTCTTTTCAGTGTTTATTTTGGGTGCGGCAACGCTCTGTTTGCTTTTGGCTTTGCCTACGGTAATTTCGATTTTTGGTTTGACTTCGTTTTGAAGTTCGAAAAGGTGGGAGAGTTTATCTGTATATTTGGTTTTGACCCATTTGGCGATGATCATATTCGGCGCATTGAAGTAGGCGATATTGCTTCTTGAACGTTTGGTATCGTAAATCAGTTTTTTAATATAACGTTCATACTCTGTTTCACTGATCTCTTTTTTGAGCTCAAAAAGTACTTTTTGGCCTATATTCATCTTCTTCTGCCTTTTATAATGAAAACATTTTCACATTTTTGAAATGTTGTGATCCTTAATGTGAATAACTTCCATTATTTTAGCCAATTTAAGCTAAAATAGGGGCATTAAAGATAGTTGAATAGTTTTATTCACTATGTGAACAAAGGTGTGAATGAATATTTTAGGAATTGACCCCGGAAGCCGTAATTTAGGGTACTGTATCATCCATTGGGACGGTAAAAAGTTTTCACTTGTCGAAGCCGGTTTGCTTAAAATAAAAACCAAAGAGCTGCAGGAGCAGATTGTCGAACTGGTAGAGGGGATCGATATCATTCTGAAGTCTCATACCATCGATGAAGTTGCCATTGAAGATATTTTTTATGCCTATAATCCCAAGACGGTACTCAAACTGGCACAGTTTCGGGGAGCCCTTTCGCTGAAAGTACTTCAGGAGATAGGGTATTTTTATGAATATACGCCGCTCCAGGTGAAAAAAGCGGTTACAGGGAATGGTAAAGCTGCCAAGGAGCAGGTAGCGTTTATGGTCAAAAGACTGCTAGGGATCAAGAAAGAGATCAAACCTCTGGATATTACGGATGCCATGGCTATCGCACTCACACATCTTCAGAGGGTAAAAATGCGAAAATAGGGATTTTCCCTTTTTTAACGGGAAGATTGCTTTTTCTTCTGTTTTTTAATACTGATCATACGTTTTTTTGGAATGGTAAAGGTCTGTTTTTTATGCCCTTCTACAGATTCCTCTATGATCTTGTCATAAAGATAGATATCGTTTTTGAAGTAAGCCATGCCATCCTCTTCATAGACAGTGAAGTAGAGAATATGGACAGGAATCGGTTTTTTCAGCATAATTGTAGTCGGTTTGTTGGTTGCAATGATCTCTTCTATATCGCTGCGTGAATAATTTTTCCTGGCGTGTTCAAGCAGTATATCCATCAGATCAAAAGGCCTTTCCACCCTCATGCATCCGGAACTGTAAATCTTGTAGCGTCGGGTCAAGAGATTTTTGTTATCCGTATCGTGAAGGTAAACGGCATATTTGTTGGGGAACATAAATTTGATGCGCCCCAATGCATTGCTGTCGCCGGGGAACTGTACAAAACGGTAAGGGACTTTCTTTTTGCTCTTCTCATAAGGGTCGAGCATCTCCTGTGTCACCTCGATCTCTTTTTTGCCTTTGAAGACATGTATATTGTGCTCTTCAAGGTATTGCGGATTTTCCCTGAGTACGTGGATAAGGTCCCGCTTGATGAGGTTGTCCGGTATGGTCCAGGTCGGGTTGATGACCATATACTCGATCTGGTCGTTGAAAAGTGGGGTAGGCCTGTCTATACGCCCGACAACGATGCCCATTTTAGTCAGCATCTCCCCGTTTTTATAATATCTCAGGTTGAAATCGGGGATATTGACTTCGACATATTCATTCTCAAAATGTTTCGGATAGAGTTTTGTTTTGTCCAGATTGGTGATGATCGCCTGAATATTCTTTTTTGCAGGCTGGTTGAGATACCAGGTCATGGTTTTATCCACTTTGCCGTCCACTTTAAGCAGATAGCGTTTCTGGTAAGTGATAACGGCTTTTTGCAGTGTTTTGTCAAATTTGCTGTCAAGAGGGGCGTTTTTCGGATAGTCCCCCGAAATTTGAAGACGTTTTTTTACTTCCCGGACACGGCTGGAACGGTCTCCGAGTTTCAATGGTGTGTTACTGTATTTTATTTTTGGGAATTTGTCCATGACGCGGTAGCTTTTCAGCATGGCCACCAGTTTTCTGTAGCGCTTCTCCATGGGAAGCAGAGAGCTCAGGTAGGAGCGTATATTTCCGCTTGCAACAGCAGCGACTAGGTGTTTCTGGTCAGGAAAAGGCTTGGGAGACATTTCCCAGTTGGCTTTGATATCATCACTCTCTTTCAGGGCTTTCAGTTTTTTCTGGACCAGTGCCCAGTCGACATCCCCCTGTACGATGAAGCGAACCAGGCGTACAAAAGAGTTGCTGAGCATCAAATCGAGCCTTGCATAGACGATAGCCTGTTTCTGCGGGCTGATCTCGTTGTTGTCAAGCAGGAAAAAGAGGCGTTTCATGGATTTCTGGTCGAAAGATTTGTTTTTGTAGTTGAAAAGCGGATCGTTAAGCGCCTGTATCAGTTCACTCATTTTCTCTCTGTTGTGCTCCCCTATCCAGAGCGGTTTGTTGCCCGTTTGTGCATAGAGGTTCTGGACAATAGCTTTGTTTCTTCCCTGAAGATGTGTCGGCAAAGCACTTTGAATATTGGCGGAGATGCTCTCTATGGAGAGTACTTCCGCCTGCAATGGGTTGTAGAAGAGAAAAAAAAGTATAAGTAAGGTGAAAAAACGCAAAAAAAGCTCCAAATTTAGAAAAGTTTTTAAAAGTTATTATAGTGAAGTTTTGTAAAAAGAGGAAGAAAAAACAAAGTAAATCTGCCAAACCGGCAGATTTACTTTTATATATTTCTGTACGTTTTATCTATGAGTTTAAGGTATTTGACCGGTGTAACGGCTTTCATTGCCTGTGCAAGCCACTGTATCTGGAACCATGCCGCACTGGAATCTCTGAGGTCAAAATAGTTTTTCAGGCTTCTGATATTGAATGTCACGACCATATCGACTTTCCAGTTGTCCGAGACGATATGTTTGAACCCGTCTCCGACATTTCGCTTTCGCTTTCCTGTTTCAAATGCTTCATAGAGTGTCTGGCTGTCCCCTTTGCACTCCCCTATGAGAGGAAGGGAGGATTTGGCGATGGCATTCTGGACGAAATCCGGGTCTCTCTGGTACTGGAAAAAGAGTTTGTCGTACATGGCTCTGATCTCTATCTCCAGATAGGTTTTGTCGGTAATGACAAAGAGCTTCAAGGCAAGAATCTTTTCCAAGAAGAAGGGAAAGCCCTCTTCACTCTCCAGTGAAGCCACAAAAGCGTTCAGGACCGAGGACATGGTGTAGCGTGTACTTCGGACCGAGATAGCCTGCAGGCGGTGTCTGGCATGCTCCTGAAGTACGCCTCTGGAGGTACCCTGTATCAGGTAGCTCAGAGAGGCATGCTCGATAATGGAGTGGTGGTGGTGCACCCATGCGAGGTTGGCGAGCAGGTCGGAGTCGCTGATAAGGTTGACGGCTTCGGTATCGAGATGTTTCATGGCGTTTCTGACCGCTTCGTTCTCGGAGTTCTCGAAGCTGTCGTAGCAGGTACGTGCAGCGATCTCCGCTACGCCCAGGCCGCTCTCCTGGAGCAGTGTGACTTTGGGTTTCTCGTATTCAATCTGGTACATTGTTATTTTTTCCATGGGGCAAACCTATTTTATTTTGATACAATTATAGCAAATATTTTTGTAGAGCAAAAGCAGGAGAGAAGATGCAGCCAAACGAACGGTTTTTCAGTTTTGAGGAGGATTTCAGGGATCCCTACGCCAGAGACAGGGACAGGGTACTGCACTGCAGCTCTTTCAGGCGGCTGGAGTACAAGACACAGGTTTTCCTCAACCATGAGGGAGACTATTTCCGTACCCGTCTGACCCACTCTCTTGAGGTGAGCCAGATCGCAAGGACACTTTCGCGCATGCTCGAACTCAATGAAACTCTGGCAGAAGTGATCGCCCTTTCGCATGACCTGGGACATACGCCTTTCGGGCATGTAGGCGGTGACGAACTCGATGCACTGCTGAAAGCAGACGGCAGGGTACTGGGATTTGAACACAATTTTCAGTCTTTCAGGGTGCTTACCAGGCTGGAAAAACGGTACAAGGATTTTGACGGCTTGAACCTTACTTTCGCTACCCTCGAGGGGGTGTTGAAACACTCCTACCCCTACAAAAAACCTTTTCTTGAAGGGTTGGATGCACGTTTTGCACTGGACAGACACCCCTCTCTTGAAGCAATGGTGGTGGACCATGCCGATGAGATCGCCTATACCTCGCACGATATCGATGACGGGATAAAATACGGTTTGATCACTTTTGAGGATCTACTCGAAGATGCACTCTGTCTCAGGGTAGATGCCATGGTACAGCAGGAGGGGATAGGCAGAAAAGACAAACTTTACCGTCACCGTTTTGTCGCCGGGTTGATCAAACTGCTGGTAGAGGATTTCATAGCCCATTCGAAAGAGGGAGCGCAGAAACAGAGAAAAGCCCTGCCTATCGTCGCCACACTGGATGCTTCGGAGCCTTTGCCCGTAGGCTTTTCGACAGAGACGGCAAGTGAACTGAAGCGTTTGAAGAAGCTGCTTTTCAAAAAGCTCTACAGGCATGAAAAGATCGCCCGTAAAATGCATGCGGGAAAACAGTGTATCAAAGGGTTGTACCAAGCATTGACAGAAGATACCGGGCTGCTTCCGCAGCATCAGAAAGCACTCCTTGAAATACGGAACAAAGAACGTGTCGTTGCAGATTATATCGCTGCGATGACAGACAGGTATGCGATGAAAACCTATCATGAAATTTATGGGCTTTCATTGTAAGGCCAGGGGTTTGCGGCTTTGCATAACATAAAATAAAATCTACTATATAGTAAGTTTTAGATATAATCCGCGAAAACTACAGAATTCATTCTGATATTTAGGATATTTCATGCAAAAAATTAAAAATATTGCCGTTATCGCACACGTTGACCACGGTAAGACCACACTGGTCGATGAACTGCTTCAGCAGTCCGGTACGTTTGAAGCGCACCAGCAGGTAGAAGAGAGAGCGATGGACTCCGATGCCATCGAAAAAGAGAGAGGGATCACGATCCTTTCCAAAAATACCGCTATTACCTACGGGGACCACAAGATTAACATTATCGACACTCCGGGCCACGCCGACTTTGGCGGGGAAGTGGAGCGTGTACTCAAAATGGTAGACGGTGTACTGATGCTGGTCGATGCCCAGGAAGGTGTAATGCCGCAGACGAAATTCGTACTTAAAAAAGCGATTGCACTGGGGCTTATTCCGGTTGTGGTGATCAACAAGATCGACAAAGACGGTGCGGAACCTGACAGGGTACTTGATGAAATGTTCGATCTTCTTGTAGCCCTTGAAGCCAATGAAGAGCAGCTTGAATTCCCGGTACTTTATGCAGCGGCGAGAGACGGGTATGCCAAATGGGAAATGGAAGATGAGAATAAAGATATGACACCGCTTTTCGAAGCGATCATCGAGAAAGTACCTTATCCGACAGGTTCTCCTGACAACGATACACAGGCGCAGGTTTTTACGCTGGACAGCGACAACTTTGTCGGGCGTATCGGGATTACGCGTATCTTCAACGGCCGTGTGAAAAAGGGTGACGAGTATGTACTTGTCAAAGCTTCCGGAGAGAAGACAAAATCACGTATCTCCAAACTGATCGGTTTCAAAGGCCTTGAGAGAATGGAGATCCAGGAAGCCGAAGCGGGTGATATCGTAGCGATTGCAGGTTTCTCCGACATTGACGTAGGAGATTCCATTTGTGATCCTCAGAACCCGGTACCGCTTGACCCTATGCATGTGGAAGAACCGACACTTTCTGTCATTATGTCCGTAAACGACGGTCCGTTGGCGGGTACGGAAGGGAAACACGTTACTTCAAACAAGATCCGTGAGAGACTGGAGAAAGAGATGGAGACCAATATTGCGATGCGTATGGAGCCAATGGGTGATGCCTCTTTCAAGGTTTCCGGGCGTGGTGAACTCCAGATCGGTATTTTGGCCGAGAATATGAGACGTGAAGGGTTCGAATTCCTGCTTGCGCGTCCCGAAGTCGTGGTCAAAGAAGAGAATGGTGTGAAAATGGAGCCGTTCGAACATCTGGTTGTGGATGTCCCCGAAGAGTTCCAGGGTGTTGCCATTGAGAAACTCGGAAAAAGAAAAGCGGAGATGACTTCATTGACACCGATGCCTGACGGTACGGTACGCCTTGAGTTCGAGATCCCTGCACGCGGGTTGATAGGGTTCCGTTCGGAATTCCTGACAGACACCAAAGGAGAGGGGATCATGAACCACTCCTTCATCGAGTACAGGCCGTATTCGGGTACGGTGGTAAGCCGTACGCCGGGTGCGCTGGTCTCCATGGATGACGGTGAAGCGGTCGCTTTCTCCATCTTCAACCTGCAGGCGCGCGGAACGCTCTTTATCAAGCCTCAGGACAAAGTTTACTCCGGTATGGTCATCGGCGAGTCTGCAAGGCCGGGTGACCTGGATGTCAACCCGCTCAAGGGAAAACAGCTTACCAATATGAGAACAAGCGGTGCGGACGATGCCATCAAGCTTGTTCCGCCAAGACAGATCACGCTGGAGTCCGCAATGGAGTGGATCGAAGATGACGAACTCATCGAGATCACGCCTGAGAGTATCAGGATCAGAAAGAAATCGCTCGATCCGATCGTAAGAAAGAGAGCGGCAAGAGATAAAAAGAACGCTGCGAAATAGAACGTCCCGCCTCCTTTTCGGAGGCGGTTTACCCCTTCTCCCCCACATATTTTTATACTATCTGCAAAATTATGGCGTGTAGTGCTATAATACCTCTTACATGCATCCTATCCGGAGATAAAGGCCTGTTTTGAAAATTGTAAATATCCTGCTTTTTTTACTCTTCCATACTGTTCTGCAGGCAGAAAACCTGGATGCTGTTTTACCGCTTCAGAAGCAGGAGCCCATTCCTGATTTTCCCTCGTTTACCACCAAATATGACGGGCATACGCTGGAGTGTTTTCCCAAAAGGGTGATCGAAAAAAAAACGAGAAAACACCTTATAGAGTATCTCTGTGTCAAAAAACATATTCAGGCGGTTGACCGTACGGAAAGAGAAGTCGACAGCCAGGAACAGCGTGGACGGGATGAGACAAAACGGTTGCGCCAGGATGTTGAAGACAAGGTCAAGACCGGAGGTGTGATCAAGGTTGAAATCCCCCAGGAGGATGCTAAACATCCCTGGATAGCAAGTTATGTAGCGAAAAGAAAACTTGAAAACTGGTATCTTGGACAATATATCCGCTGGCTCTTCCCTGCCAAATTTTACATCAGTCTGCGTCCACAGATTGCCGGGGGTACACACACGGGTGTGAAGACTGAATTGAGGGATGCCGGTTCACGGGCCGGATTTTTCTACTACTACAGATTCGATAGCGGATTTGACCTGACATTTCAGTATGAAGGGACGATAGACTGGGATAAAAATGGAAAATTTATCAACCTTTCTGACCAGTCCAATACAGCCAGAAGATTGAGCTATCTCTCCCTGGACTATGAAGGGTATTCCTTGTTGGTAGGGAAGTATTGGTCTGCCTATTACGATATTGCAGGGCTTACGGACTATTTTATGGCATTTGGGGCACAGGGAAGCGGGGCGTTCAACAATGCCGGCGATGGTTCCGCTTCGGGGACTGGACGTACGGACAGTATGCTGCAGCTGCATGCCAGGCTGGGGGATTTTGAAAATACGCTGCAATACCAGAATGCGCACAGCGGGCAGAAGGGGATGGACAGAGATTACCGGTATGCTGCAGCGGCCAGTACCTTTTACAAAGGCTGGGTCGAGGCGTACGGCATTGCTGCGGGGGTATCGTTTGCCTATGCCAAATTCGATGAAGTGAGCCCATATATGCGTAGTCTTGGGATTGACGGAGATGACCAGTCCTACATTGTTGGCGGCAAGTATGAAAAAGAGAAGTTTTTTGTCAGCGGGGTCTTCTCCTATACGAAAAACCATATGAACGATGAGAGAGGGATCTATTTCGACGCATTGGGAGCGGAGTTCTATACCCATTACGATTACAGTGAAACGATACGCTTTGCCGGAGGGATCAACCTGCTGGTACCGCATGACAAGCGGTACCATGGCAAGTTTACAGTAAAAAACCTGATCCTCTCAGGACAGTATACTTTTGGGAAAAAGACATTTGACGACCTGGTCTATATCGAGGTGACGGTTCCGGCCGGCAAACTTTCCAACGGTACGACCATGGGTACGAGTGTTGCGATAGGGTTGCGTTATCTTATCGATCTGTAAAGAGGAGAGATTTGCCGGCCGCTGTGCCTGGCCGGCTGAAAGAGTGAAGGGTGTAGGTTATACGCCTTCTGCGATCATCGCATCGGCAACACGTTTAAAGCCGGCGATATTGGCACCGTCTACATAGTTGCCTTCCACGCCGAACTCTTTGGCGGTGGAAGCGACATTTTCACAGATGTTCTCCATGGTATCTTTCAATCTTCTGTCCACCTCTTCGAAAGTCCATTTCTGCATGGCGGCATTCTGGCTCATCTCGAAACCGCTTACCGCCACGCCGCCGGCATTGGCAGCTTTGGCAGGAGCGAGACAGATCTTGTTTTTCAGAAGCAGGTGCACCGCTTCGGTCGTGGAAGGCATATTGGCACCTTCTGTGACACTCACACAACCATTCTTAATGAGGTTGGCGGCATCTTTTTCGTTCAACTCATTCTGAGTCGCACATGGGAAAGCGGCATAGCAGGGGATGTCCCAAACGGCATGCGCACCGTCAGGATAGTCTGAGACCGGTGTATATGTGGCTTCAGGATGCGCTTTGACATACTCTTCCAACGAGACACGGCGCTCGAATTTCATCTCTTTGAGCAGTTCGAGGTCAACCCCTCTGGCATCGTAGATCATCCCTCTGGAGTCGGTACAGGTAACCGGAACGGCACCGAGTTGCTGGAGTTTTTCGATGACGTGCAGTGCCACGTTCCCTGAACCGCTGACCGTACATATTTTGCCTTCCAGACTCTCTTTGTGTTGGAGTTCAAGCATTTTACGGGTGAAGTAGACCACACCGTATCCGGTTGCTTCCGGACGCATCAGTGAACCGCCGAAGAAGAACGGTTTACCGGTAAGTACCCCTTCGAATGCCGAAGTCATACGCTTGTATTCGCCAAAAAGATACCCGATCTCGCGGCCGCCGACACCGATATCTCCTGCGGGAACGTCGATGCGAGGGCCGATATGTTTGTAAAGCTCTTTCATGAAGGCTGTACAGAAACGCATCACTTCAAAGTCGCTCTTTCCTTTAGGGTCGAAGTCGCTTCCCCCTTTCGCGCCGCCAAGAGGCAGGCCTGTAAGGGCATTTTTAAGAATCTGCTCGAAACCGAGGAATTTCAGAATCCCCTCGTTGACCGACGGGTGGAAACGCAAACCGCCTTTGTATGGCCCGAGTGCATTGTTGAACTGCACACGGTAGCCGGTATTGACCTGCACTTCATTGTTGTCGTCCATCCAGACTACTTTGAATTTGATAATACGGTCTGGTGTTATCAGTCGTCTTACAATAGCGTTTTTTGCGCTTTTGTTATACATTTCATCCGACTTGAAGAGAGGGAAGATCGAGAGCAGCACCTCCTCCATTGCCTGAAAAAATACATCATCTTCTGCACAGTTCAGGTTTTTCAGTTTGGCGATCTCTTCTTTGGCATCGATAATTGTTGTGATTCTTTTCATGTTTCATTTCCTTTTGTTTTAATTTATGTATGCAATCTCTGTATTGTATGACTGAATCTGTAAAAAGTCAAATCAATAAGGTGATGCGACAACTTTGTACACGAGGGTATCACCCTGGTAGATAGGCTGGTAGTAGTTGCCGTTGCATTTTTTGTATGTGGTTCCATTGACCGTCACGGAACTGCATGTCGAAGGCATAGTGGCTGATGCAATGATGGAACCGATGGCTACAGCGCCTGCAAATGCCAAAATAGGCCTTCCTCCATAATAGCCGTAATGTCCATGGTGGTGTCCGTGATGGTGATGCCCTCCACCGTAATAGTTGTGGTTGACATTGATGTTTCTATTGACATTCCTATTGACGTTTCTGTTGACATTTCTGTTCACGTTGCGGTTTCTTTTGACATCTCTGCTGCGAATAGAAGAAGCCCTTCTGTTGTTCTGCCTTCCCCTGTTCACGGAAGCGCGGTTACTGCGTCCTGCTGAGGGCCTGCTTCTGTGAACTCCGCCGCCTCTTCTTCCTGAAGGCCTGCTTCTTCGGGCGCCTCCTCCTCTTCTTGCTCCACCTCCTCGCCTGCCTCTCGCTTCGGCTGTCTGGAAGAGTGAAAGATTCACTTCAAACGGTGCTGCCGTCAGGCCTCTGCCTGTATGTGAAATGCTTTTCACGCTGAGAGAAGGAGAGAAGAGGCCTATCATCGCAGAGACTATCGTAAATTTCAGTAAAGATAAATTTGTTTTTTTCATTGTCAAACCCTTTTCTAATTTGCACTTTCAATGGAGATTTTTGCCGCATCTTTCGGTGCGGTGAAAATAAAATCTTTTGCTGTAATGTCCGGATCTTTTTTCCAGTAAATGGTGGTATCGGTCCGTGGCGTGCCTTTGATCTTCGTATCGATAATACTGTAGGCTTTGATTAGAGGATCTTTTCCGGTTGTGATCCAGGCATGCACCTCCTGCCCAGGGTTTTTGAAGGCAACATAGTCACAGGTGGTACCGTCCAGGTTGACAGTCCCGAAATATTTACTCTGTTTGAACTTGATGCGTTTTGCCATATCGCTGTAAATCAGTGATGCCAGCGGAGCGTTGATACCATATTTTCTGATGATAAAATCGAGAGCCCTGTCCAGGTTTACAGGGGTTTTGATCTGCCCGTAGTATCCCTGGCCGTAGTCTATCATGGTAAAAAGCCCGTGGTTGAGGTAACTGCTTCTGTGCTTGATATCGCTATGGGTATCTACTCTGAGCTTGTCCGGCCTCGTGACTTTGATGCTGAGGTCCTGCCTGTAAGTCTTGACGATCTTGCCATCCTGTACCTCTTCTTCGAGGACAACGGCATCAAAAGCGTAGCTTTTCATACTCTTCAGGTGCAAATAGGCATTTGCCAGTATCTCTTTGGCAGAGTGTTCGGCCGCATGAAGGCCGCCGGTTCCCAAAAGCAGCAGCAGGGCCGCTGTCGATAGAAGTTGTCTATATCGTTTCATGTTTCATCCTTTCATTGGTTTAATCATAGCATAAAATACTCTATTTGCCTAAAACCTGTACGCTGTGATCAGTCTCAGGTAGCGGGCATCGCTTTTATTGTGGTGATCCAACGTTTCATATCGCAGATAGAGAGAAGTATCTGCATTGAAATCGTGTTTCCAGTGTGCATAATAGGCATCGAAATCATCGCCCTGCATAGCATCCGACCGGGTATGGGTATAGGTAAAAGCGACTTCGCTCTTTCCCCACCTGCCCGGAGGAAGGTCATAGCGTGTTTTGACCATCCATGTTTCCGGCCCGTAGTTTCCCCGTCCGTTGGCGACCATGGAGGTGGTAAAGACTTTTGCGAGTCCTCCGTAGCCTTTGACAATGCCACTGACCCCGAAATTTTTGGAGTAGTTCAGGCTGATCATCCAGTCTTCCGCATAGTAGCCGACTTTGGCTGCGACAAGGTCGATGTCATCACCGCCGTTACGGTTGTCGCTCTGGGCATATCTGCCTCCGTTCCCGCTTTTGAAATACTGCACACTGGCACAAAAGAGGTTCTCTTGATCCGGCAGCCATTGGTAGTCTATCTGGGCGATGAAGGTGCTGTAGAGGTCGGGTGCGTAGTAGTAGTAGCTGTCAAGGGCAAGGTGTTCGAAGCCTTTATAGTGTATTCCCAGCATGGTGATCCCCCGTCCTATACCTCCGCTGGCACTCTCTTTTTTGTATCTCCCCGATGTGTGTGAGCGGATCTTTTGAATATAGTTCAGCTGTACTTTGGTGTTGGGGAGTGCTTCCCCGGTGTAGGCGGCACCCTGATAACTCCAGGGGACGATACGGGTGGTATCGTCGTTCATCATGGGGGTATTGAGCATCAGGTTCCCCACTTTAAGTACCCTGCTCCCTCCGTTCCATCCAAGGTAAGCCTCACTGTTGACGTTCAGGGCTTCTGCTCCCTTGTCATTGTTGAAAAGAGCTGTCTGTTCCCTGTTCTCGTTCCCTCCTACGGGTTGGGAGGTATGGAAGCGAATGGCGGCAAAAAAACGTTTGCCTGTATCGGTACTCGCTTTAAGGTAGCCGCCTGCGGCAAAGGCATGGGCATTGTCATCGTGCGCTTTGTCTATGTTGTAGTAGAAGAGTTTTGCCTGCCCGTGCAGCGTACCGTTTGCAAATGCATCGTCAAAATCGGACCCTCCAGCCAGAAGGAGGGGAAGGCAGGCAAGTGCTCCAAAGCGCAATAGGGGCATCGCATTACCTAGAAGAGATAATCGATGTAGAGGCGGGCATCGACAAAGTGGTCAGTGACGCGTTGGAGGTCATAACCGTGCAGTTTCTTGTATGCATCGAAATCATAATCTGTTTCGAACTGGTCATAGGCCAGTCTGAACTGGATACTCAAACCGTCAAGCTGGGTAAAAATGCCAAATCCGGACTGTTTGGCAAAAGAGTAGCGAAGGTCAAACGTCGCCTCTGTCCTGTCCTGCCTTGCATCGGTCATATAGAGGCTGTCGGGCATATCGTAATCGGCATATCGGAAGCGTATGACGGTACTGTCGATGATTCCCAGTGCGCCCAGGTCGAACTGTGCGCCCACGCCGACAGACTTCGTTCCGGCAAGTTCGGAATCCTGTACCTGGAAGGAGTTGAACATTTGCGGTGTCCCCCAGCGTACAAAGATGGTTCCTCCGTCATACGAGGCTTCATTGTAATCTATCTCGTTGTAGCTGAGGAAAAAGAGCATGCCGTTATCGGAAGCGGCCTGGGCTTTGAGTCCATAGAACCATGTATCGACATTCCCGGCAACACCTTTTCCGACATCCTGCTGGTTGGCATACTGGGCTGCCAGTGTTACTTTCCATGTTTCCGAAGGGTGAAGGTCGTACTGTCCGTAACAGTAGAGGGTATTGATGAAGTCAGTGACATAGTAGTCCCACAATTCCATTTTCCATTCATTTTGGCCGTAGATAAGCCCGGCCATAGACATCGCTTTGTCTTTTCCCGCATATTTGCCGTCACTTCCGAAGTCGGCAGGGTCATAGCTGCCCCTGACTTTCGTTTTTCCCCCCGATCCAAGCTCCACACGTGCTGAACGTACCATATCCTGGAACTTTTCGGCATTTCTGTCTTTCTGTTTTGTAATGTAGGCAAAGTTGAGTTTCAAGTCCTCGATAGAGCGGTTTTCATAGACAGCGCCCTCATGGGTGAAGGGTGTCATACGGATGTTGGAGAGAGAGACAAATCTGTAGTCCGGCATCTCCTGACGGCCTATTTTAACCATATGCTCTTTGGTCTGGAACTTGATGAATGCCTCTCCGAGGACATTGTAGGAGTCTTGCCCGCCATCCGCTTCGTAGAGCCCTCCCAGTCCCTTTCTGTCACTGGCATTGCTTCCGAGGAAAGGGTTGGAGGTGTAGAAGGTCGCCCCTACGGAGGTGTGGTAGAGTGGGGCTGTTTCATACCCGAGGTATCCACCGAGCGTGGAGTAGGCCTGTACTTTCTCTGATGAAGTATCGGTTGGGGCATCCTGCAGGACATGGTAGTTGCTGTCTCTGTGCTGGCCGCTGTAGCGTATGAGCCCTTTGACCTTGCCATGTGTCAACGCATCGGCGATGGAGTCCACCTCCACGCTCTGCTTCCCATGCTCTTCTAGGCTTACCGCTTTTTCCGCGGCAAAGAGCGGTGTGCCTGCTATGCACAGTGCGGCTGCGGCATTGATATAACGAAATGTATGCATTTTTCTCTCCTATGAAATCAACAGGATCCACGCCGTACCGACGGTCAGGAACACCAGTGTATTGACAGCGGTCACAATGCCGCCGACTCTGTAGATCTCCCCCGCTTCGAGGTATCCGCTGCCGACATAGATGACATTTGCGGAAGAGCCCTGAGGGGTGATGATGGCGTTGAAGTTGGTGGCAAAGAGGAGCATGAGTGCCATCAGCTCTGCCGGTACGCCTGCTTTGACCGCCACACCGAGGAAGACGGAAAAGAGCGCCAGCATCTGGGCCGTCTGTGATACGAAGAAGTAGTGTATCAGCACATAGGTAAGGATGAGAAGCACATAAGCCACAGGCCAGGACATTCCGTTTACCATCAGGGCGGCGCTGTCGCCTATCCAGCCCATGAAACCGAACTTGTTCAAAAAGACGGACATGGAGTAGAGGATGGCAAACCAGACCAGTGTTTCAAGCGCCTGCCCCTCCCCGTGCAAATCTTTCAGTGTAAAGATATTTGTCAGCATCAGGATACCAAGGCCGAGGAACGCAACGGCTGTCTTGTTGATGGCGGGGTAGAAGGAAGAGGCGATCCACAAGCCCACCATACCGATGAAAACGGAAGCCATGATCCATTCGTTTTTATGTACGGGGCCCATAGTGTCAAGCGCTTCCTGTGCTATCTGTGGTGCATTTGGCGTCTCTTTGATCTCTGGCGGATAGACTTTCATCAATACCCATGGAATAATGAGAAAGAGTACGGCAACCGGTGCTGCGGCTGCCATTGCCCATGAACTGTAAGTGATCTCTACCCCAAACTCTTTTGCCATCTTGGCACCCGCCGGATTGGCAGCCATAGCGGTCAGCCATAACGATGAGGAGATCGTGATTCCCGCCATGGAGGAGATCATCAGGTAGGAGCCGAGTTTTTTTCTGGTGCCGTCCGCCACTTTGGAGCCGCTGTCGGCTGCCAGTGCGTTCACAATGGGGAAGAGTACGCCCGAACGCGCCGTGTTACTCGGGAAAGCGGGGGCTATGAGCATATCTGCCGCGATGATGGAGTAGGAGAGCCCGAGGCTGGTTTTCCCGAATTTGCGAATGATGAGAAAGGCGATACGTTTACCCAGCCCCGATTTGATTACCCCGCGTGCAATGAGGAATGCGACAATAATAAGGAGAATCCAGTCTTCGGAAAAACCGGTAAATGCCTGTTTGGCAGTGAGTGTTCCGGAGAGTACGGCGGTAGAGACAGCCAAAATGGCAGAAGTGAAAATAGGCATAGCGTTTAAAATAACGGCAAAGATAGCGGTAATGAAAACAGCGAAAAGGTGCCATGCCATCTGTGCGGTGAACTCCAGCCCTTTTGCCGGGTGGTGCTGAATGAACGTTTCAAGTCCCGACGGCACGGGGAAAAACCAGAGAATGAGGCCAAATAGAATGACGATCAGCTGCAACGTGTGCTTTTTGGTGGTTTCGGAGTGATGGTGAGACATACGGCTATCCTTCTGACGCAAAAAATCTTAATAACTCCGATTCTAGCATATAATCTTTCTTTTGTCTATCTGTTATCCAACGTTTCCAACGTTTCCTTCTTTGGAAGCGTTCTCTTTCAGTACCATGCCGCTGAAGTGGTCCATTTTGAATGTTGTCTGTGTAAGCTGTTCAAAATAGAGTCTTGCTTTATGAAATTTGTAAGCCGATTCTCTCCGTTTAATGCGAAAAAGCAGCTGGATCATATTTTTTCTGTGGAAATTCCCGAAATGTTCTGTTTTAACCGGGTCCGTACAGCGCATGGAGGAAGGTTTGGAACAATCTTCAAGGCTGCTACATCGACGTAGGTAGAGAAAACGGTACGCCGCCAGTTCATAGTAAAAAAGGTCGCTTGGTTTGATCTTGTCGTAGGCGGAATATCGGATGATCTGCCTGAGTGCATCCATGGGCAGGTAGAAACCGTGCCATACAAGGGTAGTATAGAATTTGACGACAAACCCTATATTTTTGATCTTGTCCGATTCCAGCAGTATATTGAAATGCCGGTGAAGCTCTTTGGTGATGTAGCGCTTTCTGAAATGCCCGACAGCATCCGAAATCTCCACCGTACGGGGAGTGCTCCGAAGGCTGCTGAAGAGTTCCCACTCCCTTGCCAACAGGTCGTAGTGGTGGATGATCTTCAGCGCATTGGTGCGGTCTTTGTTCAGGTATCCCAGCTCTTCTTCGCTGAGGCCGTTGAGCAGCGAGATGGCCGTTTCGAAGAAGCGAAGGTTCTGGGCAGGGTCGAGTGAGGGGATGTCCTCCTCCGTAACGATGGTCTCTTCGGGTGTCATCAGCCCAAGCCCGTACTTGTGCCCCAGGTAGAGGTAGCGGAAAATTGTAATGATATTCAGTAGGTTGCCAAGATAGACTTCCGGATGTGAAGAGAGAAAGAGGCTTATCTCTTTATAGCACGCGAGTGCTTTTTTGACAAACTGGCGTATATCGTCCGTATTGAAATAGGCGCTCTGGTTGGCAAGACCGTAATAGATAAAAACACTTTGCATCCGGAATACCATCTGTACGGTAAGGTTCTGCTGCTGCCGTGCAAAATCTTCGAGGTATTCGGCTCTCTCCTGCAGCCGGGCGACATACTCCTGTCTCGATATTTCATGGCTCTTTAGCAGTGTTTCGAGTGACTCGATGGTTTTTGTCGCTTCGGCATGGACAGGGTAGGTGTCGGAGCCGAGTTTCTCCAGAAGCTCTTTGACCGGAAGATAGCTGGTGTGGTGCAGTACTTCAAAGCGTGCCAGTTCAGTATCTATCTGAAGCTGTTGAAACTGCCCTTCAAGGTTTTGCATCATATCGGAAAGAAGTTTCCACTGCACCGTGATCTTGCTGCTGCGCCCCAGCCCTTTTGCCTGAATGTTGTAACTGTTGGTGTGCTCCATAGAGGACCAGAGGTTCTCAAATGTCGTATGCAGCTGTATTTCAATGTTAAAATAGTCTTTAAGTTTTCGCAGGACATCTACGGTAGATTCCTCTTTTTCAAGGACCGAAAAGACGGCATAAGGGTCTACGGGTGCCGTATCACCGCATTTTCCGACAACAGAGGCATCGAAACGGGGGTTGAAAAGTGTATGGTCACAATGCAGGGCACGGTAGCCGCTTTTTTTCTCAACGGTATAAAATCCGTAAAGAAGATGGTCGTCGGTTCGGTGGTCGTATTCGAAAAAGTTGTAGAGTGTCCTGGCGACCCACTCTTTTTCATAAGGGTATGAACAGATGAAGAGAATGCCGATGAGGTCGTGCAGTGCACCGCCTTTGAGAAATATTTTTAAAGGGTCTTCCAGTGTTTCTGGGTTCCTAAGCCCCAGTTTTACCAGCTTTTTGATGACACTGTCGGTATATTTATAACGTATTTTGACCGTATGGACCCCGGCATGTTCCAGCCCGATGATCTCCTTGTTGTCCGAGCTGTGCTGTTCGAGCAGCCGGAAATAGGCGATAAGACTCTCGGTATAGCGTGGAAGTACACCTCTTGGTTCAACGGCACCTTGGGAGGAAAAGACCCTGTCGTCAATGCCTACAAGCCTGTAATATATCTCCATACACTTCAGGATATTGTGTTTAAAAGTGAAAATTTCATCCTTTCCAATACGATTTACAGCACCCTGTTCTTCAACGGCCCGGTCTATTTTGGGAATAAGCTGGTCAGGGTGCAGGTATTGGGGTCTGGGAGTGAACTGATGGATTTTGATATAGGAATGCATATTTTCTCTCATAGAATAAAGTAGATTTATTATATCAAACTCTGTGGCTCATTTTGATAGGTTTTACAGGGTTTTATGCTAAAATCTTGGAGATAAACAACAAAAAAGGCAGAGGATGCAGCAGAAGAGTATATATATCGCTTCCACCCAGGCGCGGGCGGGAAGCCTGATTGTAGCTATAGGTATTATGGAGATGCTGAAAGGGCGTTACAACAAGGTGGCTTTTTTCCGGCCCATTATTCCTGACGGCGAGGAGAGAGACAGCGATATAGACTTTATGCTGAAACACTTTGAATTGGCAATCCCCTACGAAGCGTGCTGCGGTTTCAGGGTCAGTGAGTACATTCATGCCCATGCGGAAGGGGAGGAGGAGAGGCTTTACGAAGCACTGATGCACAAGGTCAACCAGCTGCACAGAGAGTATGACTTTGTCTTGATAGAGGGGTACCCGCGCGATGTTTTTTCCTCTACGTTCGATTTCGATATCAATTTGCAGATCGCCAAAAATCTTGGGACGGCATTTGTGCCTATGCTTCGTGCCAAAGGCAAATCGGCAGAAGAGATCATCAATGAACTGCATATCATCGAGGAGACGGTCCATCTGGAGGGGTGCATCCATCTGGCGACATTTGTCAACCGCTGTGAAGAAGATGTATGTGCGCTGGTAAAAAAGCGTATTGACAGGAGGAAAGAGGGTGTACAGGTCTATTTCCTTCCGGAGGTCAGAGAGCTTGACACCATCACGCTGCACCAGGTGGAAAAAGTACTTCATGCCGAGATGATCATGGGAAGAGAGGAGCAGCTGGAACATCTTGTGTATGGAAACAAGATCGCCGCTATGGGGGTAGAGAACTACCTCTCCCGCATCGAGAACGGAGACCTGGTAATCGTTCCGGGAGACCGCATCGAGATTATTCTGGCCACGCTGCTCTCTTTTTATGCAAAAGACCATCCCAATATTTCCGGTATTATTTTAAGTGGAAATATCTCTCCCAGCAGATCGGTTATGGCGCTTTTCAAAGACTTCGGGGAGGTGCCCATCCCTATTTTAAAGGTCAAAAGCGACAGTTACCAGACAGCCATAGCGCTGGAAAAGGTCAGCGCTGTCCTTACGGCGGAAAATACCCGCAAGATTACCCTGGCAAAAGGGATCTTCAGTGCGGCGGTAGACAAAGAGAAGATCAGTGAACGTTTCAGAAGCAGCCCGAAAGGTATCATGACCCCGATGATGTTCCAGTACGAACTTTTTGAACGTGCCCGTGCGAAACGCCGCAGGATCGTACTTCCGGAGAGTAAGGATGAGCGTATTTTAAAAGCGACAGAAATTCTTATAAACAGGGATATTGTCGATGTCATTCTGCTGGGAGACAGAAAAGAGATAGAACACCGGAGTATGCTGATGGGGATGGACCTTGGTAAAGCGGAGGTGATAGACCCCCGGGATGAGACGCTCCAGGAGCGTTTTTCAAAACGTTTCTATGAGATGAGGAAACACAAAGGGCTGACACTCGATGCCGCCAGGGATGCCATGACACATTTGAACTATTTTGCTACAATGATGGTCTATGAAGGTCTGGCTGACGGCATGGTTTCGGGTGCGACGCATACTACGACCGATACGGTACGCCCCGCACTGCAGATCATCAAAACCAAAGCGGATATCTCCATTGTCTCAAGTATTTTCTTTATGTGTCTGGATACACGGGTACTCATTTACGGCGACTGTGCCATCAACCTTGACCCGACAGCCCAGGAGCTGGCCCATATCGCTATCTCCTCCGCCGATACCGCCAAGCAGTTCAATATAGAGCCGAAAGTGGCGATGTTGTCATACTCTACCGGTGAATCAGGCAGCGGGCCGGATGTGGAGAAAGTTCGAGAGGCGACACGGCTGGCACAGCAGATGCGCCCGGACCTGCTGATAGAAGGCCCCATCCAGTACGATGCCGCCATCGATGCCAAAGTTGCGCGGCAGAAACTTCCCCAGAGTAAAGTTGCGGGAGAAGCAACGGTTTTTGTCTTTCCCGACCTCAATACGGGGAACAATACCTACAAAGCTGTACAGCGATCCACCGGTGCGCTGGCGATCGGCCCGGTTCTTCAGGGGCTTCGCCTGCCGGTCAATGACCTTAGCCGCGGCTGCCTGGTCGATGATATTGTCAATACGGTGGCCATTACGGCTATTCAGGCACAGGAGGAGAGAGTATGAAGATCCTTGTACTCAACTCAGGCAGCTCTTCCATAAAATGCCAATATTTCATCGGGCGTACGAGTGTAGCTTCTGCAGTGGTGGAACGTATAGGCGAATCTTCAGGAGAGAGCAGGGTTGTTTACGGGCGAAAGCAGATAAGTGACAGTGATGCGGTAGAGAATCATCATGTGGCGTTGGAGCGGATATTTTCCCTGCTTCAAGCCTCCGGTGCGCTCAGTTCACTGGATGAACTGGATGCTGTTGGGCACCGTGTCGTTCATGGAGGGGAGCGCTTCAACCGGCCCGTACGGATCACTCCTGACGTCATAGAGACGATCCGTACACTGATCCCGCTTGCACCGCTGCACAATCCTGCCAACCTCGAAGGGGTTGAAGCGATGTATGCCAAACATCCACAGTTGCCGCAGATAGCGGTGTTTGATACGGCATTTCACCAGAGTATGCCCGAATACGCCTATACCTATCCTCTCCCCTACCGCTACGAAAAAGAGTTTGGTATAAGACGGTACGGTTTTCACGGTACTTCCCATGCCTATGTGGCAAAAGAGGCGGCAAAAATGCTTGAAAAAGATCTTGAGGAGACTAATCTTATTACGCTGCATCTGGGGAATGGTGCCAGTGCGACGGCGATCAAGGGAGGCAAAAGTATCGATACTTCCATGGGGATGACACCGCTGGAAGGGCTGATGATGGGGACACGCTGCGGTGATATCGATGCAGCTATTCTTCCCTACCTGGAGCAGCATGAGGGTATGGATATGGAGAGTATAGAGAGGGTACTCAACAAAGAGAGTGGTTTGAAAGGGGTTTGTGGAACCAACGATATGCGTGAAGTCATAGCCCTGGCCGGTAGAGGTGACTTGCGTGCTTCTCTTGCGCTTGAAATGTATGTGTACCGGATCAGGAAATATATTGGTGCCTACTGTGCGGCATTGGGGGAAGTTGATGCGCTCATCTTCACCGGAGGGGTGGGGGAACATGCAGTAAAAGTACGGCAGATGGTCTGTAACGGACTTGAAACAGTGTTTGGTATGGATATAGACCCTGAGAAAAACCGTACTGTAAAAGAGGGAAATGCCACCATCCACAAGGAGAAAAGCCGGGTGAAGATCTTTGTTGTCCCTACCAATGAAGAGTTGGAGATCGTGCTTCAGGTAGAGGCACTTCTACGAGGCAAATAAGTGGTTTAAATGCAAATCTTCTTTTATATCTCTTCCGTTCTTTTGACACACTCCTCTTTAAGGCCGGTATCGTAATACCCCTTTTGAAGTGTAACGGAAGGAGATTCTCCAAAGAGCTCCCTGTAGTATTTCCCGAAATTTCCCATATGTTTAAAGCCCCACTTGTATGCAACTCTTGTGACGGTCTGGTGTTTTGGGTTGGAAGAAAGAAGCTCCTGGTGGGCCATGTTGAGTTTAAGCAGTTGCAGAAAATGTCTGGGTGTCGTTCCGTAGAGTGACTTGAAACGGGCCTGAAGGGTCTGTTCGGAAATATTGTATGCTTCTGCCAGTGAATGGATAGGGATATTCTTATCCATCTGGGTATATACTTTCTCTACAATATCAAATACGGCCCGCTCTCCTCTGCTCAATGGGTTTTTTACCGGTTTTTCTGTTTTCATAAGTTCTGAGACAGCGGCAATGATTTCATCTTCCGTTTTTTTCAGCCTGTCGGCATCTATAGTATTTTTGTCCGGGAATTTTTCCAGTACCTTTGTAAAGAGTGTACAGAAGTAGTCGTTGTTGTTTTTAAAGCAGATTGTACCATCGGTTTGCAGGTAGTTGAATGTTTCTGTCAGTTCCGGAAAGCTTGCTTTGTCTATATTGATGCTGCATATTTCCATATGCTTGTTGGAGAAGTAGTTGTAAGCATGGGTGTCGTCATAAAAAATGACATCGCCGGTATGCAGTTTCAAAGTACCGAAACACCCTTTGTCCTCACATTTGCAGATGATACTGACTGTTATACAATTAGAAGGGGGTATCAGCATATACATCATACCGCCTGCTTTTTTGGCATAGGAGAGCTGCATGGAAGAGAGCTCAAAAACATGATGTTCTCCCTCTATTGCAGACGGACGAAACTGAAATACGCATTTTTGCTGCCAATGCTTCGCACTTTCAACCATTGTGTCATAGTCGGTATAGTACGTTCTGATCAGTTCACCGGGCGTAAAGATACTTTTCTCTTGCATCGATCCTTCTTTTTGATGTTTTGTCTATAATTTAGTTTACTCTTTTTTGCTTAAGTTTTAAAAAGTGGCAGGTATGAGATATAAGACTGGTTTGATCATTGTCGTTTTGGAAATATTCCCGCGATTTTCGCGGGAATTGTGTATGGAGAGAGGTGTAGTTTTATTTATTTGACCTCAACATCTATTGCACCTTTAATCTGTGCTACATGTGCACTGATGGTTGCAGTACCAATATTTATAGCTCTCAGTTCCCCAGTAGTTGTTCTAACTCTTGTAACATTGTTGTCGGTACTAAACCATGCAACATTGTTATTGATGTCTTCCCACGCGCTGGTTCCGTCTTTGTATTCAAATTTTCCGCAGGCTTGTACATATTTGCCATGGTTACGTTTCTTAACCGTTATTTTTTGGCCATAGTCACTATCGTTTTGTGTACAACCCCAGGCAGCATCTTTTGTATTTTTGATACCTATTTGTTTCAGTTTTTTTTCTGTTGTGTCTTCCTTGACATTTACATAGAATGATGTTCTGTGATCCCCCCGGTAATTTACAGAGATTTCAATACCATTGCCAAGGCCTCTACCGAATACAAATGAGCCTTTTGTTGTATTGACGTAAGCTCTTACCTGATCGGCGGACCACCAGCGAATACCGGAAGTTGAGCCAATATATTGTTTAGTCCCATCGGTAAATACCAGCCATGCAGTAGGGTAGTATGCACCAAGTGAGACAGGATTATAATTCACGTCGTCGACAATTGGAATATCAATGGTCTTGCCCGTGATGACAGGACATTTTGCATTTTCACAATATCCTTCCTGAAGTTCTATATGATCTGGTGTTTGGTCTAAAACTGTTACATCTATTGTACCTTTTATTCCAGCCAATTGTGCGCTAACTACAGTATTGCCACCTCCAAGAGCTTTTAATTCACCTGTGTAGGTTTGTACTCTTGCAACTTTACGGTCGCTGCTAAACCATGCAACATTGTTGTTGATATCTTCCCATTTAACAGTACCGGTTGAATATTCAAATTGTCCACATGCCTGAAGGTATTTCCCCTCATCTCCAGTGATCATTGTTAGTTTTTCCCCATAGATTGAATCATCCTGAGAGCATCCCCACCCCTGTTTTTTGGTATTTAATATACCAATTTTCTTAAGTGTTTTGGTCGTAGTATCTTCTTTGACATTGACATAAAAAGAAGTTCGGTGCTCGCCTCTGTAACTTACAGAGATCTCAATTTTATTGCCAAGGCCTCTACCGAATACAAAAGAACCTTTAACTGTATTGACATAAGCCCTTATTTGATCTTTTGACCACCATCGAATGCCTAGTGATGAAGTTATATATTTTTTTGAACCATCAGTATAGACTGCCCATGCAGTTGGATAATATGCACCTTCTGAGACAGGATCATAATTTACATCATCTACAATTGGAATATCTACGGTTTTTCCAGTGATAATAGGGCAATCACTATTTGTACAGTGTCCATCTTGTATCTCTATGTGATCAAATACTTTTTTCTCAAATGTTACATTTTGTGTAGCACTCAGTGCATCTTTGCTTGCCGTTACAGTTGAAGTAGCTTTTTCATTCGAAGTAGCATATATACATTTTTCATCTTTTGAATAGATAAGTGTTACTTTTGCATCACTTGAAGACCATTTTGTGGTATCACTGACATTTTGGTTTGTTCCATCATTGTAAATAGCCCATGCCTCAAGTCTAATCTCTTCACCGGCAGGTGCAGCGGCATTTGCAGGCTCAGTAAAAATTTCAATTTTGGTAAGAGTTTTTGCAACAACATTTCCTGTTATTTTATCACTTGCTTTTCCAAACTCTCCCTGGTAGTAAGCTATTACAGATGCACTACCGGCTTTTAGCGCTGTAATCAAACCATTATTGCTAACCGATACCGTTCCTTCATCTCCGGCTTCCCAAATTACTTTATCTGTCACATCTCTATTGGTCACACCATTGTCAAAATCAGCTAAAGCTTTTACCTTCAGTGTTTCACCAACGACAAATTCATCCGAATTTAGGAATGAACCATTGTCTTTGACAATTCTCAGTGCAGTTACCTGTGCCTGCTCTACAGTCATGTTCAGTGTACTGCTTATGCCATCCAAAGTTGCAACAACGGTGGTATCTCCAATCCCTACGGCTTTCGCACTGTTACCATTCATTGTAATGACAGTTGTATCATTGCTAATCCAGCTAACATCTTTGGTGATGTCATGGTCACTGCCATCACTATAAATACCCACAGCACTCATCGTAGTACTTGTACCATTTATCATTGGATTGTCAGCGGCAGAGACACTAATACTCTGTAGTGCTGCAGCAGTAACCGTTACCTTGACCGTATTGCTTGTAACATTGTCAAATACTGCAGTAAGGTTTGAACTGCCCTGTGCTATTGCTTTGGCTGAACCGCCTTTTTGTACATCAACAATTTTTGGTTGGCTAGAAGTGAATGTTGTTTGTGCTGTAATATCTCTGGATGTTCCGTCACTGTAAACTGCTATTGCCTTCAGGTTTCCTGTTGTCCCTGTCGGTACCGATACAGAAGTTGCGCCATTAGCCAGTGTCAGTTGAATCTCTTTTAATGAGGTGGCCAATACCGTAAGATTTGCCGAGGCAAGTTTACCATCTTTATTTGCTGAAATTGTGGCTGTTCCTGCTGTAATAGCGGTAGCTTTACCTTCAGTATTGATTTTTGCTATGGCTGTATTATTGCTTGTCCAGCTTACATCTTTAGTGATATCTACTATAGTGCCGTCACTGTAGGTACCTTTTGCACTATATTGAACATTTGCATTGACAGGAAGTGTCAACCCCTGTGGTGAAACTTTAATACTCTGTAGTGTTGCAGCGGTAACCGTTACGCTGACCGTATTGCTCGTAACACTATGATATGAAGCTGTTAGGCTTGCATTGCCCGCGGATGCAGCTTTAGCATAACCATTGATACCAATTTCTACATTGTTCGAAGATGATGTGAACATTACAAAAGCATTTGCATCAAATGTCGTACCGTCTGTCATGACAGCAGTAGCAACAAGTTCTCCTGTCGTCCCTGCCGGAACGGTTGTGGCTGTTTCACCGTTTTTGAAAGTCAACTGTATGGATGCCAAAGAGGTTACAGGTTCTTTCGCTACGCGTACTTTTGTAGTAGCGCTTACCCCATCTTTTTTGGCCGTAATCGTTGCCACACCCTCTGCAATGGATGTAACTTCTCCGGAAGTACTGACTGTAGCGACAGAAGTGTTGTCGCTTGACCATGTTACTTCGCTTGTAATATCTGCTTCTTTGCCATCACTGTAAATGGCGGTTGCTTCATACTGAACTTTGACGCCGGATGGTAAAGTATTCAGGTTTTCAGGTGATATTCTGATTTTTTCCAGGCTGCTTCCAAAGCCGTCATCCGTCGGTGTTCCGGATGAACCACATCCGCCCAGTCCAAGCATCATCACTGCTGACAATGCAAGGAAAAGTGTTTTAAGTATTGATAATTTCATCTATTTCTCCTTTAAAATCTGTAAGAGACACCTAGTGTCCACACATTGGCATCAACATCATCTCTTCGTGCGACATAGTCGAAACCTGTATCGTCATACAGCCAGACATAGTCGGCAAATACAGAGAAATTCTTCGTAATATTGTATGCCGCACCCAAGCCGTACTGATAACTGTCTTCATAGGCATCGCCGCCATTGATGTCACTCAGCATTACCCCGCCGTAACCAAGCAGTGCATACACACTGAAGTCTCCTATAGGGTAAATAGGTTTCAGGTAAATTCCCCAGTTGGAAACATCTCCGTATGAAGGCAGTCCCAGTGTGGTCCCCCTATCGTAGTCCGTGTTGAACCCAAATGTGTACCTGCCCTCTAGGGCGATATAGTCATTGAACTGATAACCTGCCTGAAGCGTTATATGTGTGGAGGTAAACTCCTCGCTTGTTGTATCGTTCTCTATTTGGGACTCTCCCATCCCCAAACCTATATAAAAGGCACTGTTCTCTAGCACGGGAGCCGGTGTTTCGACAACCGGTTCTACCGGTGCGATGTCTCCGCCCGCATAACCCAGTCCGCCCAGTGCCAATACCGAGACGAATGAAAGTGTTGCTTTTCTCATCATTTTCCTTCACATATGATTTTCATATCTTTAGTATTACGCTATAGATAACTTAAAACAATAACACAGGGAGGAGATGACTGTCTATCTAAAAAACAAGATTTGGTATGAAAGTGGAGATAAATTATGGAAAAAAGGTAAGAAGTTGGAAATTTTGGGTGGGTATGGGTTCCATCAGGACATACAATTGCATGTATGCCTGCGGGATGGGTTATTTGCTGCCTGATACCGGGTGTGTTTTAAGATATGTCTGATACGCTTTGTCCGAAAGTGGGTGGGCGCAGCCTATGTTACCCGCTTTTGCCGCTTTTTTGTAAATAGCGATCCCCTCTTCTTTGGTTCCGTTTCTCATCATGGCATTGATGCTGTCGGCTGTTTTTTCCTCTTCCCAGGTAATGTCGCCTTTTTGGCAGTCTGCAACACCTACTTTATGATAGAACGCGATGACTTTGTCGTCTACCGCACTTGGTGGCGTACTGGTACCGGCAGGCACAAGATAATATTTGCCGCCTGCTTTTTTCAGTGTCTTTACATTTGTATCCAATGATGGTTGTTGGGTACTGCAGGCGCTAAACAGCATTGCCGCAGCCGGTATTAAAAGTAAATTCAGTTTTTTCATCATCTCTCCTGGGTGTTATGCGCGTGCTTTTGAGCCGTGCATATTGAGTCTGCCGATAGGCTTGCCGTTATCTTCTTCGAAAGTCAATGCCGCATCGAAAGGCGGTTTGTGGTCTGTCAGCACCTGGATCAGGTGGCTCAGGACCAGGCCATAGTTTCTGCCCACAGGGAAGATGATCTCATCGACATGCCCCTCGGCGATCTCGTCCGCCAATGCATTGAGCGCACACTGGTAGGCACTTTCATTCGTAACATAATGCAGGTAGTAGTCACGCATGATCGCGATATTGCCCAGCCATGCCCTGCGTTCGTCTGTATTGAGGTTTGGGTTCTCTTCTACACTTTTGGTATATTTTTTGATCAGTTCGTTTGTCTTCTCTTCCCTCGTAGCAAAAACATCGTCAAGATTGTTGCAGTATTTTTTGAGAAGATCCGTGAGCTCACGACTGTTGTAGTTTCTGGCTTTTGCCGTATCGATATAAATTTTTCTGTCGGCCGCAGGTTCATGGCTCAGTGCTTCCAGCAGCTCCACCGCAGCGTTTAAAAATGTATATTTGTCGGGTTTTGTCTGGTCAAAAGAGACTCCTCTGCTCGAGACAGTCGGTTTTGCGCCTACATATTTGAGTTCCATTTTCTATCCTTTTTTTGTGTAGTTTAACATAATTATTTGGCTTTATCCTGCCTGGAGCCTGCGTCAAAGCTTCCTCCAAGTGCAAGATGAAGGTTCGCACGGTTGACCAGGCGCTCTTTTCGTACCTGTGTGTGGAGGATCTTCGCATTGATCCATTTACTTTGGGCATTGAGGACATCGAGGATCGTACCCTGCCCGATCTTGTAATTCTCATTGGTCATATCGTAAGCGATTTTAAACTCTTTGACCATGGTATTGAGATAACTTTCACGTCGTGCCAGATGCCTCTCCTGCGCCAGTGCATTTTCCACTTCCTCATACGCGCTGAGTACGACACTCTGGTAGTCTGCCATCGCGGCTTTCTGTTCAGCTGTTGCCGCATCTATCTGGGCCTGGATCTTTCCTGCATCGAAGATCGGCATAAAGATACCGCCGATGAACTTTGCCATACTGTCCTGGATAATATCTACGCCGAATCTGCCTTCCAGGCTGATATTTGGCAGGCGGAGCAGTTTCATCTCTTCTGTGTGGTGGAAAGCGGAAGCTACCCTGTATTGTGCGGCAATAATGTCAGGACGTCGGTTAAGCAGGCCGGCAGGAAGGTCGCTGGGTACCTTTCCTGTCACGGCGCGCAGGGAGTGTGCCCTGAGCCTGTTCCCCGGATAACGCCCTATGAGGACTTCCAGCGCTCTGGTATCGCGCTCTTTTGCTGCAAGCGCTGCCTGGGTACCTTCTCTGGATTCGGCGACCATACCGCGCATCATGTGAAGGTCCCGTTCTGTCCCTGCCCCGATCTTCACCCGTTCATCCAGAATTCTTTCGGCTTCAATCTGGATAGTGAGGACCTTTTTCTGGAAGTCGTAAATCATGCGGTCTGCACCCAGCAGGAACCATGCCCTGGCTGTCTGTGTCGAGAGCGACTGCCTTGCCCACTCGAAGTCCGCAGCTGCCGCAGCTGTCAGTTCTGTATCTGAAGCGACTGCATTGGAGATGCGGCCCCAGAGGTCAGGTTCCCAGCGTAGGGAGAGGGAGATATCCCCTTTGTCGTGTTTGCTGGAAGCCTCCCAGCTTCTGAACTGGTAGTTCCCCCGAAGATCCAACCTTGGCATAAGGTAGGATTCACTCATATGCATGATAGCAGTTGCACGCTCCATGCGGCTGGCTGCTATTTTTAGGTCCGGATTGCTCTTTTGGGCCTCTTTGACAAGGCTGTTGAGGGTAGGGTCTCTAAAGGTATGCAGCCAGTTGTCCTGCACCTCTCCTCCCACATAGCTGCTTTGGAAATGTTTAGGGGGTTTTACAGCGTTCTTCTGTACCTCTTTGGTTGCCTGTTCTGTCGGAACAACATTGTAGTGGGCGCATCCTCCCAGCAGCATGGCCGCCGTTGTGGAGAGTAGGATCTTTTGTATCATACGGTTCTCCTTCTTAATGGAAACGCAGGAAGTACTGCCAGCTCATCATACGGAGCAGAACTTTACGGATGATCGCAACATGGGACCAGAAGCCTTCATGCGCGCCGTAAATTGCTGCCGTGGCATCGACACCAAGCGGCAGGCCGAGTGTTTTGATATCCGGGTCGAGTTTGATAACTACAGGGATCTGCCCTTCCGGCAGTGCACGGCTGAGCGAGTACATGGTACGGTCTACCCTCAGCTCACCTTCAGCCAGGGCAGGGATGATGCGTTCCACTTTCCCCTGGAACGTACGTCCCGGAATGGTAGGGAAGATCACTTCGGCAGGATCGCCTATTTTAATGTTCTGGTACGGTTCAGGCCCAAATCCCGCTATAAGCGCGATGCTGTCGGTATCGACAAAAGTCATAGGGGAGAGGATCGGTACGCTGACCGCCATCATGCCGGGGCGGAGTCTTACATGTGTTACATATCCGTTGCCCGGAGCACGAACGGTACAGCTCTCAAGATCGAACATCGCATCTTTGAGTTTGGCTTCGAGGGTTGCGACCTTTTTCTCCCATTCAAGTACGTCAAATTTGGAACCGCCGGCTGTTTTAAGCAGCTGTCTGGTATCTTTCAACCGTTGTTTTGAAAAGTTGAGTTCGGAATTGATGGCATCGACTTTGGCCTGGAAGGGCGTAGGGTCGATTTTGAAGAGGATATCCCCTTTTTTCATAGGTACGTTGGCTTTGGCATCGACTTCAATGACTTTTCCCCGAACATTGGAAACGATCGGTGTCGTTACGAAATAGATACGCGCAGAGCGTGAACCCGGGTGAAAGTAGGCCATACCCATCAACAGGGCACCGATCATGACAACGCCGCCCAGCACGGCAGTTGTGACCGACCATTTATTGACAGGGATTTTGAAGACCTTGAAGATGGCCCAGCATAAAGCGATATAGGTTAAGAGCATTAACGTTTCCATCTAGTTAGCCTCCTCTTTGGCACCATCTATGATCTGGTGTACTTTTTTGTCGTAGGTATTGAGTTCTGACTCAGCGGTTTCGAGCTTTTTTTCAAGGGACTCCACCTTTTTGCTGAGGGTATCTATCATCCTCAGCTGCCCTTTCAGCTCTTCGGAGGGTTCGATCTGTACCGTTTCGGCCCCCCACCCCTGTCCGGGCTTGTAGAGGTAGGCCCAGATCCAGAGGAAAGGCCAGATGGTGTGCAGCAGAAAGAGGCTCACCCACCCGGCTATATGAATGGCATCACGGTGCGGATGCTCTCTTTTCTTTGCGATTTCATAAGGAATATCGTGGATGTAGATCACCAGGTAGATCAAAAAGATCGAAATGGTGACGAAAAGTCCAAGTGCAGCATAGTCCAGGGTACGAGGATCGATAGCTAAAGCCATGGTTTTACCTTTTTCTATAGAATTGTTGATATCCCAAAATTATAACCAAAAAAACTTATGTATCTCTCTCCAGGCCCGGTTTACGCGCCTCTTAGTAAAAAGGCGTTATAATTTTCCCTTCTTGATCATAGTTGACGGTATGCACGATGTTCCGCCTGTACCTTCATGCGATGATTGCAAAATTTAAAATCGAGAGGGTAGGGGATGTATCGAAACCATCTGTGGGCTCTAGTGCCGCTTTTGTTTCTGTTTGTCTCTCTTCAGGCACAGCCACGGGGGTACCGCCCTATTCTCCGTAACGACCTGAATACCTCTGCATACGACTGGAATGCCCTGAGTACCAAATGGGTGAACATGCGGGCGATCATGATGGTGGCGCTGGACGCATCACATTTTTACCAGGACCATGAGAGTATGCTGCATGTCGGCGATATGTCCCATTATGACCGATGGGACGTCCGTGGGCTCAGGGTAGGGGCGGCAGGGACGATAAATTTTGACAAACCCTGGACCTATCTGGTCAGTGGCGCTGCCAACTCCCTGATGAAAGATTTCAATGCGCAGGAGGATGAACGGTACTCCCTGCTGGATTGTGTGCTGACGATCCCTCTGTGGGGAGAGTTTGGCAGAATGCAGATCGGGAAGATGAAAGAGCCTATTTCCATGGAACGTACAATGGGCATGGTTTTTGAACAGGTGATGGAGCGCCCTGCCCACCTGGATGCACTGCTTCCTTCGAGAAATATAGGAATAGGTTTCTCCGACCTTCTTTTTGACCAGCGGATGAAATGGAGAATCGGTATTTTCAACGACTGGCTGGATCGGGGGGAACCGGATTTTTCCGAATCGAACTATGAGCTGGTTGGGAGGATAACGGCTGTGCTCTATGAGGACCAGGCCAATGAACGCCTTTTGCATCTGGGAGGGTCATACCGCTACGAGAAGGTCAGGGAGGGAAAGCTCCGCTACGATGTAGGGCCGGAGTTCTACTTTTCAGACCCCTGGCTCGATACGGGCGCTTTTTCTGCCGACAGATCACAGACCTTCAATATGGAGCTGACCTATCTTGACGGCCCGCTCTGGCTGGCTTCGGAATATACGGGGACATGGGTGGACTCTCCGGAGCACGGCCATCTCTTTTTCAGAGGTTATCATGTGGTGGCGAACTATTTTCTGACGGGGGAACACCGGGGGTACAACAAACAGAGAGGAACCGTCCGGAGGATCAACCCCGTTCTTGATTTCAGCAGTGGAGGATGGGGTGCGGTAGAGGTATCGGCACGCTACTCCTATCTTGACCTCTCGGACGGGGCAATACAGGGGGGAGTCATGCAGACAACTTCGTTGGGATTGATATGGCATCCCAAAAGGTCATCGCAGTTTCATCTCCAGTGGAGCAGAGTCAACCTGAAAAGAACGTCGATGATACCGGATGCACCAGGCAGGAGCAGTACCGATATCCTGCAGGCACGCTGGGTACTTGTGATCGATTAGAAGGAAGTACTTAAAGCAAATGCACCCAGAAGAGGTTTGCAATCGTGACGATAAACAGGATCCCAAGAATATTGAAAACCATACCGTAAGCTGCCATACTTTTCATGGAGATGGCGCCTGAACTCATGGCGATAGCGTTTGGAGGCGTGGCGATGGGAAGCATGAACGCGTAGGAGGCACAGACTGTTGCGACCATCATGATGAGCGCAGTATCGATACCTGTCTGTTCCGCAACTTTGTAGAGAATGGGTAGCATGATGGAGATGAGGGCGGTATTGCTGGTAATCTCCGTGGTAAAAGTTACCAGTGTAGCGAGGATCAGCAGGAAGAGGACCATATCCATATCTGAGAAGGAAACAAGGTAGGAGGCGATTTCTGCCGCCATGCCTGTTTTGGTGAATGCCGCGGCAATGGCAAATCCAGCCCCAAAGAGGAACATAATACGGTAGGGGATGTTCTCTTTGTCGTCCATCCAGTTCAAAATGGAAAAAGGAGGTGCAAAAAGCAGCAGTCCAGCAGAGAGCAGGATACCTGGTTCACTCAGCCCCAGTCCGCTGTAATAGGGTTTGATAGGGGCATTTACGAGAAGCAGCACGATCAGCCCGCCGATGATGAAGAGTACTTTTTTCTGTGCTTTGTCGAGCGGCCTGGCGTCCAGGTCTGTCTCTATGTGGACATCTTTAAGCCCGATACCGAGGACAAATCCGACGGTGATAAACATCAGGAAGACAAGTGGCGCAACCATATACATCCACTGGGCAAAGGGAATGGCTTCCATGCCCATCTCTTCCATAATCCCCATCAGGATCAGGTTGGGAGGAGTGCCGATGGGTGTCAGGATTCCCCCGATACTTGCGCCGTATGCGATGCCCAGTGCCAGTCTCATTTTCAGTTTTGTCTCATCTGTAAGGAAAAGGGCGATAGGCAGCAGCAACAGTGTCGTCGTCGTGTTGGAAAGTACCGAACTCAAGAGTCCCGAAGTGATGATGAGGGCAAAGATAATGCCTCTGATACTGCTGGGAAAGAGTTTGAGCATTCTGTTGGCAATGACTTTGTGCAGGCCTGTTTTTTCCACGGCAATGGCAATGAGAAAACCGCCAAGAAAAAGGTAAATAATGGGGTTGGCATAGTTGATTGTCGTCTCTTTCGTCGTCAGAACCCCCGCCGCAGGGAATATGACAATGGGAAGCAGGGAGACTACCGCAAGCGGCAATCCTTCATTGGTCCAGAGTGCGACCATCAGTACGATCGATGAGACCATGAGCGACTGCTGAAGGGTAAAAAAAGGCAGCATGATCCCAAGTGCTGCTGCGGCAAGGAGCAGGGCTATAGATATTTTCTTGACCGGTTCCGAAATTGGCATGGGTTATCCTTCCTACACTGAAGTTCTATCTCTCTTATTGTGCCTCAAAAAACCTAAGAAGAACACTAAATAACAGAGGCAAGGGAAAAAGTACAAGCAATTCTTGGCTAAAATAAAAGAAAAGAGAAATGGATGGCGGAATGAAAAGAGTCAGGTATCTGGATCGGCATGTTGAGGTTTCCAAAGTCGTTTGTATAGGGCGTAACTATGTAGAACATATAGAAGAACTTGGAAATGAGATCCCCTCTTCCATGGTTGTCTTCAACAAACCCAATTCCGCGATCAGCGATACGCTCTACTACTTTTCGGAGCAGTGCCGTTTTGAGGGAGAGATCTGTTTTCTTATACGAAACAGGCAGATAGAGGGTGTCGGTTTCGGGCTGGACCTGACCCATGCCGATATTCAAAACCGGCTTAAATCCAAAGGGCTTCCCTGGGAGCGTGCCAAAGCATTTGACAACTCTGCCGTATTGAGTGATTTTGTTCCCCTGAAAGAGGGGGTGGAGACATTGGGGATGAAACTTTATATCAACGATAAGCTGGTACAGTTCGCTACCTATGACCTGATGATGTACAAACCCGCTACGATGCTCTCTGAAATCAGCAGTTTCATGTCGCTTGAAGACAATGATGTCATTATGAGCGGTACCCCCAAAGGGGTAGGGACCTACAGGGTAGGAGACCGTTTCAGAGGGCAGATATTTACGGGAGAGAAGCTTCTGATGGAGAAAGTGTGGGAAGTAGAAACACCGCCGCAGGCATCCCGCTAAAAGGAGGATGATATAGAAATTCAATATACAGGGTGGTTGTACGGGTATCTTGCTGTTATCATAGGCGGGATACTCCTATTTTCTGCCATTTCCCACATTCTTTATCAGAAACGCTCTCCTACAAGTATGATGTCATGGATGATGGCGATCATTTTTGTTCCCTTTCTTGCCGTACCTCTCTATTTTCTCATAGGTATCCGCAAACGAGAGAGCAAATATACCAAAGAGGAGGTACAGCTCTACAAATCTTTGGCTGAGAATATCCATGTTCATCCCAATAAAAACAACCCTATAAGCGGCATTCTGGAGAAGAACGGTATGCCTCCGGCAACCAGAGGGAACCGTTACGAACTGATTACCGAAGATACAGAAGCCTATGACCGTCTGATGGAAGAGATCGCAAAAGCGAAGGTATCGGTAGAGTTTGCAACCTATGTATTTGACGATGATATCACGACACAGAAGATACTGGAAGCATTGACAGCAAAAGCGAAAGAGGGTGTCCGTGTGCGCCTCCTCCTTGATGTAGTGGGTTCCATGGGCGCCTATTTCCACCAGAAAATATTTGGAGAGCTGAAACAGGCAGGTGGAGAAGTAGCATTTTTTGTTCCTATTCTGAGTCGTCCTTTCCAGAGCTATATCAACCTCAGAAACCACAGGAAAATCTATCTGTTCGACAGAAAAAGGCTTTTGAGCGGGGGTATGAATCTGAGTAATGAATATCTTGGCAAATCGAGCGGGGAGAAACGCTGGAAAGATATACTCTATTACCTGGAGGGCCCGGCTGTTTTCAGTTTTTACCAGATTTTCCATAATGACTGGAATTATGCAACGGACAGAAAAGAGGTACTGGAGTACGGCCTTGCCTATGAGAAACAGGAAGGAGAGATGGAAAGTATCGTGCAGGTTGTCCCCTCCGGCCCGGATATCCCAAGCGATGCGCTGTATGAAGCGCTGCTTAGTGCCATCTATGCCAGTAAAAAACGTATTTGGATCGTAACCCCCTATTTTGTACCGGATGAGAATATTATTCAGGCACTGGTGATTGCCCATCACAAGGGAGTGGATGTCAAACTGATCACACCGAAAACGTCGGATCACTGGATCGCGGATTTTGGACGGAGTCCCTATATGCGTGAACTGGATGCCATAGGTGTGGATGTGATCCTTTACGAAGGAGAGATGCTGCATGCCAAAGTGATTCTTTTTGATGATCTTGGAGGAATGGTAGGTTCCGTCAACATCGACAACCGCAGCCTCTTTTTAAACTATGAGATCGTTACGTTCACCTATTCCGAACATCTGATAGCGCGTATTGAGGGATGGATGGAAGAGCTGATGGAGAACTCTGTGAAAGGAATGCAAAAACCGGGCAAACTGCGTGAAGCAGTGGAAAATATCATGAAAGTTTTTGCACCGTTGCTATAATGTTCAAACCTTCAAAACTGCACCACTCTATTTGCCAGAATAACGCCTCTGGTACGATACCAGAGTATTTTGGGCTACTTTGCTGGAATGTGTATAAAAACAATCAAAAGCATCCCAGATTCCAGGATTTTTTACGTAAAGAGGTGGAAAAACGGGAGATCGATTTTCTTCTTTTTCAGGAAGCTGCTTTTCACGATGCACATACCTTTGAACTGCCCCGTTTCTCGTATGATGCTGCGGCAAACCTGGAGGTGAAAGGTTCTTTTTTCGGTGTGCTGACGGCAAGCAGGATCGATTCCAGAAATGCCAGGGCTTATCTCTCGGAGGCGAAAGAGAGTTTGTTGGGCCCACATAAAAGCCTGCTTCTGAGTGAATTTGCCTTTAAGAACGGAGAGCCTCTGCTCATATTCAATATCCATGCGATCAATTTTCGGGAGAACAGCCGATATATCAAAGAACTGGAGCGTTTTTTTACTTTGGTGGAAGGGTATGAAGGGGCGATGGTGATCGCGGGCGATTTCAACAGCTGGAACAATAGGCGTATGGCAAAACTTCAGCAGTTTGCTCAGAGGCTCTCACTCTCAACCGCGCTTTTCAAAGAGGAGAAAAAGATAAAATCGTTTATGGGAAAACATTTGGATTTTGTATTTTACCGGGGATTAAAGCTGGAAGAGGCGTGTGTACTGGAGGGGCAGAGGTTTTCAGACCACAACCCTCTCTATGTACGTTTTAGAAAGCAGGGAAGAGAAGAGGCTATATAGGCAGGACCCTGATATTCTCATCGAGTTTCTCTTTGAGAATATTTTCAATGGCAAATAGCGTACCCGTACTGGAACTTGCACACCCGCTGCATGCGCCCAGATAGCGGATGTATATGTCGATATGCGCGCCGTTCTCTTTGATATCGAGAATTTCCATATCTCCGCCATCCATGATGAGCATCTGACGGATATTCTCGTCAATAACCCTGTCTACGGCTTTGAGTTTCTGTACGAGCGTCATCTCCGCAAAGCTGACATTTTCTCCGCTGGCGGAAGCGTCGGCAGCTTTTGCCATCTTCTCTTTCTCGTACTCTTCAAGCAGGTCGACAAGATAGATGTCTTTCTCCTCATGTCCTCCGGGACGGATACATGATTTACAGAAAGCGCCGGCCTTGGTATAGTCGGTGATCTGCTCGACGGTCGTCAGGTCGTTCAGGCGGATCACTTCTCTGAGCGTGGAGAGGCTGACACGTGCGCATTCACAGACGATGATCTCCTCTTCGAAACTCTCCATATCGACCCCTTTGTACTGGGCTGCGGCTTTTTTGATGACATCGTACGCCATGACCGAGCAGTGCATCTTCTGTGGTGGAACGGCAGGAACGTCAGGTGTGTCACGCATCGCCTTCTCCACATCGATATTGGTAATCTTGACCGCTTCGTCAACCGTTTTGCCTTTGCAGAGCTCCGCCATCGTATCTGAACTGGCAATCGCCGTACCGCAGCCGAAACTCTTGAATTTCGATTCAAGGATCTTGTCGGTCTTTGGGTCTACCGCCCAGTAGAGACGTACCGCATCCCCGCAGCTCTCCGCACCGAAATCGGCAACGATGAGCTTGGCTCCCATTGCCTCTGCCTGCTCTTCGGTGATCTCCCCCATATTTTTGGGGTTGTTCATCAACTCTGTAACCTTCTGGCTGTACTCATCCCAGATGGTACCGCCAATCAAACTATCCATTCCCATATTCTTTCCTTTCTTCTTTGACTGCTAATTTTGAATCAGGTACCCATAATAAAGGGCACCTCTACATATTTTGTAGGGGCAATCCCCTTGTGGTTGCCCTTATTAATGGTGTGCATCCAGCCCGTTCTCATGACCTTTGGGTGCGTAAGCGTAGGAGCTTGAGATCGCTCTGAGCCTTTTGACCGCGGCTTTGACCACTTCAAGCGTATAGTCCAGCTCTTCCTGAGTTGTATATCGGCTCAGGGAGAAACGTATGGCGGTATGTGCCAGGTCTTCATCGGCCCCGATGGCTTCCATGACGGAGTTTGCTTCGAGATCTTCGCTCGCACAGGCGGAACCTGTACTTGCCGCGATGCCTGCACGGTTGAGGTCCCATAGCATCGATTCGCCTTCGATTCCCCTGAAGGAGATCAGAATGGTGTTCGGTGTTCTTTTCTCTCTGGGTGTGACGACGAAGGTATCTTCTATTTTCAGCAGTTCATCCTCGAAAGCGTCTCTCATCTCTTTGATGTCGTGCATTTCGAAATCAAGTGCATCGATGGCTTGCTCCATCGCTTTCCCCATGCCTACGATACCGGGTACATTGAGCGTACCGGAACGGTAGCCGCCCATTTGTGAACCGCCGTGCAGCAGAGGAATGAGCTCTTTGTCTTTTTTGATGTAGAGTGCTCCTACCCCTTTGGGCCCATGGAACTTGTGTGCGGAGAATGTCATATAGTCTACATTGAAACGCTGTACATCGACAGGGATCTTCCCTATGGCCTGTACCGCATCGGTATGGAAAAGGACATGGTGCTCTTTACATATCTCTCCTATCTCTTCGACTGGGAAGATAGCGCCGGTCTCGTTATTCGCCCACATAACGGAGACAAGTGCTGTCTTGTCGGTAATGTTGTCACGGACACTCTGCGCATCGATGAGCCCTTCACTGTTGATAGGCAGGTAGGTGACCCTGCATCCCATACTCTCGATGAACTTTGCCGTAGCGATGACGGATGGGTGTTCGACTTCACTGACGATAATGTGGTTTTTTCTTCCTGTCAGGATATACTGAAAGTAGATACTTTTAAGTACCCAGTTGTTACTCTCTGTCGCACAGGAGGTGATGACCACACTGTCCTCTTTGGGCGCATGGATACCCGCATAGATCTTCTGCATGGCATCTTTGAGTGCGGGGTGTGTCTCGCTGGCAAAAAGGTGCAGCGAGTTTGGGTTGCCGTAGCGCTGTACGAAGTAGGGTTCCATCTCCTCAAAAACATGGGGATCTACAATTGTCGTGGCATTGTTGTCCAAATAGACTTTCATAATAGGTTCTCCTTTAAAAGAAACACTGTTGAAAACGAGTCTCATTTTAATTAAGACTAAATTAGTCCTAATTGATTTTCTGCATCTTACGCAGTTTTTCTTAAATTAAGATAAAAAGTTTTGTAAAGAGGAGGATTATACTCCTAATTAGATTATGTTCACTTGATTTGTATCAATTGAAAGGGTGTGATATAATAATCGGTACCCAATTTTTAAAAAAGGATCGAAGATGGCAAAAACAATCAAAGAACACGGGATCAGCCTTGCAATCAAACGGAATAAAAAAAGAGTTTTCATTGAAATTGCAATGATCGGAAAATTGACGCATGAAGACTACAAGATATTCGTGCCGATGATCGATAAAGCACTCAAGGGTGCCAAAGGGCTGGAAGCGGATATCCTGGTGGATATGAGGAAATTTAAAGGATGGAAAATTCTTGCGGCATGGGATGATTTCAAATTTGGTGTCAAGCACCGCAACGCTTTTGACAGAATGGCGATCGTCGGTGACAAGAAATGGGAAGAGCAGTCTACGGCAATGATGAGCCATCTGATGAAAGGCAAAGCGAAGTTTTTCAAAAACAGGGAGAGAGCCCTGGCGTGGCTTCTCTCCTAGAAATTTGAAGGGGTTGGGGTATTGATGAGGTTGTAGAACTCGTTACGGGTTCTCTCATCGCTCTTGAAGAGTCCTCTGAGTGCGGAGGAGACGGTGGTGGAGTTGATCTTCTGTACCCCTCTCATCTCCATACACATATGGCGGGCATGCACGACGACAGCCACTCCTTTGGGTTTGATAGTCTCAAGGATCGCATCGGCGATCTGTTCGGTCATTTGCTCCTGTATCTGCAAACGTCGGGCATAGACATTGACAATGCGGGGGATCTTGCTCAAGCCTACCACTTTGCCGTCAGGGATGTAGGCGACATGTACGCGTCCGATGATGGGCAGCATATGGTGTTCGCACATAGAGTAGAACTCGATATCCCTTACCAGTACCATTTCGTCGTTACTGGTGGTAAAGAGTGCCTGGTTGAGGATCTCTTTTGGGTCCTGATGATACCCCTCTGTAAGAAACCTTAATGCTTTTGCTACACGTTTGGGTGTTTTTAGAAGCCCCTCCCGTGACGGATCCTCTCCCAGAAGTTCCAGTATTTTGGTCACGGCCTGTTCAAATTCTGCTTCTTTGTTCATTTCTCTACCTTGTTATCCTGTAATATTAATATGCAGGGTGAGCCGCAGGGTGGGCTTCAGCCTACCAAAATATCAAATTTTCAGAATAAGATTCTTTTCTGGTGTAAGATATTCTTAATGGTGGGCTAAAATCCACCCTGCCTTTCCCTGTAGAATTTTCACATTGTATCTAAAAAGCGTTTAACAATTTTCTCATCCACCTTGGAAATAGCAAGTTTTTCTATTTCATTTATGGTAAAGTAGTGTTCTTGAGAGGGTTTCTTTTCATAATGCAGATAGAGGTGGCAGGTGAGTCTGAAATGGGTGTAGGCATGGGTGACCTCTCCAATGTGTTCTGCGTTGTCCAAAGGGGTATTGGTACTCTCAAAGCCCCACAGTCCGTGCAGGAATTTGCCGGACCTTTGGCTGAGTGAGAGTTTCCCGTCACAGATATGAAGGAGAATATGCTGTTCCCGTGAAGGAACGGTACGTTTTTTCCTGGCAGGGTAGAGGGCAGGCTCCTCTTTTCCCGAACAGACTTCGGCCAGCGGACAAGTGCTGCAGTCAGGATCTTTAGGGGTACAGACCGCTGCACCGATATCCATCATGGCCTGGTTGTACTCGAAAGGGTTCTTGGTATCGACCATTTTGCAGGCGCTCTCCCACAGGGTCTTGTCGGTGGGGCTGACAAGTCGGTGCAGGCGGCAGAGAATCCGTTTGACATTGGCTTCCATGACGGGAACAGGTTTTTTGAAGGCAAAAGCGGCAACGGCATGGGCGGTATTTTTCCCGATACCGGGCAGTTTGAGCAGCTCATCGATACTGGAGGGCAATGCAGGGGCAGATCCCCGTATCTGCCCCTCCTCCAACAGGATTTGCGCTGTTTTGTGCAGATTCTTCGCACGGGTGTAGTAGCCAAGTCCCTCCCACATCTTCAGTATATCGTCAAGCGGTGATGTGCCAAGACTCTGAAGTGTAGGGAACTTTTTCAGAAAGGGAAAATAGTAGCGTTCCAGTACAGTTTTGACCTGTGTCTGCTGGAGCATCACTTCCGACAGATAGATATGGTAGGGGTCTTCTGTGGTACGCCACGGCAGCTCATTGCGGCCGTGTTTTTCATACCAGCGGAGGATCTTTTTGTGCGTCTCTTTCATGGGTAGGATTATAGCCTATATTCCTTTTTTATTAAATTTTAGATAAAATCACGCAATTTATATCAAAGGATTGTAGTGAAAGTTACAGTAAACAGAATCGATGATGCCAATATCTTGGTAAGCGGGACAATAGAGAACAGCGTAGTGGAAGCGAAGATTGACAAATTGGCGAGAGAGGCCGGGAAACAGATGAAGGTTGACGGTTTCAGACCGGGGAAAGTACCTCCTCATATCGTTAAGAAACTGCATGGGGACAAACTCAGACAGGACGCGGAGTCTGAAGCGCTCAAAGAGATGATGGATGAAGGTATCAAAGAAGCAGGTGTCAATGCGGCAGATATCATTGGTGAGCCGAGCTTCAAGAAGTATGACAAGCAGGATGACAAAATAGAGGTGGAGCTTGAGATCTCTCTGAAGCCGAACGTAGAGGTAGAAGGGTATGAAAAAGCGGTTCCGGCATTTGAAAAGCCTGAAGCGGAAGAGAAAGAGGTAGAAGAGAAACTCAACGAGATCGCTGCACAGCAGGCACCATATGAAAAGATCAAAAGAAAAAGAATGGTCAAAGACGGTGATATGACAGTGATCGATTTTGAAGGTTTTGTAGATGGTGTTGCATTTGAGGGGGGTAAAGCGGAGAAATTCAGCCTCAAGATCGGATCAGGCCAGTTCATTCCCGGTTTTGAAGAGCAGATTATCGGTATGAAGTATGAGGAAGAGAAAGATGTTGTAGTGACATTCCCGGAAGCATACCAGTCCAAAGAGCTTGCAGGGAAAGAGGCGACATTCAAAGTAAAACTGCATGAGATCCAGGAGCAGGTAGTACCTGAACTGAACGATGAACTGGCGCAGAAACTGCTTGCAGATGAAAAAGCGACTCTCGATACGCTTAAAGAGAAAGTCAAAGAGCAGATCGTCAATGAAAAAGTTTCCAAAGTCTACAACGAAGAGTTGAAGCCGAAACTGGTTGAAGCGCTGGTAGCGCACTTCGAGTTCGCACTCCCGAACAACATTGTCGAGCAGGAGATCGATGCGAAGATCAATGCAAAAGCGAGAGAGATGAAAGAGGAAGAACTCAAAGAGTATAAAGAGAATCCTGAAAAAGTGGAAGCGCTTCGTGATGAGGTAAGAGAAGAGGCGCAAAACTCTGTCAAAGCGACATTTATCGTAGATGCATTGGCAAAAAAAGAGGAAGTGACCGTGGGAGACCAGGAAGTTTCACAGGCAATCTACTATGAAGCGATGATGAGCGGGCAGGACCCTCAGCAGGTGATCAAGTACTACCAGGAGAACAACCTTCTCCCGGCAGTGAAGATGGGAATGATCGAAGACAAACTGTTTGGAAAGATCCTCGGTTTAGACAAATAGAAGCTTGAAGTAAGCGACACCTTGTGTCGTTTACAGCTTCGAAGCCGGAATTTTCACCTCCCGTTAACTTTTTTAATGTATATTTGAATCGATTAAAACAATCCATTTTACTATCTATTAACAAAGGCAAAAAATGAGTTATATTCCATATGTGGTAGAGCAGACAGGAAGAGGAGAGAGATCGTACGATATCTACTCCAGACTGCTGAAAGACCGTATTATCATGCTAAGCGGAGAGGTCAACGACCAGGTCGCTTCCTCTATCGTGGCACAGCTTCTGTTCCTTGAAGCGCAGGACCCGGACAAAGATATCTACTTTTACATCAATTCACCGGGCGGTGTCATTACTTCGGGGTTGAGTATGTTCGATACCATGAACTATATCAAACCCGATATCGTTACTATCTGTATCGGTCAGGCGGCCTCTATGGGTGCCTTTCTCCTCGCATCGGGAACCAAAGGCAAGCGTTATGCACTTCCACATGCGCGTATCATGATCCACCAGCCTTCAGGCGGGGCACAAGGGCAGTCTACCGATATTCAGATACAGGCACGGGAGATACAGAGGCTTAAAGATACCCTGAATGAGATCCTGGCAGAGAGAACGGGGAAAACCGCAAAAAAAATAGAAAAAGACACAGAGCGGGACAATTTTATGTCTGCTAAAGAGGCAGTGGCGTACGGCCTCATCGACAAAGTACTTACAAAAAGCTTTGCATAGTCAGAGGTAGAGAATGGTAAGAGAAATTATTGTCTATCCCGATAAGCGCCTGAAACTTATCTCGAAAAAGGTAGAATCTTTCGATGCTTCTCTGCATGAGCTGCTTGATGATATGTATGAGACCATGCATGCCAAAAACGGCGTAGGGCTGGCTGCTATCCAGGTAGGTGTGGATTTGAGAGCGCTGATTATCAATATTCCCCTTGAAAATGTAAAAGAGGGGGAAGAGGAGCAGCCCAAAGAGAATACGCTTGAGATGATCAATCCTGTGATCCTTGAAAAAGACGGCAGCGAGAAATTCCAGGAGGGCTGCCTCTCCGTACCGGGTATTTATGAAGATGTAACCAGGGCGAAGCATGTAAAAATAGAATACTACGACAGAGACGGAAAGAGGCATGTCATTGAAGATGACGGCTTCCTCGCCATTGCGATGCAGCATGAAATGGATCACCTTGATGGTAAACTCTTCATCGAGAAACTCTCCATTATCAAGCGGAAAAAGTTTGAAAAAGAGTGGAAAAGAAGACAGAAATCTTCATAAAATATGACAATTTGACATATTTTTAATCCCTTACTTAAATTTGTGCCACACTTCCACTATGAATGCGAAAGTAGATAGTGGTACTCCACCGGCACAACATAAACCAGTTAAAATAAAACAGAAACCTAAACAGGATGCTATTGTCAATCGATTGATGTGTGCGACACTGGAGGGTGTTAATGCGCAGGTTATAGAAGTGGAAGCAACCTTTACCAAAGGGCTGCCCGGGTTTGCGGTAGTCGGTTTGGCAAGTTCGGACATACAGGAAGCCAAAGAGCGTGTCAAATCGGCACTGCTTGTCAATGAATTTGTCTTTCCTCCATTAAAAATCACGGTAGGACTTTTTCCGTCAGAGGGTAAGAAGTCGGGTAGCCATTTTGATCTGGCGCTTGCTTTGCTTGTGGCACTCAATAAAAAGAGTTTTAAAGAGGAGGGGCTTTTTGTCTTTGGAGAATTGGGGCTTGACGGCAGAGTAAAAAGCTCTTCGATGATTTTTCCGATCATTCTTTCACTTAAAGAAAAAGGTTTGATAAAAAGGGCGATTGTCCCGAAAGAGGCTATTCCGTATCTAAGCCATATTTCCGGTGTGGATTTTACTGCCGTAGGTACTTTGGCAGAGGCGATAGCGCTGCTCTCTTCCGGTGAGTTCAAAAGTAATGTTGCACAGTTTACATACGATGCGAAGCAGGTTAGCCTGGAAGGAGTACGCTACTACTATGAAGAGAATTACGAGAGTGACTTTTCCGATGTGAAAGGACAGATGGTAGCCAAACGGGCGGCACTTATTGCCGCAGCCGGTATGCATAATTTTTTTATGGAAGGCAATCCTGGCTGTGGAAAGAGTATGATCGCCAAGCGTATAAAAGATATTCTTCCTCCTCTGAAAGAGGAGGAGCTGCTCTCCATAGCGAAACATCAGTTCCTGGATGGTCAGACTCCCGGGTTCCAGGCTATACGCCCCATGCGCTCCCCTCACCATACGGCAACATCTGCTTCCATCTTTGGCGGCGGGTCCGGGCAGGCAAAAATAGGTGAAGTTGCGTTGGCAAACAATGGCATACTTTTTTTTGATGAAATACCGCACTTTTCCAAGCAGGTACTTGAAGCGATGAGGGAACCGCTTTCGGACCGGAAGGTCCACATAGCAAGGGTGAATGCCAAGATAGAATATGAAGCGGATATTATGTTTGTAGCTGCACAAAATCCATGTCCTTGCGGTAATCTCTTGTCTAAAACGAAGTCTTGCCGTTGTACGGAAGTAGAGATAAAACGCTATGCAAACCGGCTCTCCGACCCATTTTTGGACAGGATAGACCTTTTTGTCGTGATGCAGGAGGTCAGTAGCGATGACCGGTCGGATGTTACTTCAAAAGCGATGCATCAGGCGGTTGTAGAGGCATTCAAACGGCAGAAACAGAGGGGACAGGCGAGGCTTAACGGAAAATTGAACGAAGATGAGATAGAGCAGTACTGCCTGCTCAATACAGAGGCTCAGAAGATTCTGGATGGGGCCATACAGAAATTCGGACTTTCACACAGAAGTATCGCTTCCATTAAAAAAGTGGGCCGTACCATCGCGGACCTGAACGGAGATGAGCAGATAGAGAAGAGAGATATATTGGAAGCGTTGAGTTATAGGAGAAGAAAATAGCCAAAGAGACAACATGTGTGGAACCATTCAAACCATACGATGGTGTTGTGTTCCCACAACACCCTGTGAATTAAGCCCCTACGATCACTTTTGTCACTACAAATCCACCCACGACAAGCCAGATGAACATACTTCCTGCCGTATAGAGCGGTGCCAGCCCCAAGCCTTTGAACTTGCTGAAGATCGTTCCCATACCCAATGCTGTCATTGCCATGGTCAGCAGAAAGGTATCGATCTGATTGATTACATCGACAATATTTTGTGGAATGAAGTGGAAAGAGTTGAAGCCGGCCACCATAATGAAATAGACTGCGAACCAGGGAATGACCAGTTTCATCTTCTCATCTCTTGACCCACCTTCCCGTTTGGCACTCCATGCAAGGTAGAGACCAAGCACAATGAGCATCGGTGCGATCATGATCACCCTTGTCATCTTGACGATTACTGCGGCATTTGCCATGTCTACAGGACTTCCCGGAACGGAAGCGGGTACGGCAACTACCTGGGCGACTTCATGGATGGTTCCTCCGACATAGATGCCGAAGGTTCTAGGGTCCATGTGCAAAAAGCCCACCGCATCTTTGATGAACGCTTCATAAAGTACAGGATAAAGAAACATGGAGATCGTTCCAAAGAGTACGACCATAGAGACTGCAATGGCAGTTTTGTACTCTTCCGCTTTCAAGACAGGTTCAGTGGCAAGTACGGCTGCCGCACCACATACCGAAGCACCGGAGGCAGTGAGGATGGAAGTATCTTTCTCCATACCGAAAATTTTTGTTCCAAGCCATGAACCGAGTATAAGTGTACTGGTAAGCATGGTAAGCGAGACGAGGAATCCGTCCATACCAACCTCTGCAATCTGCTGGAACGTGATTCTAAATCCGTAAATGACAATGGCAAATCTAAGTATTTTTTTACCGGAGAAGGTAATACCGCTCTGCCATGCTTGTGGGGTCTGATTGTGCAGGGTGTTTGCATAGAAGATACCCATTACAATACCGATTACAAGCGGTGAGAGTCCAAGCGCTTTGACCGGGCCGAGTCCTGCGATATATGTTGCGGCAGCTGCAAAGATGGCAACGAAGAGAATACCGCTCAGTGTTCCTTTGCGGTTTTGTGGAGAGAAGGCCATAAAAATCCTTTATCTAGAGTTTATATCAAAAATATTGATAGGTTTTTTGATATTCTACTATAAATCTGATATAATAAGAAATAAATAAAACATATGACGATAATAAATTAAATAAATTACGTCAGAAGAGGATCTTATGAAATTAACCCTTCGTCAAATGCAAATTTTTCTTAATGTGGTAAAGTCAGGGCATCTGACCAATGTTGCAAAAGATATGAAATTGAGCCAGTCGGCTATCTCAATGTCGATCAAAGAATTGGAAAATATACTGGGAAGGCCGGTATTTGACAGAATCAACAAGAAACTTGTACTCAATGAAGTGGGTAGGGCGTTCTACAAAGAGATTGATCCTATCTTTAAAAAACTCTCGGATATCGAGTATGAATTTAAAAATTCCGAAAACAAGGGGATGATCCGTGTCGGTGCGAGTACGACGATCGTAGATTACCTGATGCCTTCCATTATCTGTAGCTATATGAGCTCCTATCCAGATGTTAAAATTACGCTGAAAGAAGGAAATACCCAGGAGATCACACAGTTGATCCAGGATGGAAGTATTGATGTCGGATTTGTAGAAGGGTTTGTTTCCGGTTCGGATATTATCAAAGATAAAATCGGTGTGGATGAGCTGCTTGTTGTAACGGCAGACGAATCTCTGTGCAAAAGCTGTTATATCGACGAATTGGCAGAAAAACGGTGGATTCTGAGAGAAGAGGGTTCCGGTACGAGGGAAGTGTTTCTCGATTATATCAAATCAAAGGTCGATCATTTGAATATCTTTTTTGAATTGGGGCATACCGAATCTATCAAGAGTATTCTCATGAATCGAGAGTGTTTGACCTGTATCTCGAAAATATCTGTGGAAAACGAGATAAAAGAGGGAAAACTGCATAAAGTAGATGTGAAAAACTTTGAATGTAAACGTGATTTTCTCATGATCTACCATAAAGATAAATACCACAGCACACTGTTTGAAAAATTTCTTTTCTTCTCTAAAAAACTGATGATGCAGATGCTTGAGAATGAACAGAAAGCAAGGTTCAGAGTAAAGTAGGCATACTAAGGGCCTTTTCATACTCATGAGGGTGATTGAGGTTTAGAAACGGTGCATCGTCGTCAAAAGAGACGTAGTGCGTCTGTGCATGTTGCAGCAAATGGTTCAGCCGGTGTAAGTTTTTTGTCAGATACTCTTTTGCCAGAGGGAGTATGGACCTTCTGTAAATTCCGCAAAGGGGCTGTGTCCCTCCAGGGGTTTTTGCGATCACTGCATCGTATCCGGTATGCGGGAGTAAAAGCTTCTCTATAACCTTTTCATCGACAAAGGGTGCATCTACACTTAAAATAAACACTTCCTCGGTATCTAACGTTTCAAAGGCCGATACGAGCCCTACAAGCGGGGAGCTCTCTTCATACAGGTCGAGGATCAGCGGTGCGGGGAAATCAAACTTTTCCTTTTTTACGGAGAGGTATACTTTTTCAAAAAGAGTACCAAGGCGCCTGTACTGAAATTCACTTATACTTTTTGCTCCTCCAAAAGGGAGCAAAGCTTTGTCCTTTCCCATCCGGGAGCTTTTCCCCCCGGCAAAAACAATAGCAGGAATTTTGTATCTCATTTCCGTAGTATCCTTCTTTTCTGATGCACCCACAATACCATAAATGAACTAAAAGCGATCATGGATTCGACAAGGAAGAGATGCTCTCCGTAAATTTTCCCGGAGAGTATAGCTCCCATGGAACCTCCAAGCCCGAAAGCGATACCCAGGAAAAACTGTTGGGCGAGTTTTTTTTGTGTATAGAGGGAGAAGACATAGGTTATGGCTGCCGTGTGGTAGAGGGCAAAACTGACTGCATGCAGAGACTGGGATGCAAAAGTCAGAGGGATAGAATCTGGAAAAAGGTAGAGCATAAGCCAGCGCAATGATGTCACCAGTGTTGCAAACTGTAAAATATGCAGCAGGTTTCTTTGCAGCAGTGGGCTCTGAAAATAGAGCATAACGATTTCACAGACCACGCCGAAACTCCACATCCAGCTTGTCATCTCCAAAGAGATGCCATGAGAAGTTTCATAAATGGTAAAGAAGTTGTAAAATCCCCCAAATCCTACCTGCATCAGAAAAACGGAAACCCAGAACGCCCAGTATTTCGAAAGGGAAAAGGAAGCGTCATCCTGTGTATCACAGTGAAGAGTCGTGTCATAGCGGATGAGCAGTGTACCGAATATGAGCGTCATAAACGTGACAAAACTCAGATAGTACAGCGCCTCATAGGGGGTACTGAGTACTTTCCCCAGCCATAGGGCTATCCCCATGAAGCCTAGAGAACCCCAAAGCCGCACTCTGCCGTAACGCTGTTTTGAGAGTGTCGCAAGGGCAATTGTCTCGACATAGGGCAGTGATATCCCTACGGATGCCCCAAAAAGAAGATTGGCAGCAAAGTAGAACCAGAAGTGTGCTACGGTTCCTAGAAAAAGAAGTGTTGAGAAAAATGCAATTGCCAGTGCCAGCAGATAGACCCGGGATGTCAGGGCAATGAAATGCCTAAAGATAAAAGGCAGTAAAAAACGCATAAAAGGAGCGGCGGCATAAATGATCCCTACTTCAACGGTTGAGTAGTGAAAGCCCAGCAGTACTTTCGGCATAAAAATAACATAAACACCCACCAGTGCAAAATAGAAAAAGTAGTAAGCTCCCAGAAAGAGGGAAAGGAGTGTATGCTGCTTTCTCATATGATGGGTATCATCTCTTTATGATCACAGAGGTACCGCTTAAAAAATCATGGAGTGTTTTATGGTCTTTTCTGAAAAACATGATAATCCAGCCAAAAAAGGTGAAAAGAGAGAGAATTGCAGAGAGATTCCTGAAGAGACAGAGAAATGGAGAGGGTTTCTCTCCGGTTTTTTCGTCTATAACGGTAAGGTCGTATGCACGATATCCGGGGGTTTGTCCTGTTTTTGCCATGAAAATGGTCTGTACAATGGCGAGCGGCAGCAAAATATAGAGCCAGCCAAGTGCTTTATGCGCCGCAAAACCTTCCCGTCCACCCATGACAAGGTAGAAGACTATATACATAATAGGCATAACAAGCATAAAAGAGTCAGTCAGAAATGCTTTCAGTTTGATACCGGCGGAAGCGTATTCGTAAGGGAATGATTTGTCTTTCTTCTTACTCTTTTTGGAAGGCAGTGGCTGTACCTTGCCCTGCTTTACATCTCGGAAGCGCTGTTTTTTCGGACTGTGTTTTCCTGTATTTTTTATTGTTGTATCTGACATTATAAACCTTGTGTTTCTGAAATGAAAAATCCTGAAAAAATCATATTACCATACCGTTTTTTCTGTCACTGTTTCCCCTTTTGCCGCAAACATTCAGGACAACCCTTTTGTCATAGTGAAAATAGGCAGGAGCATTGCCGATACGATCACGCCCACAACAGTACCGATCAGCAGCATCATGACCGGTTCCAGCAGGCCAAGCAGCAGTTTCAGCTTATCTTCGTTCTCTTCTGCGTAGAGGTGTGAAATATTGTTTAAAATACTTGCAACTTCGCTGGATTCCTCTCCCAGGGCAAGAGACTGCAGGAAGTTGCGTTTAAGTTTCACCCCTTTTGCAAGTTGAAGGGCATTGGAGAGTTTGTTACCCTCAAGGACTTTACCTGCAGCTTTCTCAAAGAGGTCGATCAGTTTATGGTTGGAGAATGATGCCGTAGCGAGTTTGACCGCCTGCGCATAGGCAACCCCGGAATCGAGCATTAGCGAGAGAATATAGGAGAAGCGTCCCAGTTCATGATTTTGAATGAGTGTACCCAGTACAGGGACTTTAAGCAGCCAGCCGTCGATGAATCTCTGAAAAGAGCTACTCTTCGCATAGGAGAGTTTGAAAAGAAGGATAGCGAGAATGATCCCTATAATGAGGTGCAGATAGTATGATGTCAAAAAATCACTGATACTTAGTACAAATTGTGTAATAGGTGGCAATTCCTGATCCGTATCTTCAAAGATCTTTGTGATTTTCGGAACGACAAAAGCAATGAGGAATGAGGTCATGGCAATTGCGACGGTAAAGATAATCGTTGGATAGACCATTGCCCCTTTGACCTGCTTTCTCACTTTGTTCTGGGCCGAGAAGAAGTCTCCCATATTGGTAAGTACCTCTACCATTTTCCCGCTTTGTCCTGCTACATTCAAACTCTGGATGTAAAACTCGGGAAGAGCATAGACTTTCTGTGTATTGAGTGCATGGTAGAGAGATTTTCCCTCGTCGATCATTGTTTTGACAGAGTTTAGAAACGAGACATAACGCTTCTCTCCCTCATGCTGGTTTTCCAGCAGTTTAATGGCGGTCAATATGGTCATGCCCGAGTTAAGGTAGGAGGAGAGTTCTTTGGAAAAGGTCGCAAGCAGTTCTCCCGGCATTTGACGCTTGGAAAACGCTTCCAGGGTAAATGCTTTGGTAGGTGTCAGGGATTCATAATATATATTTTGCAACCGAAGTTTCTGTCCCGCTTCTTCTACGCTGCTTGCGGTAACGGTTCCTTTGACCTTCTTCCCTGATTTGTCAAAACCTTTATATTTGAAGAGCATGCTGCTGTCTATCCTTGGTTGTTATTGAGTAGTATTATAACTTTTTTAGCTGTATCTTGCTATAGTTCTGCATGAAACGATTTGTCGCATTATATTTCCTCTATCTGGCAGGGCTGTTTGCCGTTTTTTATGCCGATACCTCTTCTCTCTCGGTGATGTTAAATACAAAACAGACCGGATTGACCCTTTTTTTACTGGAAAAATTTCTCTCTCCGGGGCAGATTAACGGGATAGATATCCTGATAAACCCCCATTACAAAATTATCATCAGTCAGGCATGTAACGGTATGATCCCCATACTTTTCCTCTATGCCTCCATTCTGGCATATCCCTCCCGCATATGGCATAAAGTCCTTTGGATGTTTATCGGATATTGTATCTTTGTGGCAGCCAATGTGGGGCGTATTCTTATGGTTGTCTATTTTGTTGAACAAAATGGGGGGCGAGCCAATTTTCACTGGTCCCATGACCTCTTGGGCAACGCATTGCTGATGGCAGTGGGATTGGGGCTTTTTATCTCCTTTATTCAGACATCAGGGAAAATGTTAAAAGCTGTTTAACTTAAAGTGAAAGTAGTATGAAGAGTATTTGTCTTTCATCTTGATCTCATCAACTGTGGCACTTGGCCCTCCCTCCTGCGGCGGGATGATATTGACAGGTTCCGGAATGAAAAATTCTCTGGAGATAGATTTGAGTACTTCCCTGCTCTTTGACTCTTTTACCCTAAAATGTTTTCTTGCCACTTCATAGGCATCTTTCCGCTCTTTATGGAATTTGAGGACATCGTCTGTCAGGAAGAGGGAGTCTTGCAGAGATAATTTGTTTCTTTCCGAGATATAGATGATCTGCTCCCTGTTCTGCCCGTGGATTTTGAGGACGTAGATAAGGGAAACAGAGATAATGACAACAGAAATAAGGATCTCTATAATGGTAAATGCAGGGCGTAAATGTTTCAATAGAAATCTCCGCTGCTTGAAGCAAGTTTGCTGTTTTTCAACCAAAGATCCCTCGCTTCTTCCAGTGTATCTGTTTTTTGTGGCGTACCAAAAAAAGCCGGAAGGAAATAGACACCTCCTTCATTTTTTAAAATGAGAGGTGTACTGCTTCCATTTCTGTAAAAATCGATTTTCAGGCAAATTTTCTGATCTTGGTATCGGCCATAGTCCATCGGTACGGGTTCTTCATTTTCATCGAGCGTATATGCCTGCACCCCCTTCAGGTCAATACCCTGTTCGTATGCTTCAAAACTACCGCTGATACCATGCCGGATATAGCATGAACGGCAGGCATTGGTGCAGATGAAGGTTGCATCCTGTGTAACGATATCCGAGTGGATAATGGTTGATTTAAGGGTCAGGGGAGTCAGTGCCTTGGGCCTCTTCTTCTCCAGTCCTATGCCATCGAAGCCCAGAAAATAGACAATGGAGATAATGATGATCACGATAAGAAGCTCTATCAGTGAAAAGCCCTTGCGCATCTTCTCTCCTTTTATGCCGGATACCAAAAAAGTTATTTGTTGCACTCGCTGAAAAGAATATCTTTATTGTTCTCTTCTCCACCCTCTTTTCTGTCCGCGGCAAAACTGATGATCTCTACATCATCACCTTTTTTCAGATAGACAAATGGTGTTTTCCAAGAATCTTTCGGTATCTTTTTCAAATACGGTTTGGCACGGTAATTTGGGTATTTGTCGGGATCGGGATTGCTTGTAAGGGCTTCAAATCCCTCTTCCGTATCAGGGTAAACCCCATTGTCAAGCTTGAACATATCCAGTCTCTTTTTGAGGTCATTCATTTTAAGGCATACGGTATCACGTTTTGCCTGATCGGCAGAATCCATCAGCCCGGGAGCGACAACGGCGACAAGCCCTCCGAGAATGACAATAACGATCAGTAACTCTATCAGGGAGAAACCTCTTCTCATATTTGTTGTTTTTTTCATAAATCGAACCTCGCTTTCTTAGTTTGCTTGGGTATAATAATATTTCAAACGACAGATTTTACTTTAATCGAGCTTTTAGATGGATAAACCAGAGCCTACCATACATGAGAGTGTCCCCCACAGAAGAGGGATCGCGCTTCTTATTACGTTGTCTGTACTTGCGGCGATGATTGCCCTTACAAGTATACTTCTTGGCTATTTTGATACGGTCAGGAAAGATGCGACAGCGACAAAAGCGTTGATCCAGGGTGATCTTTATTATGAGGATATCCGAAAGATATTCAAAAAATTCAAAAAGAAAAAGACACTTTACAGTACGCTCTACAAAATGCCGGTGCCGCTCTCTTCCCCGGACGGAAGATTTTCGGTTTTGCTTACCTGCCATCCCCTCTCAAACGGTGTCAACATCAATTGGCTGGGAATGGGTAACACTCCGGCAATGGTAGAACAGTATAATGCCGCACAGAAAGTGTTTGATACGGTTGTTCAGGCATATAATTTGGAAGATCCCCAGAGGCTTTATGAGCTGCTGCTTGAAGAGATAGGCGGGAGAAACAGGTTTGTCCGTAAAGAACAAAGCAGGCTTCGGCAAAAAAACGGTATTATTTCATACCGGCAGTTTGAGCATATTCTCAGCCGTTACCAGTTCGAAACGGATGACAGAAAAGTAGGCCGCGTACCGTGGAAAAAGCTTTTTTCATTTGTCCCTGGTGCAAAAGTGATAGATGGCGACTATATCTCCCCTGAGCTGCTTGCCATCCTGTTCGATATCGATATCGAAGCGGTCAGGGAAGAGTGGGTAGCAGGAGAACTCAAGTTGAAAAATTTTGTAGAAGAGCGCGGAGAAGCGTACTCGGCAAAACTTTTTGCACAGGACTTTCTGGAGGAGGCGGGTTGTGAAGTTCAGTATGGTTATGCAGATGGCAGATTCCGTTTTGCATTTACAGATATTCAAGGAGAGGTAAAGAATTTTGAATTTTATGGGAAGCAATAAAGAACTGCTGTTGATCCACCGGTCAATGAAGCCGGTTTCTGTATCTGATACTGTGAATATCATGCTCACTCCGCAGTTTTACACGATGAAAAAAGAGACCCTTCCGGTGAAGTATCTATACCAGGCAAAGAAGATAGCCCCTTCACTGTTTGACGGCTTGCTTGAACGGGGTATAGAGTACCGCTATTTTGTCTTCAAAGAGGAGGGCGGATGGGTATTTATAGCCTATAGCCCGGAAAAGATCGTTGCCTTTCTCAAGGAGAAAGGCATCTTGCCGGAGCAAGTCTCCAGACTCTTTTTTGCACAGCAGGCCATTAACTCTTTTACCGGCCCGGTACTGCTTGGAGAGAAAGAAGCGCTTGTGGCTTTGAACGGAACGGTTGTTGTCGTACCCCGTACAGCACTAACAGAAGGGTTTGCCCCCATTGTTGTAGAGAGCAGTTTTACCCCACGTTCAGGAGGTATCGTTTTGGAAGGTGCAGCCTCCTCCATTCTGTCTGACCGGCAGACGATCATGCTTGCAACGGTTTTTCTGGTTTTTGCGCTTATGCTCTTTTCGGAAGGGTGGCGTTACGGCAATGAATTAAAAGCGGGAGAACAGGAGATGCAGAGGCTACTTGAAGAGTATCCATCGCTAGCAAGCAAGCTTAAAAGAGAAAACATTGCAGCCAAATACAAAGCCATAGACAGAGCAGAGCGTAAAAAGAGGGATATTGTAAAAACCCTGGCAGGAATGGTCTTTAACGGAGTAACCTTCCGTTCCTTCACGATGAATGAAAAAAACTTTCAAGCCAAATTCTCGTGCAGGGATGCCCGGGCCGCTAAACGGATGAGTACTATGGCGAAAAAAGCCAAGTTTTCTGTCTCGCAAGAGAGAGGCAGCAATAATGTGCTGATAGAGGGGACACTATGAATTTGAAACGGTACCGGAATGAGTTGATTGTACTGTCGGCATTTTTACTGATGTCCGCCGGCTTCATTTACAAACATGTACAGATCTCCTCACAG
>Ga0256828_1000052_pt1 | contig 78286 bp, 70 predicted proteins | sample CV88metaG_FD_185993 | JGI IMG/M metagenome (GOLD analysis project Ga0256828, IMG submission 185993) | Hydrothermal vent microbial communities from East Pacific Rise, Pacific Ocean - CV88 | ecosystem: Environmental > Aquatic > Marine > Hydrothermal vents | place: Pacific Ocean: East Pacific Rise...
CAGTGAAGCGTTATTTTCGATCCATTGTTGATACTTCCAAAGAGCAGGGGTATGTAGAAACACTTTTAAAAAGAAGACGCTATTTTGATTATGAAAATGCTTCTCCTATGTTTAAAGCTGCGTATGAACGAGAGAGTGTAAACTCTGTTTTTCAAGGAAGTGCAGCAGATTTGATAAAACTCTCTATGAATGCTATACATAAGGCAATAGAGGAAGAGAACCTACAAGCAACAATGCTTCTTCAAATTCATGATGAACTTATTTTTGAAGTAGATGCAAAAGAAGCAGATGTACTTGGAAAAAGGTTTCAAGAGATTATGGAAAGTATATATAAACTCAATATTCCTCTCAAAGCATCCCTAAATATAGGCGATAATTGGAGTGAATTAAAATAATTTAATTATTCATTAATTATAACAAGTGTAAAATAGTGATTATCTAGGGAGGTGTATTATGAAGACACAGACTTATTTGTACACCGATGGTTGGGATAAACCTTTTGATGAATCATTGGACTCAAAAAATACACTTGTTATGGTTTTTACAAGTTGTAGTGTAGAATCTACAGAACAACGACTCAAAGAGTTGCGAAGTTGTTATAAAGACTCATTTATAGTAGGTGCATCTACATCTGGTGAAATTTATAATGATGAGTATTATGAGAAAAGTATCTCTGTTGGTGTTTTACAATTTGAGAAAACTGCTTTAAAAATGAAAGCCCTCCCTTTAAGTAATGCTGAGAACTCTTTTGAAGATGGTATCTCTATAGCAAATACCCTTTATGATGATGAATTACGTGCTATTTTTGTTCTTTCTGATGGCTTACATGTAAACGGTTCTCAACTTACAAAAGGGATAGCTTCTGTAGTAGATGATAAGGTTGCAGTTACTGGTGGTTTGGCTGGTGATGATGACAGGTTTGAGCATACATGGGTTGTTGTTGATGGTCATATGAAATCTCCTTATGTATGTGGTGTTGGTTTTTATGGAGAAGATTTTCGTATCGCTTATGGTTCAGAAGGTGGTTGGGATAAACTTGGTTTGCAAAGAGTTGTCACAAAAAGTAAAAATAATGTCTTATATGAATTAGACCATCGACCTGCATTAGATATTTATAAAAAATATTTGGGTGAAAAAGCACAAGGACTTCCAGCTACTGGGTTGCTATTTCCTTTAGCGTTAAAAGAAAATCTAAATACACAAGAGAGTAAGGTGCGTACTATTTTAGGTATAAATGAAGAGGAACACTCTATAACATTTGCAGGAGATATACCAGAAGGCTCTTGTGTAACACTGATGAAAGCAAACTATAACAGACTGATAGATGGAGCAAGCCGTGCAGCTGAGAGTTTAGCACTTCAAGAATATAACAATGAAGAACTTTTTTGTGTTGCTATTAGTTGTGTTGGACGACGTTTAGTTCTTAAAAGTAGAGTAGAAGAGGAGTTAGAAGCTGTTTTAGATGCTCTTCCAAAGGGAACAAAACAGATAGGATTTTACTCTTATGGTGAAATATCTCCTTTAGCCTCAGGGAGATGTGACTTGCATAATCAAACAATGACGTTAACTCTTTTTTGGGAAAGTGTAGATGCATAGAATTTTACAAAGACAATTGAAAAAGATAGGGTATGATACTAATGGAATCTCACCTGAAAATTTTAAAGAACTTCTACAGTATGTTGACCAAGTGTATAATGATTGTGATGATGACAGAAGTTTTTTAGAACATACACTTGATGTTTCTTCTGAAGAGATGCATCAGCTCTATAAAGAGCTAGAAGAAAAATCAAAAACAAAACTTGCACAGAGTGAAGCAAAGTATAGAGCTTTGGCAAAGCAAGATGCTCTTACAAAAATAGCAAATAGATATGCACTTGAGGAGAGACTTGATGAGCTTATCTCTTTTTCTAAGCGTAATAACTCTACATTTGCAGTGTTGTTTTTAGATTTAGACCATTTTAAGTACATTAATGATTCTTTAGGTCATGATTTTGGAGACTTACTTTTACAAGAGGTTGTTAAGCGTGTTTCAAAACAGTTAAGAAAAGAGGATCTTTTTGCACGTTTAGGTGGTGATGAGTTTGTCATAGTTTTTACAAACATTACAGAAGATACTATTCATAAAACAGTAGAGAAAATTTTAAGTCTTTTTAGAGAACCTTGGCAGATAGAAGATCATCTTTTACATGTTTCCACAAGTATAGGTGTTGTTTTTTATCCTAAAGATGGTGAAAATGTAAATGACTTGTTAAAACATGCAGATATAGCGATGTATGAAGCTAAAAATCTTGGTAGAGATAGTTTTAGCTTTTATACTAAAGAGCTTAATTCCAAAGTGGTTCATAACATTGAAATAGAATCAGATATGCAAGAAGCTTTAGATAATGGTGAGTTTGAACTTTACTATCAACCTAAAGTAAGTGTAGATGATTTTACTATTATTGGTGCTGAAGCGCTCATTCGATGGAATCATCCTAAGTATGGTTTATTACTTCCTGATGAGTTTATACCTATTGCAGAGGGTAATGGTTTTATCATAAAGTTAGGGGAATGGGTTTTAGAGCAAACCTGTAAAGATATAGAACTTTTTAATACAAAAAGTACACAAAAACTTCAAGTATCAGCAAATGTTTCTATGAAGCAGTTACAGATTTATTCTATTTATGAAACTATAGAGCGTATTGTAGAAAATATAGATGCTTCTCAACTTGTTTTAGAGGTAACAGAAAGTATTTTGATGAAAGATGTTGAGTTTGCAGTCTCTATGCTTCATCAACTTAAAGATTTGGGTGTGAAGATAAGTTTAGATGATTTTGGGATAGGATTCTCTTCATTATCTCAATTAAGTACTTTACCAATAGATAGTCTAAAAATTGATAAAGTATTCATAGACCAAATACCACATGATGCTCAAAATAATAAAATTTTACTCAATACGATTATAGCAATGGTACAAACTCTAGATATTTGTTTTATAGCTGAAGGAGTTGAAGAGGATTTTCAGCTTCAATTTTTAAAAGAGCATGGGTGTCCATATTTCCAAGGGAATCTATTTTCAAAACCTCTTAAAAAAGAGGAATTTCTAAAGCTTATTACTTCGTAAGCTTATAAATAAAGCTAAAAACTTCTGCGATGGCTTTATACATCTCAGGGGGCACCTCTTTTTCAAGCTCTATATTTCCTAACATTTCAACAAGATTTTCATCTTTTTTTATAGGAATATCATGTTGTTGTGCTATTTCAATAATCTTTTTTGCTGTTTTTCCACTTCCTTTTGCTGTAACTTTTGGTGCTGTATCTGTTTTTTTGTCATATTTAAGTGCAATGGCTTTTGCTTTCATACATTCACCTCAAATCCACAACGCAGTTCTTTTTCAGGAGTGTTATAAGTAGATTTTTTTTCTTCTACAAAAGAGATACTTTTTGGAATAAGGTTTGTATTTATAAGTTGTTTTTTAAGGATATCGATATTTTCTTCTAAAAGTGTTTTTAGTTCTTTTGATTGTGCATTGAGTGTGATATAGAGCTGGTTCTTTTCAAAAAGTCCTAGTCTTATCTTTAAAGAACCATACTCTTTAAGTGTAAGTTCAATATCACAAATATTTTCTTCATTTTTAGTTTGTTTGATGCTAAGATGACCATCTTCTAGAAGATCCCAACTGTAAGGTATAAATAAAGTTTGGGCATTTGCAAGATAAGATGAGAGTTGATAGTAGTCTATTTGTAAAAGAATTTTATCGATGTGTTTGAGTATCTTTGGATCTGTTATCTCATTTTGGGCTTTGAGTAAGAGTGCTTTTAAATCATTTTGAATCTCTTGTTCATTCTTTAGTTTTGATTCTAACAAAATACCTGAGTTTTCAAGTTTATTTTGAAGTTCATCTGGTGCTATTTTTTCTATATTTTGTAAAAAAGAGCTCAGTGTTTGATGGAGTTGTGTCTCTTTTGGAATGCTTACATGTAAGCTTTTGAGAGACTCTTGCATATTGCTCAAACTTTTAAATGTTGGGTTGTTTTGTAGAAGCTTTAAAAGTGTTTTGTCTTGAGTGTTATTTTGTAGTGTTTCTTGAAAAATGTTTTGTAAAAGAGATTCTAGAGTCTTTTCTTGTGAGAGTGTTTGCATTTGTTGTGGTGTCGCACTTTTAAGCACTTCAGCAAGAGCTTTGTTTGTATTTGGTAAGATTAATTTTAACTCTTTATACCCAAAATTCTGTGTGTTTATCATAGAATAAGTATAACATAAAATCGAGTTTTTTTAAGGATGTAATGTGAGCGTTTTACTAGAGTTTGCGATGTTTCCAACATCAGATAATTGTCGTGAAGGTGCTTCTGTCTCAAAACAGGTGGCAAAGATTATAGGTGCTATTGATGCAAGTGGAGTGAGGTATCAGCTTACACCAATGGGTACTATTGTTGAAACTGACACAATGGAAGAAGCATTAAAGGTGATAGCACTTGCCTATGAGCAGGTAAAAGATTGTGAGAGAGTTTACTCTTCATTAAAATTTGACATTCGTCATAATAGTGAAAATCGTCTAAAAAATAAGATACAATCAGTTGAAAAACATTTAGGTAAAGAGGTAGAGAAGTAATACTATGAGAGGTTTTAAAGAGAAGGTATGGCCTATAAACCAACTAATGATTTTTATAGGGATGAGTTTTTTAATCATTTTCTCTTTACAGTATGCTTCTGAGGTAATTGTTCCATTTCTTATATCGTTAGTAATAGCCATTATCTTTTCCCCTCTTTTTGGTTGGTTGGAGTCTAAAAAGATTTCAAAAGTATTTTCTTTATTTTTAATCTTGACTATTATTGTAATCTTTGTACTTTTTTTTAGTGCATATGTTTTTAATGAAGCAAAAGATTTTATAACAAATTATCAAGAGATAAAAACAAAATTCTTGGCAAGTGAAAATGGTATTTTAAACTACCTACAAACACTTGGTTTGGAGTTTGATGGGGCAAAATTCCAGTTACTCCTTGAACAGTATAATCTTTTAGATATTGTCAAAAAATTTCTTTCTCAGGCAAACAGTCAGTTTTCCAATATTTTTGTGATTGTATTTATGATTTTGTTTATGCTTTTAGAGTCTGAAAGTTTTCATAAAAAGATTCTAAAAATTACTCATGAATATGGAATTGAAGAGGAACTTTTTTTTGAGATACTTGATAAAGTAAAAAACTATTTTATTATTAAGGTCAAAACGAGTTTACTTACAGGTATACTTGTATTTCTTAGTTTATGGTATTTTTCTATTCCATACTACTTTTTATGGGCTGTATTGGCATTCTTTTTAAACTTTATACCTGTTGTTGGTTCTATTTTAGCTTCTATACCAGCACTTGTTTTTGCTTTTATGTCTTATGACTTTATCACTACAGTGTGGGTTGGGAGTTGTTACTTGCTTATCAATATGCTTGTGGGTAATTTTTTAGAACCTCGCATTATGGGTAAGGGTCTTGGGATGTCTGCTTTGGTTATTTTTATCTCTATGATATTTTGGGGATGGATTTTTGGACCAACGGGTATGATACTCTCTGTACCACTTACTATGGTGTTAGAGTATTTGTTTGCACAGTACAAAGAAACACAGTGGATAGCACTTCTTCTTAGTGACTATAAAGACTAAAATATTTTTTAGTCTTTTAGTTTTTGATGAATCTCTATAAACTTCTCAAAATTTGATTCAAAGAGTTCTACAAGTTTTGCCTCAAACATTTTTCCTTTTTGTTCTTGAATGAAATCAAGTGCTCTTTCAAAACTCCATGCTTCTTTATACACACGCTTATGTGTCAGTGCATCAAAAACATCAGCAAGAACAAGAATACGACCTGCTATGTGTATTTGTGTTCCTTTAAGACCATCAGGGTATCCTGAGCCATCCCAATACTCATGGTGCTCTTTTGCTATGATAGCAGCCATTTTTAAAATGGGTCTATGAGAGTTTTTAAAAATTTCATACCCCTTCATAGAGTGTGTTTTCATAATTTCACGCTCTTGAGGAGTTAAAATATCTGGTTTTGTTAAAATATCATCAGGAATAGCAACTTTTCCCGCATCATGGAGTGGTGCTGCTTTGTAGATGAGTTCTATAGTTGTTTCATCAAGTTCATAAAGTTGTGCAAGTAACTTTGAAAACTCAGCAACACGCATAACATGTTTCCCTGTATCATCATCTTTTGCATCTAAAATGGAAGCTACAGTAACAATCATCTCATCTTGTGTTTCTTCTATTTCTGTGTTAAGTTCTTTTATGGCTTTAAGACCATCTTGTACTTTTTGTTCGAGATTATGTTGGTAATCAGCAAGTTCAAGATGTATACGTACACGAGCGAGTACCTCTTCACTTGAAAAAGGTTTAATGATGTAGTCAAGTCCACCTACATGAAAGGCTTCTATTTTTGATTGTAAGTCATTAAGTGCAGAGATAAACATTACAGGAATATGAGCTGTACTTTTATCTGCTTTAAGAGCTTTACACACTTCAAAACCATTCATATTTGGCATATTGATATCAAGTATAATGAGATCAGGTTGTTGTGCTTTAACGCTTAGTAGTGCTGTTTTTCCATTTGTTGCATTTCGGAGTTTATACCCCTCTTTTTTTAAAAAACTGTTAAGAAGTTCAATATTTTCAATTTTGTCATCAACAATGAGAATCTCTTTGTTCAGTGTAACCATAAATAGACCTTTAAAATTTATAACGCAAATTACAAGAGAAGCTAGGTGCCATCTCTCTATAGTGACTAGTTCTTTGGAAATAGTTTCTGATATTATAGTCACTATTAATAAATCCTAACAAATTATAGCCATTAAGTGTGACATGTAAGGTTTTATTTAGAGTATAGGTAACGCCTGTATTAAAATAGATATGCTGTGATACAGCCTCATCAGAGTCTAAAACAGGTAGTTTATATGGAAGACTATCTGTATCACTATAAGATAGAGATAACTGCTCATTATAGTCAGACATATCTTGTGCACCAGGTATTTTCCAGAAAATTTGCATAGAGTTTGTCCATTTGAGTTTTTCATTGATTTGATAGTTAAGTCGTAGTTTTGTTATATTGTTGTTCCAATTTGCAAAATCATCACCATAACCATAAGGATTGGCAGAGATATTTTGTCTTTGAATATTTGGATTATAGAGTGTAAAACTAAGTAATTTATTGTAGGCATGAGATATATAAAACTTAATATTTTGATGTAAAGTATATTGAAACTCTACTTCAAAACCAAAAGATTTTGTTTTTCCTATATTTTCAGTGAGGAAGTTTGAATCATTAAAAGCTACAATATCATGAATATTGTAGTATGAGACTATGTTAAAAGAGCTATTAGGTTGTATATAGTCATAAACCATTTCAAAACTTGTAAATTTTTCAGTATCACCATAAGAGCCATCTTTGAGGTATTGGCTATATAAGTCGGCATCATCTGAATGACGTACTGAGCGTGATACAAGGAGCTTTAATGTATTTTCATAGTTTAGATGGTGTACAAGTGAAAATCTAGGGGAGTACATCCAGTGTGTATAGGTATGTTTATCTGCACGAATATTAAAAAATAGAAGAGTATCTTTAGTAAGTTGACGTTTGTACTCTCCTAGAAAAGAGTACATATCACTGCTCCACTTAGTCCCTGGTGTATTTGTAAGACTTGCAATAAGGGAAGGTTCATCTTTGTGAAAGGCACTGCTTCTTCCAAAAGAGTTATGGTCATACTCGGTTCCAATGTTGAGTGTATTGTTTTTATTATAATTGTATGTTAACATCACTTTTGCATTTATATTATCTTCACCCCATGATTTGTTTCTTGTTTCATTTGGATTACGAGAGTAAAGAATGTCAACATCACTACGCATATAACTAAGGTTATAGGTAAGGTTTGTTTTGGCATTAAGTGTTTGTGTATAATTTCCAGCAAGTGTTAATTGTTTATTTTGTACACCAGTATCTTCTAGCCAATCTGAACGACCAAAGTTTGCATAGCGAATAATTGTATTTTGATTTGTTGAAAGTTCTTGAGAAGAGTTTGTATAACGAAGCCATAATGAAAAGTTTTCTCCATTAATTTGTGCATGGAACTTATGGCGTGGTTGAGCTTGAAAAGAGCCATTATTTGTTGTTGTATTAAACCCTATAGCTTCATTGTTTATTATAGAAGGTGTATTTGGGTCTGTGAAGTCAAAATCAAAAGCAAATTTTTCAGGAGCATCCTCTTGTGATGAGCCTTTATCTATATCAAATCCATAGTAGATGTAATAGCTTATATCATTAGAGAGCTTATCTGCAATACTTACTTCTGCTTTTGTATAGTTTTCAACAAAACCGATACCACCGTTTACTTCTACACCTTCAAAGTTCTTTCCGTTAAAGGTTTCTATACTGATTATACCAGCTATAGCACCTGGACCATAAATGGTAGAACTTGAACCACTGATGACAGTTACTTTTTTAATATCACCAAGCATTGAAAACCATTGTTCTGTGAGTGCACCACCATCGGCAGCTTTGATATTCATATTTTTACCATTAACAAGAAGAAGAAGTTTATTGTTCCTATCACTAATGATGCCACGTAATCCTATTTGATTACCTTGAATTTTATACATATAGGTAAATGATGGAACATAAATCTCTAAAAGTTCATCTAAGTCTCTTGCACCACTTTCAACAATCTGTTTGTGTGTAATGACACTAATAGAAGCAGGGGTGTCTCTTAATGGAGTTTGTGATAATGTAGCTGAGTTACTACTACATTCAATTTGTGTTAAATCTTCTAAATTAAGTGAAATGATATCTTGTGCACTTAATAAAGGTATGAAAATACAATGACCAAGGGCAATAGTAAAGTTTTTAATAGACATTTTCTAGCAGGTATCACTTATATATTTTTTAATATAGTATCATAAAAATACTGATATAATTAGTATATCTATCTAAAAGAGAGGCTAAAATGAACTGTTTTTATAAACAAAAATTATTTTTATTACTTTTTCTTTGTTTTTTTATGCCCTTGTCTCTTTTTTCTAAAAATGTTTCTGAGGCTGAACTTAATTCTGCTTTTATATATCTGATAGCTAAAAATACTACATGGCCTCATGAAAAGGAGTTTGAAAAGTTTCATATTGCTATAGTAGATGAGAATGATGAACTTTTTAAAACGTTTATAAATCTTACAAAAGATATGAGTTTAAAAAGTAAGAAGATTAGTGTTGAACATATATCAATAAGTGAACTTTATAAACATTATAATCGCTATCAACTTGTATATTTTTCTATATACAATACTAAATACTTAGATGAGGTTTTTACAACTATACCAGATGATACTCCATTAATGATGATAAGTAATGAAAGTGATGATTATAAGCATATTATGGTAAATCTCTATTTTGATAATCATAATAAAAAAAATATTCAGATTAATCTTCATAATATTGTGCAACATCAACTTAATGTCAGTAATGAAGTAATTTTAACTGGTGGGAAACAATTAGGTATAACAAAATTGTTTCAAAGCTCTCTCATAGCACTCAAAGAACAAGAAAATGCGTACACTAAGTATAAGTTTCTCAATCATTCTTTAGAAAAAAAGGTCAAAAAGTATGAGAGAAATATAGAAGAGTTAAATAATAAATTGGTGCATTTAAGTGATGATGTAGTAGCAAAGGAAAGAAGTTTACGACAAAAACTTTTAAAGTTAAAAATAAAAAATGAAGAACTGAATCGTATTATGAAGGATTTAGAAGAGAAACGACATATTGTTCAAAAGCAAAAAGAGAAGAATCAGCTTTTACTTAAAGAATATCAAAAACTACAAGAAAAGTTCCACTTTCAGGAGAAACAGATTAGAGAACAAAAAGTTGTTTTAACAAATAGAGAAAAAGTTTTAGATGAGAAAGAAAGATTAATAGTACAGTTAGATAAAAAGATAAAGCAACAGTATGAACAGTTAAACACAAAAGAGATTTTACTTGAATCAAAAACAAAGCAGTTGCAGATGCAAAGCATTTTACTTTTTTTGATTGGTATTATTGGGCTGATGGCTATCTTTTTAGTATGGAGTATGTACAGAAATAAAAAAAGAATAGAACTTTTTAATATAGAGTTGCAAGAAGCCAAAGAAAAAGCTGAATATGCTAATCAGTCTAAATCTATGTTTATTGCAAATATGTCTCATGAACTTCGTACTCCTCTTAATGCTATTATAGGGTTTTCACAACTTCTTTCCAAGGATGAATCATTAGAAGATGAAAAAAGAAATATTATTCAAACAATTTATAAGTCAGGGATATTTTTACTTTCTATGATTAATGATATATTAGATATGTCTAAAATAGAAGCACGAAAAATTGTTTTACATCCTAGTGTGACAGACTTAGAAATGCTTGTAAATGATTTAATGATTTGGCTTCGTACTAGAGCAGAGGAAAAAGGGTTAATGCTTAATCTTCGTACAGAGTTTCAAAACTCTTGTATTCTTATAGATGCTGATAAACTCAAGCAGATACTTATTAATCTCATTACAAATGCAATTAAGTATTCCCATCGTGGCGAAATAGATGTCATTATGAGAAATGACAGACATTACCTTTACATAGAAGTTAAAGATCAAGGGGTTGGTATAGCCAAAGAAGATATCGAAAAAATCTTTAAACCCTTTATGCAGGTCGGTAATGCTTCTGATATTACAGGGGCAGGTCTTGGTCTTGCTATTACAAAAAAATTTATAGAAGCTATGGATGGAAAAATAGATGTTCAAAGTAACCTTTCTCAGGGAAGTACTTTTTATGTAACACTTCCATATCAAGAAACGAATAGTTGTCAAAAAGGGGTAGAGGAAAGCTCTTTTGACTCTATAGTTGGTATAGATGCTATAAAAAAACCATCTATAGTGATTTTTGATAAAAATAAAGAGAATATAGTACTTCTTACAATGGCATTACAAAGAATTGGTTTAAATGTAAAACACTTTGAGAATTTTGAAAGTTTTGTATCTTATATAAATACACATAAATGTGATATGGTATGGGCTGAAAAAAATCTTTTATTTGCTCATAAAGAGGAGATGAAAAAACTCTTAGAAGAGAAAGATATAAAATTGATTGCCATGAGTTCAAGTGTTAATACTGAAGAGAAACATCTTTATGAACAACTAGGTATCCATGACTATATGTTAAAACCTTTTATTTTAGAGAGTATTTATAAAATGTTGCAAAAACATCTTCATGTAAAATACATTTACGAAGAGGAAAAAGAGGTTAGTGATGATGTTATGTATAAAGAGGAAGAACTTTATATGGCACTTAAAAATATACCTCAATCATTACTAGATACGATTTATGAAAAAGCGGTTGTTTTAAGTGTTGATGAGTTTAGTAAAATAGTTCCTGAGATTCAAACATATGATAAAAAACTTGCAAAAATGTTACGTTATTTTGCTGATAAACTTTTATTTGATGTTATTTTAGAAGTTATTGAAAAAGTAAGAAATGAGGTAGAATAACCATAAAGGTTACTCTACTTCTTGAATATATGGTGGCTTCCATGAACCATCAAGAACAGATTGTTTTGGTGCATAAAGACGAAGTGTCATACCAAGTTCACCTTTAGAAGGTGCTGGAAGCCAGTTAGATACTTTGTCTTTAGAAGGTGTTTTTGATTGAATGTAGATATCTAAAGAGCCATCTTTATTGTATTGAAGAGCATCTCTATCTCCAATAGCAAATCTATTTATAGGGTTTGCAACTTGAAATCCTTCATCATCATACATTGTGAGTGACCAAAAGGCATCAACAGGTGGTATCTCATTTTTATTGAAATGTAAAATATAGTTTTTCCCACCTACTGGTACTTTACCATTTTTGTCAACAATGTTTAATGGGTATACTGCTTGTTCGTAAGGATTTGCTCCTAGACCTATGAGGGCAACTGTTGCTCTTTGTAAATAATCATTTCCATACACACCTATACTTTTTGTAATCATCTGCCAACCATTTGCATTGGTTCCAAGATGTGGCATATATTTTTTCATCTCTTTGTGTGAAATGGCATTTGCATATTCTAACGCTTGTTGAGTTGCTTTTGGCAGTTTATCATAATTAAAGTGCTGAGGTGTAAGACCTATACGTTCCATACGAGATGTAATAACCATATCTGTAATATGTGGAGGATGTATTTTCATAAGATTCATAGCATAAGTAAAATATTCCTTTGTAGACATTTTTTGTACCTGTGTTAGTGGTGGTGTTACATCATCAACTGTAGGATCTTTTGTAAATGGTGGTGTATATGGTTTTTTCCATGAAGAAAGAGGTGTGATTTTGTACCCATCTTGAATGGTATGAATATATTTATAGTCTTGAACATTATTTGTTTGTGTACGTCCCAAAACCCATACATATGGTGTAGGTGCATCGATACGCTTAACACCTTCTGGAAGTTTTCCATGCCATGATGGAAGTGTAAGAGCATAATTTCCGGCTTTTTTTCCTGTAGCATATGTTCCTATTACAGCAAAAACATCTGTGTACATGTCAAGTATAGGGAGCATATAAAATCTATCTTTTACCTCAGGAACACTAATAATAACAGGCTCTTTTGTTACATCTACCCATGCGAGTGAATAGAGTGTATCAAAATTTGGTCTTACCACTTCTTTAAAATGTACTTCTGGAAAAGTTCTCATATGAACAAAAGTCATCATTGGTCCACGACTTTGAATTTTTCCTGCTTGAGTATTTGTCATCTGTTTTCTAGTAACATCCATTAAGACAAGGGGATAAGTATAGAGATATGCCTGAAGGGCAATGCGTTCAGTTTCTTCTTGTGTTGCAACTGTACCAGAGATAGCCTGTGTTGTGAGTGTCGCTGTAGTAAGTGTTGTTAAAACTACTTTTTTTAGAAGTTGTTTCATTATATTTCTCCTTTTTTCTTTGATTCATTTTAGCACTTTTGAAAAATATTTAACCTTAAATAAAGTGTTAATACTCCTTTAATACAGCTATGTTACAATTGGAAAATTTAGAGTAGAGGAATAACACAAATGAAATCAATTGTACTTTTAGGTGTACTTAGTGCTTCACTTTTTGCATCACAAAATCCAGAGGCACTGTTTGATACAAAATGTTCTACATGTCATATGAAATCTGTTCCAATGGATAAATCAACAATGATAGCACCACCATTAAATGGTGTTATGAGACATGTAAAAATGGCTTACCCTTCTAAAAAAGAGGCTATCGCTTTTGTCGTTGATTATGTACAAAATCCAAGTAAGAAAAAAGCTGTTTGCATGAAACAAAAAATTGCTCGTTTTGGTCTTATGCCTTCTCAAAAGGGGAATGTAACACCACATGAGATAGAGGTTATAGCGTCGTGGATGTATGATAACTACCCAAAAACTGGCTTTAAAGGGCAGGGAATGTTAAAGCGTTATTCACAAAAAAATAAAAAACAAATGAATAAACGTCGTATCTCATTTGAGATGATTGATACAAATAAAGATGGTATGATTAGTAAAGATGAATTTCAAGCATTTCAAAAAATGCGTCAAGAAAAAATGATGCAGATGAAACAACAAAACAAAACTGCTTGTCAGTATAAAATGCTACATCAATAAAAAAGAGTTAAAGACAGTAAAGCTACTGTCTTTATACTTTTACTTCGTTTGAAGTGTCTTTAAAAATTGTGTCATAAAACGCACACCCGCACCTGTCGCCCCATAAACATTAACATCCCACGGACTTTCAGTATATGCACTTCCTGCAATGTCAAAGTGAAGCCATTTTTCTTTATTTTCTTTTTTGATAAAGTTATCTAAGAAAAGCCCCGCTGTAATAGCCCCACCATAAGGTTTGTTTGAGATATTACAAATATCAGCTATTTCACTTTTGAGTTGTTTTTTAAGATGTTTATTAAATGGAAGTGTCGCTGTAAGTTCACCTGCATTTTTAGAAGCTTTTCCAAGATCATGTTTGAGTTTGCTTGAATGTCCCATAACACCTGTTGTGTATTGCCCAAGTGCAACCATACATGCACCTGTAAGTGTTGCAAAGTCAAAAAGATAATCAGGCTTTGTTTTGTCTTGTGCATAGTCAAGAACATCAGCAAGTACTAAACGCCCTTCAGCATCAGTATTTCGCACCTCTATAGTATCACCTTTACGAGATTTTAAAACATCATCAGGTTTGTAGGCATCACCACCTATCATATTTTCAACAGCACCAATAAATGCATGCACTTCTACATCAAGTTTGAGTTCACTTACAGCTTTTATAATACCTAAAACAGCACAAGCACCAGCTTTGTCCATTTTCATAGTTACCATACTTGTTGCAGGTTTAAGACTAAGACCACCACTGTCATAAGTAAGCCCTTTACCTACTAAAGAGATGATTTTTTTTGCATTTTTTGGTTTATATGCAAGGTGGATAAGTTTACTTTCATGACGCGAAGCACGACCAACAGCAAGCATAGCACGACATTTCTCTTTTTTGAGCTCTTTTTTACCAAGAATGTTACATGTAAGATTGTTCTCTTTTGCTAGGTTTTGTGCTACTTGTGCCATCACCTCTGGGTACATATCATCAGGTGCAGTGTTTACTAAATCTCTTGTAAAACATGTTGCTTCAGCAGTGATAACAGCTTCTTCAAAAAGTTTTTGGAGAGAAGAAACATCCTTACATGTAAGGTAAAGAGTTTTGATTTTTTGTTTCTTTGGTTTTGATTTATAGTTTTCAAAACTATAACCACCAAGGATAAATCCCTCAACAACAGCAGCAATGTTTCTTTCATCAACAGCAACGCTAAGTGATTTGTAATTATAATTTTTGATAGCTTTTGCAACATTTGCCATTGTAGTTTTGAGTGTATCATTTTCAAAATCTTCAACACCACAAAAAAGGAGTGATTTTCCGTGCATTGCACAGCTACTTCCCTCTGTCGCATCAAATCCAGCCTTTTTCAATGTCTTTTTGAATTTTGCTTTTTTGAGTTGTTTTGGTGTAATGAGTTTAAGAGTAAGGTTCTCTTTTGGCTCAAAAAGGTTTGTATCTATAAGTTGTATATTCATCTCTTCTCCTTGTTTAGTCAAAATGTAGTAAATCTTTTGCTTGAATCATATCTTTATCACCTCGACCAGAAAGGTTGACTATGACAAGTTTTCCCTCAATATTTGGTAGTTTTTTAAGATATGCAACAGCATGTGAGCTTTCAAATGCAGGGATGATTCCCTCTTTTTGACTCAGCCATACAAATGCATCAAGTGCTTCTTTGTCTGTAATGTAATCGTATGTTACAGAACCATTGTCATTATGAAATGCGTGTTCAGGTCCAATTCCTGGATAATCTAAACCAGCTGAGATAGAATGAGCTTCTAAAATCTGTCCATCTTCATCTTGAAGAAGGTAGCTCATTTGTCCATGTAAAACACCAGGGCGGCCTTTTTTTAAAGAACATCCATTTTTATCATCAATGCCTAGTCCACCAGCTTCGATACCGATACACTCCACCTCTTCATCTTCTAAAAAGTGTTGAAACATCCCAATAGCATTACTACCACCACCAATACATGCAATAACATGGTCAGGTAAACGGTTCTCTTTTTCTAAAATTTGTGCACGCGCTTCCCAACCGATAATCGCTTGAAAATCTCGTACCATCATAGGGTAGGGGTGTGGACCTGCAACTGTCCCTATAATATAAAAAGTATCTCTTGCGTTGGTAACCCAATGGCGAATAGCATCATTCATTGCATCTTTAAGAGTTCGACTTCCACTCTCAACAGAGTGTACTTTTGCACCAAGAAGCTTCATACGAAAAACATTGAGTTCTTGTCGCTCCACATCTTTTGCACCCATAAAAATTTCACACTCTAAACCTAAAAGAGCTGCAATAGTAGCTGTTGCTACACCGTGTTGTCCTGCTCCCGTTTCTGCGATAACTTTTTTATAGCCAAGGCGTTTTGCCATGAGTCCTTGTGCAATAACATTGTTAACTTTATGTGCACCAGTATGGTTTAAGTCTTCTCTTTTAAAGTAAACCTTTGCACCAAGCTCTTCAGAAATATTTGCTGCATAGTATAGAGGGGAAGGGCGACCAACATAATCTTTAAGATAGTAGTCTACTTCAGACCAAAACTCTTTGTCAAAACGAATAGAATCATATTCTTCTCGTAATTTTAAAAGAGCAGGCATAAGTGTTTCAGGAACATAACGCCCACCAAAAATACCAAAGTGTCCGTTGTTGTCCGGATCGAATTTACTTGCTGTAGGAATATACATTAATCAACCTCTATAAGTGAATAAACTTCTGTCTTGTTTTGAAGGTTTTTGATACCATCAAGGAAAGTAAGCCCTAAAATGAAACATGCTTCGACACACTCTCCACCAGCTTGGTTTATAAGTGTTGCTGCTGCATTGGCTGTACCACCTGTTGCTATAAGATCATCTATAAGCAGTACACGAGCATTTTTTTGTCCGCGAAAGGCATCTATATGGATCTCTATTTCATCAACACCATATTCTAAGGCGTATTTTTCACTTACAGTTGTGTAAGGAAGTTTTCCTTTTTTTCGAATGGGAACAAAACCAACATTAAGCATTTGTGCAAGTGCAGCTCCAAATATAAACCCACGTGCATCAATACCTGCAATATAATCAAGATTATATTCTTGATAACGTTGGTAAAGGTGGTTCATCAAAACACTAAAAGCTTCTTTGTCATTAAGAAGTGTTGTGATGTCTTTAAAGACAATACCTGGTTTTGGAAAGTCAGGTATATCACGAATAGCATTTTGTAAGATTTTTCTTTCTGTTTCTGTAAGTGTAAGCATTGTTTAGCCTTTATAATAGTGCATCTATTCGACTCTCAAGAGCCTTGATTTTATTGTTGAGTCTCTCCACCTCTTGACGGTGTTTTGAGTTTCTTTGTTTGAGGACTTTAAGTTCATTTCTAAGTTTTGTAAGTTCATCACTTAAAATATCGACATTTCCCAAAGCTCGTTGAAGTTGGATTTGATATTTTCGAATTAAAATTTCAGCTTCTTGCAATGTTAATTTCATTAAGTCATTGCTTCGTTGCTCTTTGTTTGTGATACTTTTAAAGTAAAACATTTTAACAAATAAATAGATAGCAACGATAGAAAGCGTTGTAAGTAATGACCATTCCCAAAACATTATGTGCCCTTCGTAACTAGAAAACTAGTTAGCTTCCTCAATTTTTACTACACGACCACAATGGCGACCACCTTCAAATTTTGCTTCAAGCCAAGCATCAATGATAGATTCTGCAACACCTTTTCCTACAATTCTTTCTCCAAAACATAAGATGTTTGCATCGTTATGACCTCGTGCTACTGTTGCTGTATAGGCATCATGACAAAGTGCTGCACGAATACCTTGATGACGGTTTGCAGCCATACTCATACCAATACCACTACCACAGATTAAAATACCTTGTGCATCTTTATCTTCTAAAACAGCAGTAGCAACTTTGTGTGCATAATCAGGATAATCAACTCTATCTGTAGTAAAAGGTCCAAAATCTTCTACCTCATATCCTTTTGATTTTAAAAGCTCAACTGTCCAGTTTTTAAGCTCGATTCCTGCGTGGTCTGTTCCTATGTAAAATTTCATTGTTTTCCTTTATGAGAGTAATAAGTTAAGTATAGTTTGTACTGGCATAAAAATCAAGTACTGACTCAGTGGTGTCATAATGACTACAAGAACTATAATCATTCCGTATGGTTCATATTTGTAAAAGAACTCTGCAATGTGGTTCATTTTATATTTAAGTGCTAAGTGCATTATAAAATGAGCCCCATCAAACTGTGGAATAGGAAGAAGATTGAAAACTCCTAAAACCACATTAATAACAAGAAGCTGATAGACTAATATATAAGTAAATATATAGAAGAATGAATCTGCAGTTGTTGGTGATGGCATTACAGTAATGGCGATAGAAGCAAAAGCTGCTAAAGTAAAGTTATAAACGATACCTGCTAAATCAACTTGCATAGCAGCATTATACCCACCACGGTTTATAACCGTAAATGTATTGATAGGTACAGGTTTTGCCCAACCAAATAAAAATCCACTCTCTCCACCTAGTAACATAGGAATGAAGTACATCGAAAGTGGCACTATAATAGTACCAACCAAGTCAACATGTTTGAGTGGATTTATAGTTAAACGGCCTGCATTTTTTGCTGTCATATCACCATACATGTAAGCAACCCAACCATGCATAATCTCATGACCAATAATGGCGATAGCAAGAGCAGTAACTGCTCCTAAAATTTTTAGTATATCAAGTAAGTCCATAATACTCTTTGTCTTCTCTTTCTCTTTCTTCTATCGCTTTTTTCAAGTACGGTTCTTGTTCTAAATCTGTAGGTGTTTTTCCAATTCTATCCCATCTGATTTCCCAGTTTTTATCAATGGAAAAATAGATAAACCATGGAGTTCCTTCTATGTTTTCATAAGGAACACTTCCCCAAAAACGGCTATCGTTAGAGTGGTCACGGTTATCACCCATCATAAAGTAATGGTTTTTTTCAACAGTGATAGGGTTCATAAAAAATATAGGCATTGGGAATGTGCCATTGTTAACAATTTTTGGGTCATGATGAATTCCTGGATGCTCTTTCATATAAGGGTTTTTCACCCATAGTTTTCCATCAAAAAGAGCTATCTCATACCCATCTTTATAATGTTTTTCTATCCATGCATCACCTTCACGGAAGTGAATAAAAAGGTTCTTGTCTGCCACAAAAAGTTCATCACCTGGAAGTGCTACACATCTTTTAACAAAGTGCTGTTTAATGTTGCCTGGGTATCTAAAAATAACAATGTCACCTCTTTTTGGAGTGTCACCATCAACAAGTTTGAGGCTGTCACTCCATGGCATGATAGAAACTTCTATAAATGGAATATATGGCATAGGGATACCATAAGCAAATTTTTTGGCAAAAAGATGGTCTCCAATGAGAAGAGAATCTTTCATGCTTCCACTAGGAATTCTAAATGCCTGTGCTACAAAAAAAATAACAAAAAGGACAATGACAATGGTACCTGTCCATGAATTTGACCATTTGTAAGCACTATGAAGAAAGTTTTTCATTAGTTATTCTCACCTGCATGTTGTTGTGCTGCTTTGAGGGTATTGCTTAGTAACATTGAGATTGTCATTGGACCAACACCTCCTGGTACAGGAGTGATGTAAGATGCTTTTTGACTTACTTTTTCAAAGTCAACATCACCAACAAGTTTTCCATCTTCTGTTCTGTTGATACCGATATCAATGATAATAGCACCCTCTTTAATCATATCTTCTTTGATAAGGTTAATAACACCTACACCAACTAAAATAATGTCAGCTTGAAGTGTGTGTTTTTTTAAGTCATCTGTAAAGATATGACAAACTTCTACAGTTGCATCAGCATTGAGTAAAAGTGATGCCATTGGTTTTCCAACAATGTTTGAAGCTCCAACTACACAACAGTTTTTCCCTTTTACATCAATGTTATATTCAGCTAAAAGCTCCATAACACCAAGTGGCGTACATGGTACAAAGCCATCAAGGTTTGTTACAAGGCGACCAACATTATAAGGATGAAAACCATCAACATCTTTACTTGGGTCTACAAGTTCTAAAATTTTTGTTGTGTCTATTTGTGGAGGAAGTGGAAGTTGAATTAAAATACCGTCAATATTTGGGTTTTCATTCATCATCTTGATAGTATTTTCGATAGCATCTTGAGAGATACTTTCTGGCATTTCGTGCGTGATAGAGTAAAATCCAACACGGTCACATGCTTTTTTCTTCATATTTACATACGCTGCACTTGCAGGGTCACTCCCTACTAAAACAACAGCTAAACCGGGAGTTCTTCCTGTGTTTTCTTTTAACTTAACAACTTCAGAAGCAACATTTTTTTCTATTTTTTGTGAAAGTGCTTTACCATCAAGAATCTGCATTTAAACCTCATAAATAAATTTTTTGTTATTATACCGTTTTAAAATAATATTAGGCTAATAATGAAATATATCTTTTCTCTTCTTCTGAGTTTACCTTTGTTGGCAACAAGTACTTTTATAACACCTATGGAGTATGCTTCACAACTCTATAAAAATCCACGAGGGGTGGGGTGTCAAAAATGTCATGGTATAGATGGTGAGGGGATGGTAATAGCAAGATATAAACATAAAAATGAAGAAAAAAGTTTTATAGGTCCTCAAATAAACCATCTGAGTTATCAGGCTTTTTATAAAGCTCTCAACGAACGAAAAAAAGGGATGCCTCGTTATTATTTGACACGAGGAGAGATAAAAGCACTCTATCGTTATTTACATAGAAAAGAAAAAGAGGCTGAGTGATGAGAGAACTTGATATACAAAAAATAGAAGAAGCTTATAAAAAAAGAGATTTAAAAGCACTTGATAGTATGGCTGTACCACTCTATAGAGAGGTTAATACAAGCAATGATTTTAAATCAGTACTTATGCTCTCAGCAAATAAAATCAAACATCTTCAGAAAATAGCCACTTTGGAAGCCGATTGTATTATGCTTAATCTTGAGGATGGTGTCAGTCAAGAGGAGAAGCCTTTTGCTTTGGTTTTATGTGCACTTTTTCTTACAAAACATCGTACATGTAAGAAAAAACTTGTTGTTCGAGTGAATGCTTTGGATGAGGGTGGATATGAAGAGATAACATATCTTAATCAGTTTATGCCTGATGCCATTCGTGTACCAAAGATTCATAATGCCAAAGAGGTTGAAAGTGTTTTAGCACTGTTAAAAGATGAAATAGATTTACATCTTTCTATAGAAACAGCACAAGCATGGCATAATCTTTCCTCTTTGGGGGTTTCTAAAAGAGTGAAGGCTTTTTATTTGGGAGCCTTAGATCTTTTTGCAGATATGGGCTTACCTCAAAGTTTGATTAATTTAGAAAATCCAACGATGCACTATATACTTTCTCATTTTCTCATTACAACAAAAGCGATGGGTGTTCATCCTGTTTCTTTTGTTTTTCAAGAGTATAAAGATATGCAAACTTTTCAAAAATGGATAGAGCTTGAAAAACAGATGGGCTACAGTGCAAAAGGGTGTCTTTCTCCTCAACAAGTTGCAGCTGTTAATGAAACTTTTAGAGATACAGAAGCTGAACTTAAACGTGCTAAAATAATTGTAAAACTTTTTGAGATGCACCGTGATGAAGGTGTGACAGGTTTTAGTGATGAAGAGTACGGTTTTATAGATGAGCCTATCTATAAAGGTGCTTTGAAACTTCTAGAGTCTCAAAGCTAGATTATTTTCCTATAGCATTATCAAGATAAGCTTTTGCAATATAATAGTTATAGTAGTCGATAACTAAAGATGCTTTGGCATCTATATACCCTTGTCGTGCTTGTTGGAGTTCTATAAAGTCTGAAAGTCCATGTTCATAACGTTTACTTGCTTGGTCAAATTTTTCATTAGAAACACTCACAAGACTTTGTGAAAGCTCAAGGGAGTCTTTACTCTTTTGCACTTCTATGTAAGCGTTTGTTGTTTCTTGTTTTATCAGTAAACGGTTTTCTCTAAGTTGTGTAGAAGCTATATTTTTTTGAATCTTTTTTTCCTCTGTAGAGGCTTTTGTTGCTCCCCCTGCATAAAGGTTCCAACTTAGATTGATACCTACATCCCATTTATCTTCTACTAAAAAACTGTTAAGCTCTTGGGAATGTTGTTTTGTATAATCAGCCAAGAGATAGAGTGATGGGTAGTACCCTGCATTTGCACTCTGTATTTGTGCTTCTTGTGCTTGAAGTAAATAGCGTTGTTGTTGCATCTCAAGTCGATGTTCATATGCATAACTTACAGCTGCTTCTAAATCTAAATCGTAATCAGTTATAGAACTATATAAAGTGTCAAGATTGAGACGAGGTATGTAGACATTATACTCTTTATAGACAGTTTCAAAACCAACCACTTTATCAAGATTTGCATAGGCAAGTTTCAATGTGTATTGTGCTTTTTTGAGGTCTATTTTCGCTTTTATAAGACTTACTTTTGCATCTGAGACATCTATTTTTGTACGAATTCCCGCTTCATAATAGCGTTTGGCACGGTAGAGTTGTGCTTCGTTGAGTTTAAGATTTTCTTTTTGAACATCTATGAGAGCTTGTGCTTCTAAAATTTTATAGTAGGCTTCTTTTACATCTCTTTTTTTGTTAAGTATAAACTGTTGTGATTGCATAAGTGAGGCTTTTGCTGTGTAGTTAGAACTCTCTACATTTCCACGCACACCACCAAAATCGTAAATAATCTGAGAAAGTGTGAGTTGTCCTGAGATGAGGGTGTCATTTTTCATATCATCAGGATGAAAAGGGACATCGCTCATAGAGGTTTGTAATGCATTTGCTTCTAGATTAACTTTAGGTAGATACGAAGCATAAGAGAGGTTATACTTTTGTATATTTGCATCATAGGTAAGCTTTGCAATTTTAAGGTTTGGAGCATTATGAAGTGCCTCTACAACGAGCTCATCTACACTGTATGTTGTTTGTGCATAGAGGCTACATGTAAGGATGGAAAGTGTAAGTAATTTTTTCATTTAGAGTGACTCCCTTCTTGCAATTTCATCTTCAACACTTACAAATTTTTCTCTCATAGTTTCAAGGAGTACATAAAGTACAGGAACAATAAGTGTTGAGATAAATGTTGCTGTTATCATACCAAACATTAAAACGATACCTATAGAAACCTGTGTAACAGCACCTGCACCCGTGGCAAAAGCAAGTGGAAAAATCCCAAATAAAAATGATAAAATTGTCATCATAATAGCACGAAAACGGAGACGACCAGCATTGATGGCTGATTCGACAATCCCCATTCCACTCTCTCTTTGTTCTTTTGCAAACTCAACAATCAAGATGGCATTTTTCGCAGCGAGGGCAACAAGTAGTACTAATCCAACTTGCGCAAAAGTATTAAGAGGAATACCAGCCCATAAAAGCCCAGCCACTGCACCAGCAATAACCATAGGAACAGAAAGAAGAATCATCAATGGAAGAATCCAACTTTCATACTGTGCAGCAAGAACTAAAAAGACAACAAGTGTAACAAAAATAACAACATAAATCTGTGCATTTCCTGCAAGTTTTTCTTGGTAACTCATACCAGCCCATTCAAAACCGTAACTTGAAGGGAGGACTCTTTGTGCTATCTCTTCCATAGCTTGCATCGCTTCTCCTGAAGAGTGTCCAAGGGCTGCTGAACCATTAATCTGAATACTTCTATACATATTAAAGTGAGAAAGGTTTTGAGGACCTATGATATCTTTTACAACAAGTAAAGCACTTAGTGGTACCATTTTTCCATGAACATTTTTGACAAAAAGTTTATTGATATCCATTTTAGTACTTCTATAGTTTTTATCAGCCTGAACAAAAACACGAAATACTTTTCCAAACTTTGTAAAGTCATTGACATACACAGAGCCTAAGTAAATTTGCATAGTTGAGAATAAGTCTGACATATTGACACCTAAAGCATTTGCTTTTTCTCTGTCTATTTTAATATCATACATAGGGTAGGTACTTGAAAATGTAGTGTAAGCATACGCTATACGAGGGTCTTTGTTTGCTTCTTTTATCACTTCATCAGCATAGTGTTTAAAAGTGTCCAAATCACCAGAAAGGTAATCTTGTAAACGGAAGTCAAATCCACCTACAGCACCAATACCTGGAATACCAGGAAGATTGAAAGCTGCAATGTTTGCTTGGGTGATATCAGCTGTTTTTTGTCTGATTTTTGCTATAACAGCATCAATACCTTGATCTTTTCCTGTTCTTTGTTTCCAGTCTTTGAGTGTGACATACATTGCGATAGAAGCACTGTCAAGTGATGATGTTACAAGGTTATACCCATCAATAACAACAACATTGGCAATCTCATCTATACTATAAAGCCGTTTTTCAATCTCTTTTCTTACACGAGTTGTTTGAGAAAGTGATGTTCCTGGTTTAAGGTTTGCAGAAACTATACATACCCCTTTGTCCTCAGAGGGAACAAACCCTGTAGGAATGACACTAAAGAGATAATATGTAAGATAAAAAATAGCAGCTATTGCGACTACAACACCATAACGCATTTTTATAAAAAAGGTAATAACAGCTGTGTATTTATCTGTGATATACGCAAATACTTCATCAAATTTTTTGAAAAAGATAAACTTCTCTTCCCCTTTTTTTCTTCTTTTAATGATGATAGAACTGAGTGCTGGAGAGAGTGTAAGTGCATTAAGTGATGATATCATAACAGCAAAGGAGATAGTAAGTGCAAACTGTTGATATAGTGCCCCTGTTATACCAGGAAGGAGTGAAACAGGAACAAAAACAGCAACAAGAACAAGAGTTGTAGAGATGATAGGCCCAATAAGTTCAATCATCGCTTTTTTAACTACTTGAGGAACAGTTAAATCAGGCTCTTTTTCTAAGATAACCTCTACATTCTCAACAACTAAAATAACATCATCAACAACGATACCAATGGCTAAAATAAGTCCAAAAAGGGTTAAAAAGTTGATGGAAAATCCATTTGCCATCTGCATAATAGCAAATGTTCCTATAAGTGAAACAGGAATTGCTACAGAAGCGATAACTGTTGGACGCCATGAGCCTAAAAAGACAAAAATAATCAAGATAACAAGTCCAACAGCCATAAAAAGATTGATAACAACATTGTTAATGGCAACTTTTACATACTTTGTTGTGTCATAAGGAACACTCCAATGTACCCCTTGAGGAAAACGTCTTTGGAGTCTTTGCATAGTTTCTTCAACACGTTGTCGAATCTCAAGAGCATTAGCATCACCAAGTTGAAAAATACCAATAAGCCCAGCTGGTTGTTTATGAGAGATAGCATTCCAATCGTAACTTTCACTTCCTAAAATAACTTTTGAAACATCACTAAGATATACAAGAGAGCCATCTTTTTTGTGTTTAAGAACAATATGTTCAAACTCTTTAACATCTTTAAGACGCCCCTCTGTTGTTAAGGTGAACTCTTGCTTTTGGTTGTCAAAACTTGGCATACCACCAATTTTACCGATGGAAGCTTGTTTATTTTGACTTTTAATAGCATTAACAACATCCATAGGTGTTAAGTCAAGTGCTTTAATCTTATCTGGATTTAACCATACTCGTATAGAGTACTTTTTCTCACCCATATTGATAGCTTTTCCTACTCCTGGTATTCTTTTTATCTCATCAAGAACATTGATGTTTACAAAGTTTGAAAGAAAATCAGCATCATATCTTTCATCACCGGTAATTGTAACAAGACATACAAGAGAAGGGCTTTTTTTATCTATGATAACCCCTTGTGCAACTACTTCTGGAGGTAAAGAAGCAGTGGCTGTTGAGACTTTATTTTGGACATCAACTGCACCTATATCTATATCATAGCCTGGTTCAAAATAGATGTTTATTTCAGAACTTCCACTTGATGTAGAAGTGGAATCCATATAGATAACACCTTTGATACCATTGAGTTTATCTTCAAGTACCCTTGTTACCGTGTCTTCAACAACATAGGCATTGGCACCTGTATAGGTAGCACTTACATTTACTGTTGGTGGAGCAACATCAGGGTACTCGGATATAGGAAGTACTCCAAGTGAAACAAGACCTGCAATGATGATAATTAAAGAGATAACTATCGCTAAAATAGGGCGTTTAATAAAAGTTACTGAAAACATCTACTTACCCGTATCTTGTGTTGGTATAAGATGGTTTTTTGTGATGATAGCATCTATGCCTTCTGTTTTTGTAACATCTTTTGGGACTACTTTAAGATTTGGCTTGAGTTTCATAAGAGCAGAGACAGCTACTTTGTCTCCATCTTGAAGACCCTCTTTTACACTAATATAAAAACGGTTACCATAACCTGTTGTGATGTTAGCTCTTTTGAGTGTATTGTTAGCATCAACAGTATAAACATATTTGCCAAGTTGGTCATTAAAAATAACTTCTGGTGGAATCATTTTAAATTTATGTTTATCTGTAATAAAAATATTGACATATACAAAAGTTCCAGGAAGAATTTTGTGTTTTGGATTGTTGATAGTTGCTCTCATTGTAATCGTAGAAGTTAAAGGGTCAACAATATTGTTAGCAAAATCAACATACCCATTGAGGCGAATATCTTCTCTTGTACCTTCAAGCTCTATAAAAGCATCAGGTTTCTCTTTTTCTTTATACTTTTCAAAAATACGTACATCATCTTGCGATGGAGAAAAGTAAGCATATAAAGGATCACTTTTTACTATAGTAGTTAGTAGCGTAGACTCACCTTTACCTACAAGGTTTCCCACATCTACATAACGTACACCAATACGACCTGAAATAGGAGCCGTTATAACTGTATAGTCTAGGTTAAGTTTTGCTTGTGCTATTTGTGCATCATCGCCTAAAAGAGCAGCTTTTAAAGAGGCCTCTTTTGCTTGATACTGTTCTAACGTTGCACGAGGAGCTAAACCTTCTTGAACAAGGGGAGTGTATCGTTTAACATCAGCTTGAGCCAAAAGGAGAGCAGCTTTGTCTTGTGCTTTTTTTGCCTGTGCTATTTGAAGGGCAGCTTTATATTCACTTTGTTCTATTTGAAAAAGTTTGTCCCCTTTTTTAACAAATGCACCATCTTTAAAAAATCTTTTTTCTAAAACACCAGAAACTCTTGCGCGAACCTCTTGAGAACTACTTGCTTTTGTTTTTCCTGTATATTTTGCCCAAATAGGAACTTCTTTATCCTCAATAGTAATAACATTTATGGAAAGTGGTGGTGGTGTTTTTATCTCTGTTTGTTTTTGTTCTTGTGAACAAGCAGTAAAGAGAAGAAGTGTAGTTGTAAAAAAGAGTAAAGAAAATTTTCGCATAAAAGAACCTCTGTTGTGATTTTTTTTCTTATTATAACCTAACTCTACTAAGTTATAGGTTTTCTAGAAACCTTTTATTATCTTAACTTTACTAAAATAGCTTTTTTAAATTCAAAAGGCTTAGTATGAAAAAAATCTTATCAATTATGGGTTCTATGAAAACTATGGCAGTGTTGATGCTTATATTTGCATTTGCTATAGGATATGCAACTATCATAGAGAATGATTTTGGAACGATGACTGCAAAAGCAGAAATCTATAACGCACGGTGGTTTGAAGTACTGATGGGTCTTTTAGCCCTGAATCTTCTGCTTAATATTTTTAATTACAAAATGTACACACTTAAAAAAGCACCTATTTTTATTTTTCATGTGGGATTTTTAGTGATACTTTTTGGTGCAGCAGTAACAAGATATGTTGGTTACGAAGGTACAATGCATATTAGAGAAGGACATACATCTTCTTCTATTACAAGTTCTGAAACCTTTTTAACAGTAGATGCAACAAGTGTAGATGGTAAAAAAGCAGAATTTTCCAAAGCATTATATCTTTCTGCAAGGGGAGGCAATAATCTTGAAGCAACATTAAATGTAGGTGACAAAGAGGTTAATGTTAAGCTTTTAGAATATATTTCTGATGCAGTAGAAACACTTGTTGAAGATAAGAAAAATGGTAAACCTATAGCAAAATTTATGATTACCTCAAGAGGCGGTGGTGGAGAGCCTGTTGTTCTTGAAGAGGGGAAAGCATTTGATGCTGGAAGTTTTGTAGTTGATTTTAACTCACAACAAAAATTTGATAAGCCTGTTATCTCTTTACATGTAGAGGGTGATACACTTTATATGAGCCATAAAATGCCACTTTCATATTTTAGAATGGCAGACCGTGCAAAAGGTTCTTTAGATGCAACAGATAAAGAAGTACTTAACCAAAGAGTACTTTACTCTATGGCAGATGGTAGCGGCTTTGTATTAAGAGATTTTAAAGAGCATGCTGTAAAAAAACTTGTTAGTAGTTCGAGTATAGGTATGAACCGTAAGATGAGAATGAATTCATCAGGAATGGATGCATTACAATTTGATGTGAGTGTTGATGATAAGCACAAGATTGTAACTGTATTTGGCTCAAAAGGAAATTATGGTACACCTGTTGTCACTTTCCTTGATGGTGTTAATGTCAGCATTGTATATGGAGCTAAAAAAATAATATTGCCATTTGCTATTAAACTTTTAGATTTTCAACTTGACAGATATCCAGGTTCTATGAGCCCTGCATCTTATGCAAGTGAAGTAGAACTTATTGACAAGAAAAACGGAGTTGTTATGCCTTTTAGAATCTATATGAATCACATTTTAGAGTATAAAAATTACAGATTTTTCCAAGCATCATATGACAGAGATGAAAAAGGTACAATCCTTTCTGTAAACCATGACCCAGGAACGATTTGGGCTTATTTGGGTTATTTACTTCTTGGTATAGGGATGTTTTGGTCACTTTTTTCAAGACAACATAGATTTGCACAGCTTTCTAAAAAAGCAAGAAAAGCAGCTGAAGCTAAAATGGTGCCTGCTTTCTTAGCTGTTGCTGTACTTTTTTCTTTACAAACAACACCGGTTAATGCACAAGATTTTAGTGTGATTACAAAATTTTCAAAAGAACATGCTCAAAAATTTGGTGAGCTTGTTGTTCAGGATGCTCAGGGTAGAATGAAACCTGTAGATACTTTGGCAACGGAGGTTGTTGCTAAAATTCACAGAAGTAGTTCTATTGAAGTTGATGGTGTTTCTTTAACACCAAATCAAATTGTGCTTGGAATGATGATTCGTCCTGATATCTATAGAGATGTAAAGCTGATTCGTACAAAAGATGAGAAGATAAATGCGATTTTAGGTTTACCAAAAGATACAAAATATGCTTCTTTCTCTGAATTTTTTCAAGATCCTGTAGGGATGAGAGGGTATAAACTTGCACAAACTGTTGATACAGCTGCAAGAAAAGCTCCTAAAGATAGAAATAAACTTGATAAAAAAGCATTAGCTATTGATGAAAAAGTAAATATTGTTTATATGGTTTTTACAGGTTCACTTCTAAAAATATGGCCAATACCAAACGATGCAAATAACAAATGGTTGGCAACAATTGATGCTTTAGAAAAACTACCTCCACAAGAGTCTCAAGTAGTAAGGGCTTTGGCTCTTAACTATTTTAGTAGTGTAGATGCAGCTTTAAAAAGTAATAATTGGAGTGATGCAGATAAAGCACTTAATGGTATAGCAAATTATCAAAAGAAAGTTGGTGCAGCAGTGTATCCACCAGATGGGAAGATAAAAGCAGAAATTTTCTATAACCATTCGAATGTTTTTGAAATTTTATGGCCTCTATATTTTGTTGTTGGATTTGTATTGTTAATTTTAAGTTTCTTTAAAATTATTAAACCTAAATTTGAGATGACAAAGATTACAAAAGCTTCTTTATTTTTATTAGCAGTTTTCTTTGTTGCACATACAATGGGACTTGCACTTCGTTGGTATATCTCAGGGCATGCACCATGGTCAAATGGGTTTGAGTCTATGACATACATTGCTTGGGCAACTGTATTGGCTGGATTTATATTCTCAAAGCAGTCTCCTATAACATTGGCTTCTACTTCTATTTTAGCAGGGCTTATTTTATTTGTAGCACACTTAAACTGGATGAATCCACAAATTACGAACCTTGTGCCTGTTCTTAACTCTTACTGGTTAAGTATACATGTAAGTATGATTACAGCGAGTTATGGCTTCTTAGGTCTTGGTGCTTTACTTGGTTTTATCACTCTTTTACTCTATATTTTTGGTAAAGGGGAAAATCAAGAGCAGATAGCACTTTCTATTAAAGAGCTTAACGCTATTAATGAGATGAGTTTAATGATAGGACTTGTTCTTTTAACTGTTGGTAACTTCTTAGGTGGTGTTTGGGCAAATGAATCTTGGGGTCGTTACTGGGGTTGGGATCCAAAAGAAACATGGGCTCTTGTAACGATTTTAGTGTATGCTGTTGTTGTACATGTAAGGTTTATAAAGTCTATTTATACACAGTTTAACTATAGTGTTATTTCACTTTTAGCCTTTACTTCTGTACTTATGACATACTTTGGTGTAAACTATTATCTTGCAGGTATGCACTCGTATGCAAAAGGGGATCCTGTGCCTATTCCTGACTTTGTTCCTGTAACTTATGCAATCATCTTTATAGTGATAGCACTTGCATACAGAAACAGAAAGATAGCATAAGGAACGGGGTGTGGAGTTTCAAGGTTTTAGTGACAAGACACTCCCTTTTTTAGAGTCTATCAGGCAAAATAACTCAAAAGAGTGGTTTGAAAACCATAAAACTGAGTATGAAACACTTATTTTAAACCCCTCTCGTCTCTTTGTAGAGGAGATGGGTGAACATCTTATGGCATTAGAACCTACTGTAAACTTCTCTCCAAAAATCAACCAATCTCTTTTTAGAATTTATCGTGATACCCGTAGAATGGGTGCAAATAAAGTACCTCTTAAACATAGAATAGGGGTGATTTTTTGGCAAGGGAGTGGTAAAAGACTTCAAAGTTCCTCTTTTTATCTTCACTTCTCTCCTGATGAACTTTTTATCTCTGTTGGAGTAAGATGGTTTGAAAAGCCTATGTTAGATGCTTATAGAGAGAGTATCAAAAATGAAACGACACGAGCCAAACTTGCATCTATTTTAGAAGATATACAATCCAAAAATAAAGACTATAAAGTTATAGATAAAGGGTATAAACGCTATCCAAAAGGTTTTTCTTCAGATATGGAGTTTGCTGAGTTATCTTTATATAAGGGGATGGCAACATATACAGTTTTAGATCCCCATCTTATAGAAGATGGAGAAAAACTTATAGAAAAACTGTATGAAGTTTATGAAGATATGCTTCCACTACAACAGTTTATGTATAACGTAAGCTTAAAGGCATAGGTACTAGAAGTTTACCATAAGACCAAGATAAATAGAATCTCCACGAGGGCCATCTATAGTTGAGTGTTCATACTCTCCAACAACAGAGTAAAGGTGAGAAAGTTCATACTCAACACCAGCACCAAACACAGCACCTGTATCACTAGCATCTTCATCTTCAATAGTTTCTGATTCATATTCATAACCAACTTTTGCAAAAACACCTAACTCTTGAGTTGCTTTATATGTGTAGATAAGGTCAATAGCATGCGTCATATAATCAGCATCTAAACTTTCAGCTTCTGTATCAATTGTATTTGTTGAGTAAGAGAAATCATATTCAACTGAAAGTCCATATTCAAGTCTATAACCAAAATCTATACCAAAACCAGCACCACCATTTCCTTCTTCTTCACCAATTGTATCACCTAAAATATACAACGCTTTTCCAACAACATAAAATTTACTTTCTGCATTTTCATGCTCCGTCATCTCTTGTGCCATAACTGAAGTTGAAAGCGTAAGTGCTGTCACAAGTGGTATGATTTTTTTAATCATTTCAATCCTTTTATAAAAATTACTAGATTGTATAACTTTTTTTCTTAATAAAATAATAAACTAAGAGAAACAGTGGCATATTTGTATATCTATGCTACTATAATCTTATGAATAATATTTATGATTATACTCTCCCAAAAATCGATAATGAGTATTTTTACACACAGCTTTTGTGTAAAAATGTCGAGATTAAAACAATTGTAAGTAATACACTCTCAACACCACAAACTTTTGTACAAAAGTGTGATGAATGGGTTGTTGTGTTACAAGGTTGTGCAAAAATTGAGATGGATGGAGTGGTTTATAAACTAACAAAGGGTAAGAGTTTATTTATACCAGCACATAAGCAACATACTGTTTTAAAAACAAAAAAAGTGGTTGTTTGGTTGGCAGTATATATCTACGATGAGGAAAAAGAGTGAAAAACGAAGCAATAGTTCTACTAAATATGGGGGGACCAAACAACCTTGAAGAGGTTGAAGTTTTCTTGAAAAATATGTTTGCAGATAAAAATATACTTACTATGAAAAGTGGGCTTTTACGAAAGTTTATAGGTTCTATGATAGTGTTTAATAGAACAGAACAAGCACAGGAAGTTTATAGAAAACTTGGTGGTAAATCACCTATAGTTGAGCATACTCAAAATCTTGTTACAAAACTTCAAAAGAAAGTTGGGGAAAATATTATCGTTGATTTTGCAATGAGATATACACCACCATTTGCATGTGAAGTTGTAGAAAGATTAAATAAAGAAGATATTAAAACTATCTATCTTATACCAATGTATCCTCAATACTCAACAACTACAACTAAATCATCTTTAGAAGATTTTGAAGCGTGTTATCATAAAGAGGGGAAAGATGCACTTTTAAAAGAGGTTAAGCATTATTTTGAAAATGAAAATTATAATAAAGCCATTATAAAGAGTATTCAAGAAACAATGCAAAAAAGTTCTTATAAAGATTTCGATATTATATTTTCAGCACATGGTTTGCCTCAAAAGATAGTTGATGCTGGAGATGTATATGAAAAGCATATTCAAAAACATGTCAAGATTTTAGAAGAAAAAATGAAAGAAGAGGGGATGGACTTTCATAAGGTACATCTTGCCTACCAGTCAAAAGTGGGTCCTTTAAAATGGTTAGAGCCTTCACTTGAAGCTAAACTTAAAACAGTTCGTAATAAGGGTGTTGTTATTTTTCCAATAGCATTTACCATCGATAACTCTGAAACTGATTTTGAACTAGATGTTGAATATAGAGAGATAGCACAAGAACTAGGTTTTGAAGATTACAGAGTTTGTAAGTGTCCTAATGATAGTGAAGATTTTGTAGAAGCTCTTTATGAAATATATATGAGAATGAAGTAGAATGACAGGAAAAATGTTTAGAAAAAATGTATGGAATATCGTTGCAGTATTTTCTGTAACACTTTTTGTTTCAGGATGCTCACAATCAACTCCTCAACCAATTCAAAAGATACAAAATCAGCAGCATAACTCTTTAAAAAATCATATCAACATAAGTAATGGTGGAGATATTAAAGCTTATATAGATGATGATGAACATCTTACTTTCTTATGTGTGAATGATAGTAATTGTCACTATAAAAATGCTAAAAAACTAGGTGAAGATTATGATGCTTTTTTTGTAGATGATTCTGGCTACTATCCTGTATATCCATTAAGACCATCGACAAAAGGTGTGAAGTGTGGTGTTGGTAGTTTATGGGGATGGTTGGCGATTTTTTCAATACCACCTTTTGGTATAGAGGATTATACTGCAAAACATCCTTATCTGTGTCATACAGATTTTACGACAGTTGATAGTACCCTTATAGGGGGAAGAGTTATCATTGGTCTTGTAACATTTGGAACACCTTTTATTACAGGGGGAAATCTTCATACGGTAAAATTTGATAAAGAACGTTTTATTGATGCTATTGATAATTCAAATATTGAAACATTTAAAAAACAGTTACTGCATGATATCACTACTTACAATGTCACTGCTGGTATAGATGTTATTTACTTGCAAGAGGGTGATGTTGAAGAAAGTTTAGAAGATACGTATGAGAGGATTATTTATGAAAAAAGCCTTAAAGATGGTGTCTTATTTCTCAAAGAGCACAACAGTGAGTTTATTGCATTAGATATTTTTAAAAAGTATAAGGCATCAACACTTTTTGCTTCTATAGCTTTGCAGGTTGAAGATATTATTAACCAAACAGCACAAAATAATTTGTACATTCTTAATTATGAACAAATTGTGCCTTATATACCAAAAGAGATTACTCCACCAACGCTTCCTCCTGTTCCTCAACTCACTAAAAGTGAATTTGAAACAAAGGCAGCTTTTGAGCAACGTCTTAAAGATGCTGTTGGAAAAAGAGAAGAACAAATACGTAAACTTCAGCAAGAATATTCAAGAAAGATTTTTGAAAGAAATAGCTATATAGATGCTTTACAAAGTGCTTATAAAAAGTATGTTGAACAAACAACTCAGAAGAAAGAAGAGTTTGTTAGAGAACTGCAAAATAATGCTGCTTTATTGACAAAGGTATTGTTTTTAGAAAATATTTCAGGTTATATAGGTGAAGATTTTCATTATGATGCAGAGAAGGAGCGTTTGTATTTTTATATAGTCTCTAAAAAATATGGTTTTAAACAAAAAGTTTTTATAGATGTTGATGCTAAAAATGCTAAAAAAATAAAGTTAGAGAATTCTTATCTCCTTGAGCCTCAACTACATCTCAAAAAAAATACACTTGTTTTAGATGGATTTGAGCTTTTGGAACCACAGTCTCAAGAACGTTATAAAGTTGTTTATACAAATATAAACTACAAGCCTGAAAGTATGACATTACGTGTTACAACACAAAAAGAGGCTATAGATAAAAAGATAAACAACTACTTTAAAAAGTATAAGCAAAAAGAGAAGCTTATAGTTGATGCAACTAAAAAAGAGATTTGGTATATAGATATGGTTAAAAGTGTTAATGCCAGAGTTCCTCAATGGTTTACCCATCCAAACTATACAGGTGTACTTCTTGGCTATGGAGAAGGAACAACACTTGAAGAAGCAAAAGCAAATGCAAGAAAAGATTTAGCTATGAGTATAGCTACAAAAGTTAATGTCACAATGCAACTTGATGAAAAATCAGATTCTTTTCAAACATTTAAAGAGTTTCAAAGTTCATCAAGTCAATCAAGTGATATAAAACTTTCTGCTTATGATTATAAAGTTTATAAACAAGAAAAAGTTGATGGCCGATGGTATGTTGCTTTAGAATATCGATCTAAAAAAGGGAATTAGAAAATGCAAAAAGTAGTTGTTTTTGATATGGATGGGACATTAATAGATTCCAAAAAAGATATTACTATCTCCATAAACTATGTGAGAGAAAAAAATCATTCTTTACCACCATTAAGTGAGGCATTTGTTGTAGAAGCAATTAACCTTCATGAAAGAAATTTACCTAAACTTTTTTATAACACACAAACTTATGAACAAAGGGATAGAGAAATTTTTGAAAAACATTATAAACAACAGTGCATAGAGCACTCTTACTTATATGATGGTGTTTATGAGATGCTTCAAACACTTTATGAACATAAAGTGAAAATGGGTGTAGCTACAAATGCTCCTACACTCTTTGCTAAGACAATGTTGCAACACTTACATGTAAGCGATTTTTTTGAAGAGATAGTTGGTGCAGATCAAGTAAAAGTATCTAAACCAGATCCTGAAATGCTCTATAAAATTTTAGATGCTTGTGATTATGATGCTTCTTGTGATTATGGATGGATGGTTGGAGATAATTCTAAAGATATGCAAAGTGGTGTTGCAGCAGGTCTTGAGCCTATCTTTGTAACATGGGGTTTTTCAAAAGAGAGTGAAGAATTTGATTATGTTTCTACTCCTGAAGAACTTGTAAAAAAAGTGTTATCAGGGAAAACAGATGTTTGATATAGATTTTTTAATAAGTTTCTTTTTAATGAGTATTTTGTTTTTACGACAAATTATGATTTTAAAACAACCAAATAAGATAAATTATGCTCCTTTAATTTTAAGTATAGGTGCTATAAGTAGTATAGTTCATTTTGTTTTACATCCTGAGAGTACAAATTTTGTTTTATCATTAAGAGAATCTCTAATACCGATGTTAATGGCATTTATTTTGTATATTATTATGAATATTTTACATCAAACACAACTTTCAATGAATGCAAAAATGCAAGATGAATTTACACAAACTGTGGCATATGAAGTTTCTCAGTTAAAAGCTTTTTTACTTGAGCTTGAGCAAAGGATGAATCACACTCAAGAGATTTCTGAAAAATCTCATGAAGATATTCGTAAAAACTTTGTGAATGATATTCAAATTTTAGATACGATTTTAACAACACAAAAACAGTTTCTTGAAAAATTTGATGAGATGAAGCAATGGCATAATGACGTTGATAGCTCTTTTAAATATTTTAGTGAAGTACAATTACCAGAGCTTGATAATGTTGTCCATAAACATATAGATATTTTACGAGTGGCAGAACAAGACCATTATAATAAACTGATGGCACTTATGCAAGAGGCAACAAAAAATCGTTTTGATATTTCTGAGTCTATCGAAGTTTTAGAAGAAAAACTCGATAAAATAGGCTCTATGGCAGATAAAATCTCTGAAAGTATTGTTGAAAAAACACTAGGAAAAATTAACAGTGCAACAGATGCTTTAGAATCTGAAATAGTTCTTTTAAAATCACATACAGAAGCATTAAAAACTTCACTTTATGAGGGAGAAAATACTCTTTCAAACATTAAACTTCAAAGTGAAATGATTATGAAACAGATGGTTCTTTCTGCTCAAAAAATGGATGAACTAGAAGTGCAAAATAATAAAATGTATACACTCTTTACAAGTATAGATACACTCATAGAAAATATACATCAGGTAGAAGAGGATTATAATAAAGCACAAGAAAAGTTAAGTGACATTTTGAACAATATTTCTGATGCAAAAACTCAAGAGATTCAGCAGATGAAGGAAACTATTGAGGAGTTAAGTGAAACTTTAGCGACAAAAGTTGATGAATCTTTAGAAAACTTACATGAACATTACCATATAACAAGTGAAGACATCTCACAAAGTGTGAAAATTTTGGCAAAGAAAGCACAATTACAAAAAGGGTATGGGGAGAGTTAAAAGAGGTTGCAAACACTACATAAAAAGCTCTTAGCATGGTATGATAAAGAGGGGAGACATACTTTACCATGGCGACAAACACGGGATATTTATAAAATTTATCTCAGTGAGGTAATGTTACAACAAACACAAGTGAGTCGTGTTGAAGAGGAGTACTACCCACGTTTTTTAAAAAGATTTCCAACATTACAGGATTTAGCAAATGCTTCATTAGATGAAGTTTTGAGTTTATGGAGTGGGTTAGGGTACTATCGTCGTGCAAAAAACCTTCATAAAAGTGCTATAGAAGCACAACCCTCACTTCCAAAAACACAAAAAGAGTTGTTGGCATTACCTGGAATAGGTGTGTATACAGCAAGTGCAATTTGTAGTTTTGGGTATGAACAAAATGTACCTGTTGTCGATACAAATATAGCACGGGTTTTTAAAAGATTTTTTGCATTGCAAAATCCAAAAGAGAAAGAGATTTGGAGTTATGCAGAGAAATTTTTAAACCATGAAGAATCCCGCCATCATAACTTGGCCTTGATGGATTTAGGCTCTCTTGTTTGTACTCCAAAAGAGCCTACATGTAAGCTTTGTCCACTTGAGAGTCAGTGTCAAGGAAAAGACAATCCACATTTTTATACACAGGTAAAAAAGAAAGAGTCTATTGCTATGGATCTTTTTTATGGTATATGTATCAAAGACAACAAAGTCGCTTTGCAACTCTCTACGTCAAATATGTACAAAAATATGCTAGTACTTCCTGAGGTTGACCCTATAGAGGAAGATTTTTTAGGAAGTTTTAAACATGCCTATACAAAATACAGACTTACTGTAAAGCTTTATAGTATAGAGGAAGTGGAGGGGGATGTTGTTTGGTTAACACAAGAGGAGTTTGCACAAGCACCTATCTCATCTTTAACAAAAAAAGCTCAAAAATTTATGAAATAAAAAGGGTTTAAATCCAATTATAAGCCCTTTTGTAGTACAATCGCAAAAATTATAAACAAAGGTGTTTTCATGGCAACAATTGGTATGGGGGACATTAAAAAGAATGTTCGTTTAATTATCGGAGAAGTTCCATATAAAGTAGTAGAATTTCAACACGTAAAACCTGGTAAAGGTGCGGCATTTGTTCGTATGAAAGTAAAAAGCTTTTTAAATGGTAAAGTTGTTGAAAAAACTGTTCATGCAGGTGATAAATTTGAAGTACCTGAAATCACATATAAAACTATGCAGTATCTTTATGATGATGGTGAAATGTATCAGTTTATGGATACAGAAACATATGATCAACTTGGTCTTGCATATGAACAATGTGAAGATGCTGCAAAATGGTTCATAGATGGTATTAATGTTGATATCGTTTTTTATAAAGGCAAAGCTATCTCTGTTGCAGCACCTGAGATTATGGAACTTAAAATTGTAGATACACCACCTAACTTTAAAGGTGATACTTCAAGTGGAAGTAAAAAACCAGCAACACTTGAAAGTGGAGCAGTAATTCAAGTACCATACCATGTTCTTGAAGGTGATACTGTAAAAGTAAACACTATTGATAGTGAATATCTAGAAAAAGTAAAATAAGTAAAACAAATCGTGCTATGTAAACTCAGTTTTACATAGCCACTCCCCTGAAAAATTCCCAACCTATCTTTATATTTGAATCAAACAAGAGAGTTTGTAGAAAGATTAAGTAAACTTTACTATAATTTTCTAATAACAATTTTAAAAAAAAGGAAAGAGTAGTATGGGACTTACAAATAAAGAATTACCAAAACTTGGCTTTTTGTATATGGACTATGTGTTGAGATTTTTTGATCATTCAAACTTTAAAGGGTGGCCAAATAAGATTGAGACTGTTGTGTACCATTGGAAAAATGATAAAGATAGATTTATCAAAGAGGTAAAAAGAAAGAAAATTGATGTTCTTATAGGTAACATCCCATCTACTGCATATGAAACTTTTAGAGAGATTGCAAGAGAGTTACCTGATGTACGTTTTATACCATCTCTTGATACACAATTTTCTAACAAATCAAAAGAGAATGTAACTCGTTTTGCATGGAAATATGATCTTCCTATTCCAAAAACGTATATTTACTACAACCATGAAAATGCATACAAATTTTTGAAAAAAGCAAAATATCCTAAGATTGTTAAAAAATCGTATGGTCCATCAAACTATGGTGGTTATTTTGTACATAAGGTTGATAATTACAAAGAAGCAAAAGAGTTGTTTGCTGAGAAAAAATATCATCCTATGTATTTCCAAGATTTTGTTCCTATGGAAGCTGATATTCGTGTCATGCTTATAGGACATAAGCCTGTATGTGCTTTTTGGCGTCGTGCACCAGAAGGTGAATGGCTTACAAATACTTCTCAAGGTGGAAGTATGGATTATATGGATGTTCCAAAATCTGTACTTGATTTGGCTGTAAAAGTTTCAAAAGCAGCTAAAGCTGAGTATTGGGCATGTGATGTTGCTTATGGTAAAGATGGTAAGGTACGTATTTTAGAATGTGCTACTGCCTTTGCAGCTTTTCCTTACATTAGAGACTGGATAGGTGAGTACTTGATGTGGCTTTTAAGTGAAGGTCGTTTCAGAAAACCAAATATTCCTATGTTTAACTGGGAAGAGCTAGGTAAGATTGACCCATCTCTTTTACGAACAATGAGACATATAACATTTGGTGCATATTCTCCAAGTTATGATGGTGCTTATTTTGGTAAGAAAAAGAAACTTTATGGTGGGAAAGAAGTTTATATCCATAAACTTGATAAAAAATACAAAATTTATGCTGTTTCTCCAAGAAAAGAGGAAGAATGGCCAAGTGAAAAATGGAACTATCAAGATAAACTAGCTTCTATGAATCCGGCAAAAAATAAAAGTGGTAAATCAACTTTAAATGCTCCACACCCAAAAAGAAATGATACTGATGAAACTGTAGAATCTTTTGTACCTACCTCTGAAGATATTCAAGTAACAAAAGAGGAGTTAGAAGAGTTTTTAACTTCTGTAGAAGGTATTGGAAAGAAAAAAGTTGCAAAAATAATGGAGCACTTTGGCAGCGTTGAAAAAGTTCTTGAAGCTATACATGTAAACCCTCAGAGTTTAAGTGAAGTGAAGTCCATTACTGAAAAACTTGCACAAAAGATTGAAAAATCTTGGAAGAAACTTTTAAAATAGAAGAAAGATATATGAAAAAGAAACTTAAAAAAATTGTTGTGATTCCTGCCCGTTTGTCCTCTTCGCGACTTCCGGGTAAGGTTCTTTTAGACCTCAAAGGAAAGAGTGTTGTTCAAAGAGTCTTTGAACAGGTTCAAAAAGCAAAAAATATAGATGCCATTTATATTGCAACAGATTCAATAGAGGTACAAAAAGTATGTCAAGCTTTTACATCAAATGTTATTTTAACATCAGATAAACATGAGTCTGGTACAGATAGAATTGCAGAAGCTGTTGCAACGATAGAGTGTGATGTTGTTATTAATGTTCAAGGAGATGAGCCTTTTATTGAACCAAAATTAATAGAAGACTTAGCAGCAACATTTGATGATGAAACAACACCTATGGCAAGTGCTATGCATAAAATAGAACTTGTTGAAGAGTTGAAAAACCCAAATGTAGTGAAAGTAGTTGTCAACAAACAAAATAATGCAATTTATTTTTCTCGTTCTATTATTCCTCATCATCGAGATGAATGGGATGCATTGCTTAACCATCATACGCATATTCCAAAAGGGCTTCATTTTTATAGACATCTTGGGATTTATGGCTATACTAAAGAGTTTTTACTCAAGTATATAACAATGGAGATGACTTACCTAGAGCGTTTAGAAAAGCTTGAACAACTTAGAGTACTTGAAAATGGATATAAGATAAAAATGATAGAAACATCTTATAACTCGATAGGTATAGATACTCAAAGTGATTATGAAAAAGCTTTGGAGATGTTGTCATGAGTATAACAGTAGAAGAAAAAGCAAAAAAAATAAAAGCTATTATTACTGATGTTGATGGTGTTTTAACAGATGGTGGTATTATTTACGATAATAACTACACAGAGTATAAAAGATACAATGTAAAAGATGGGCAAATTATTTCGCATCTTAAACGAATGGGCTTTATTGTAGGCGCTATTACTGGAAGAGAAAGTGATGTTGTTAAAAAAAGAATGGAGGAACTTCGTTTTACTTTTCATCATCATGGTATCAAAGATAAACTTGTTGAGTATGAGAAAATAAAGCAGGAATATTCACTGCAAGATGAAGAGATAGCATATATCGGAGATGATATTATAGATTTGAGCATTTTATCTCGTTGTGGTTTTGCTGTAACTCCTAAAGATGCAAGAGATTATATGAAAAAAGAGGTTGACTACATCACTCCATCAAAAGGTGGAGAAGGTGTTTTTAGAGATGTTGCTGATTTTATTTTGGAACAACAAAATCTTTTACAACCACTTCTTGAAGATATGAAACGATAGTAAATAATTTTTTAAATAGTTTTATAGGACAAATAAACTATACTTCCTAAAATAATTTATAAATTTTAGGAAGACTACATTGAGCAAACATCCACCTTTTACACACCTTCATTTACATACAGAATATTCCCTTTTAGATGGTGCAAATAAACTCTCCAACCTCGTAAGCCGCGTGAAAGAGCTTGGCATGACAAGTGTTGCTATGACTGACCATGGTAATATGTTTGGTGCTATTGATTTTTACAAACAAATGAAAGATGCTGGGCTCAAGCCTATTATAGGTATGGAGGGTTACATCCATAATGGCGAAACATTGGATGATAAAACAACAAAGCAGCGTTTTCATATCTGTTTATATGCGAAAAATAAAAAAGGATATGAAAACCTGATGTACCTTTCTTCAAAGGCTTTTATAGAAGGTTTTTATTATTTTCCTCGTATTAATAAAAAGATACTTAAAGAACATAGTGAAGGGCTTATTTGTACATCTGCTTGCTTACAAGGGGAAGTGAATTGGCATTTGAACTTACAAAATGAGAGAAATGTTAAAAACGGAGCATTAGGGTATGAGGGTGCTCTTGCTGTTGCTCGAGAATATCAAGATATTTTTGGAGATGATTTTTATCTTGAAATTATGCGACATGGTATTGGCGATCAGCTTTATATAGATGAGCAAATTTTACAAATAGCAAAAGAAACAGGTATAAAGATAGTAGCAACGAATGATACTCACTACACATACCCAAATGATGCGCAGTACCATGAAGCTTTTATGTGTATAGGGATGAATAAACTCTATGATGATCCAAACCGTATGCGTCACTCAGTTCATGAGTTTTACATTAAAAGTCCACAGGAGATGGCACGACTTTTTGCTGATATTCCTGAAGCACTCTACCATACACAAGAGATTGTTGATAAATGTGAAGAGTTTGAACCCATAGTAAAATCGCCAACACCACCAAACTTCAAGTTTACCCTTGAGTATGCACAAGAGGAGGGGCTTGATATTAACAATGAAGATGATGCTCCCCTTCCTGAAGATGCAACAGAGGAACAGAAGAAAAAATGGATGAGTGCTGCTGATAAAAATGATGCAGAGTATTTTATACACAAATGTAAAGAGGGACTTGAAAAGCGTTTAGAGATTGTTCCAAAGGAAAGACACCAAGAGTATAGAGAACGCCTTGACTTTGAGATGAATATTATCAACTCTATGAAGTTCCCTGGGTATATGATGATTGTATGGGACTTTGTAAAAGAAGCAAAACGCATAGATGTTGCTGTGGGGCCTGGTCGGGGAAGTGCTGCTGGAAGTTTGGTTGCTTACTCTTTAGAGATTACTGATATTGATCCGATGAAGTATGATTTACTTTTTGAGAGATTTTTAAATCCTGAGAGGGTAAGTATGCCCGATATTGATATGGACTTTATGCAGGCTCGCCGTGGAGAGGTGATAGACTATGTTGTAAAAAAATATGGTCGTAATCAAGTAGCACAAATCATTACCTTTGGTTCTCTTCTTGCAAAAGGGGTGATTCGTGATGTTGCACGGGTTTTAGATATGCCTCTTTCTCAAGCTGACAAAATGGCAAAACTTATACCTGATGAGCTTGGAATCACCCTCAATGGTAAGATGAAAAAAGGGGAGTTTATAGAGGGTGCATACCAAAAAGAACCAAAACTTCAAGAGTTGATAGAAACAGATCCTCAAGCTGCTCGTGTTTGGGAGTTTGCCAAAAAACTTGAAGGACTCAAGAGAAACTCGGGTATGCACGCTGCTGGTGTTGTTATAAGTAATGAAGAGTTATGGAAAAAAACACCTATCTATAAGCCAAGTGGAGAGGATACATTTGTAACACAATACTCTCTAAACTATATGGAAGATGTTGATTTAATTAAGTTTGACTTTTTGGGTCTAAAAACACTTGATGTGATTCAAAATGCTGTCAAACTTGTAAAGCGTCGTTATAATCGTGATGTTAACTGGCATGAGATAGATGAAAATGATCCAGAAGTATATAATGTCATTCGAAGTGGTGATACTGTCGGAATGTTTCAAATAGAATCGAGTGGTATGCAAGATTTGAACCGTCGTTTAAAACCTGATAGTTTTGAGGATTTAATCGCCGTCTTGGCACTTTATAGACCAGGACCAATGGAATCGGGTATGCTTGATAGCTTTGTTGAAAGAAAGCATGGTCGTGAAAAGATAGAGTATACATTTGATACGATGGAACCGATTTTGAAAAACACCTATGGGGTCATTGTTTATCAAGAACAGGTTATGCAGATTGTACAGACTATTGGTGGTTTTTCACTTGGTTATTCAGATATTATTCGTCGTGCGATGGGTAAGAAAAAAGATATGTCTGTATATAATGCAGAGTTTAGTGAAGGTGCTCAAAAGCAAGGGTACGATTATGCCAAGGCAAGTGAACTTTTTGACTTGATTGAGAAGTTTGCAGGGTATGGTTTTAACAAGTCACACTCAGCAGCCTATGCTATGGTTACTTTTCAAACTGCATGGTTAAAAACTTACTATCCAAATGAATTTATGGCAGCACTTTTAACAAGTGACAAAGACAACACAGATAAAGTTGTTCGCTATATAGATGAAGTTAAACGGATGGGTATAGAGCTCTCTCCTCCTGATATTTGTGACTCACAACTTGAGTTTTCTGCTATCACTAAAGATGATAAAGAGGTAATTCTCTTTGGTCTTGGTGCGATTAAAGGGGTAGGTGAAGCTGCCGTTGAAGTTATGCTAGAAGAACGAGAACAAAATGGTGACTATGTTTCATTAGAAGATTTTGTTAATAGAATTGAGCCTTCAAAAGTTAACAAAAGGGTGATAGAGTCTATCATTAAAGCTGGTGGATTTGACAGATATGGATACTCCCGTAAAGCATTGCTTGAACAGATAGAGTTGATAATAGAGACTGCAAAAAAAGCGAGTGAAGCGAAAAAGAATGCTTTTGGAAGTTTGTTTGGAGATGATGCTGAGATAACAACTGTAAAACTTGAACTGCAAAACTCTGAAGAGTATGAGCTCAAAGAGATTTTAGAATTTGAAAAAGATACTTTAGGTTTTTATGTTTCTGGTCACCCGATGGATAGTTTTAGAGAGGAGTTGGAGCAACTCAACTATACACTCTCTTCAGAGCTTGAAAATATTAAAGATGGTTCGTATGCTATTTTTATAGGAAAAGTGGAAGAGATTACTCATAAAATTTCAAAAAAAGGGAATCAGTTTGGTATAGTTAACCTTATGGATTTTCATGGAAATATGGAGATTATGCTCTTTTCAGATAAGCTAGAACAACTCGAAGCTATGGACTTAGAAGAGCCTGTTGCTTTCAAAACTAGAGTGACTCATACTGATTTTGGTCCCCGTTTAAATGTTACTAAAATTATGACGCTCAAAGATGCTAAAAGAGAAACAAAGAAAGTAAAAAAAGAGGTTCAAGAGAAGCCACCAGAACCTATTCATTTAGCTGTACGACTTTGTGAAGATACAGAGCAACTTGAAAAGTTACATAGTCTAATAAGACAATTTCCTGGAAATAGACCACTGAAGGTGACTATAGTTTCCAAACTACATAATGTTGTTATCGACTCAGCCATACGAGTTAATTCACAATTAATTGCTGCTCTTGAGGGTGATAGTTTTGTTGATATCATCAGCTTTTGATCTCTATCTTTTTTTAGAAAAACAGAATCTTCTTCAAGATGCTCCACCTCTTTGGTGGCCTAATGCAGGGAGTTTTGAAGTTGTTGTTGGAGCAATCTTAACACAAAATACTACATGGCATAATGTTGAGCAATCGTTAAGTAATTTAGAAAACTATATAACACTAGAGAAATTTTGTTTACTTGATGAAAACAAACTCAAAGAAAAAATAAAACCAAGTGGCTTTTATAATCAAAAAGCACCACGACTCAAAATGCTTACATGTAAGATACAAAAAGAGTTTGGTAGTTTTCAAAATTTTCAAAAAAATGTTACAAGGGAATGGCTTTTAGCACAAAAAGGGATAGGAAATGAAACTGCAGATGCTATTTTGTGTTACGGATGTTTACGAGCTGAGATGGTTGTAGATACCTATACAAAACGACTTTTAAAAATGTATGGTATAGAGTTTCAAACATATGATGCTTATAAATATTTCTTACAAGAGGGTGTACAAAGTCATTTTCCCATATCACAACATCATAGTGTCTACGCACAATTTCACGGTATGATTGTAGAGTACAATAAAAAACTAAAGACCTTCAAGTAATACATTCCAAAGTCTATTGACCTCGGTGTCACTTAAAAAGAGTGATGACTTATGTATATAAAGTTCTTGAAGTGCTTGTGTACTAATCCCCATTGTATGGCTACATTCTGGGTGTGTCGGAAGATATGCACGAAGAAGAGCTATTTCATTTTCTAATTTTTTAGAGCATAAAAAGCAGTAGGGTTCCGTGTGTAAACGGCCTTCATGCTCAAGTATTTTTACATAACTTTCTATAGCTACCCGTTTAGGATTTTGTTTTTCCCATCTTTTTGAAGCATCATCTAAAAGCTCAAAGTAAAATACTCCCAGATCTTCAGCATCTTTTAGGTGTTTATAAAAGAGTGCTGTAAAATCTTGCCAAAGTTTTAATCGTTCATAGTTATGTAGCCACTTGTAGCCAATGTGGATAACATCTTTAAGTCTTGCTATAGTAGATTTTCCAGAAAATTCTTTTTCATAGTCTATTTTAAAACCAAGATTGATAACTCCATGACGTGCACCATAGAATCTATAAAGGGTATCTAAGTTACCTTTTGTTATGATTGTAACTATTAAATCTTCCTCTTTTACACGGTTAAGATTGATAATAAATCCTTGCATAAAAATGCTTCCTTTGTACTCACTTTGTCTTTTTTGTAAAAATCTTTTGTAAAAATTATACTTTTTTAAACCTTTATTTTGTACAATATATAACTTTGTCTTTTAATAGACTAAGTTTCTTTAAAAAGAGATTAAATTTACACTCTTAGTGTGTAAAATTTACAAATTTGGGAGTAAAAATGGTTGAACATCATGATTTATTAAGATCGTTTAAGGATAATTGTGGTTTTGGTCTTGTTGCCAACATCAAAAACAAACCATCACGCAAGGTTTTAGACGATGCTATCACTGCATTAGAGCGAATGATGCACCGTGGTGCTGTTGCAGCAGACGGAAAAACAGGGGATGGAAGTGGACTACTTCTCTCTATGCCTACAGAGTTTATCAAAAAAGAAACAGAGAAAAATGGTGTAGAACTTCCTAAGCAGTTTGCTGTTGCATCTGTTTTTACAAAAGATTTAAAACACTTAGATCTTTTAGAAGAGATATGTAATAACAACGATTTACGCGTTATTTTTCGTCGTAATGTTCCTGTAAATACAAATGCACTTGGTGAACAGGCAATCGCATCTTTACCACATATTGTACAGCTTGTTATTACTCCTAATTCTATAATGGCAACAAAACGTTTTGATGCCTTACTATATCTTTCAAGAAAAGAAACAGAGCATAAGCTTGTTGATGAAAGAGATTTTTATATAGCTTCTATGAGTTCAAAAGTTCTTTCTTATAAAGGGCTTGTGATGCCTACACATATTAAAGAGTTTTATGAAGATTTACAAGATGATGCTTTTAAAATCTCTTTTTCACTTTTTCACCAAAGATTCTCAACAAATACTTTACCAGAGTGGCGTCTTGCTCAACCTTTCCGTGCTGTAGCACATAATGGTGAGATTAACTCTGTAGAGGGTAATAGAATTAATGTTGAAATTAAAAGTGAATCTATCAAGTCTGAAGTATTTACAGCTGAAGAGATTCAAAGATTACTCCCAATTTTACAGCCAGATTCTTCTGACTCTGCATCAGCTGATAACTTTTTTGAGTTTTTAATTGTAAATGGTATGGATTTCTTTAAAGCTGTTAGAGCAGTTATCCCTTCAGCATGGCAAAATGCTCCACATATGGATCCTGAGCTTCGTGCTTTTTATGAGTACCACTCTACAGTATTTGAAGCATGGGATGGTCCAGCAGCATTTTCTGTAACTGATGGCCGTTATATTGGTTGTGTACTTGATAGAAATGGTCTTCGCCCTTCAAAATATATTGTTACAAAAGATGATAATCTTTTAATTGCATCTGAGTATGGTGTTGTTGATATTGCAGAAGAAGAAATTAAAGAAAGAGGTCGTTTACAATCAGGAGAAATGTTAGGTCTTGATTTAAAATACGGAAAACTTCTTAAATCTGATGAAATCAATGATTATTTAAAATCTTCTAATCCATATATGAAATGGCTTAATGAACATATGATTTATCTTCAAGAGCATGTTGAAGAGCAGTATAGTGAAGCTGAAGCAATGGAAGAAGATACTCTTGTTCGTAAGCAAAAATTCTTTAATATTACAGAAGAGATAGTTGAACAAGTCATCGAACCTATGATTACTGATGGTAAAGAAGCTGTTGGTTCTATGGGTGATGATACACCACTTGCTGCTTTTTCTGAAAAACAAAGAAACTTTACAGATTTCTTCAAACAAAAATTTGCTCAGGTGACAAACCCACCAATTGACCCTATTCGTGAAAAAGTGGTTATGAGTTTAAATACTGGTTTTGGTGAAGTACATAATATTTTAGATGAAATTCCATCACATGCACATCGTTTAAAATCTATTTCTCCTATTATTACGTATGAAAAACTTGAGGTTTTAAAATCTTTTGGTGATGAAAAATCACCAAGTTTTCAACCATTTTATAAAAATAAAACATTTAGTACTACATATACATCAGATTTAAAAGCTTCTTTAGCACGTCTTGCTGATGAGATTGTAAACTCTGTTAAAGAAGAGGGTACTCGTATAGTTGTTTTAGATGATTCTGGATTCTCAAAAGAGAATAAAGTTATCCCTATGGCTATGGTTGTTGGTCGTATTAATTTTGCACTCTTAAAAGCTAAAGTACGTCATTTAGTTTCTATTATTGCTGTTACTGGTGAAGTAGTTGACTCACATTCTGCTGCTGTACTTATTGGTTATGGTGCAAGTGCTGTTTATCCAAATTTACTTTTTGCTACAGCTATTAATCAGCTTAGACGTAATAAAACAAATAAAATAAGTGTTGCAGAAGCCTTAAAATCTGTACATACAGCACTCAATGGTGGTCTTCTTAAAATTATGTCAAAAATGGGTATTGCTACGATTGCATCGTATAGAAACTCAGGTTTATTTGATGTTATGGGACTTTCAAATGAGATAGTTGAAGATTGTTTTGCATCTTCTCATTGTGCGATTCCTGGTCTTTCTTATGAAGATATAGAAGAGAGAATTGAGAAGAACCATACATCTGCATTTAAAAATGATGGATTTAAGAAAATTTTCCCACTTAATATTGGTGGTTTTTATAAATTCTATACAGGTCAAGAACACCATGACTTTGGTCCTGCTGTTATTCATGCTATTCACAGAATGGCTGAAAGTGGTAAAAAAGAGGACTTTGAAGCACTGAAAAAACTTGTTAATGGTCGTGGATTGAAATTTATTCGTGACTTTATGGAGATAAAATCAGATAGAAAACCTATAAGTATTGATGAAGTTGAACCAAAAGAGGCAATTTTTAAACGTTTTGCTTCTGCTGCAATGAGTTTAGGTTCTATTTCTCCTGAAGCTCATGAGACTATTGCTATTGCAATGAATAGAATCGGTGGTCAGTCAAACTCAGGTGAAGGTGGGGAAGATAAAGAGCGTTTTGGAACAGAAAGAGTTTCTAAAATTAAACAAGTTGCATCGGGTCGTTTTGGTGTAACACCAGCTTATCTTCGTTCAGCTGAAGAGATTCAGATTAAAGTAGCACAAGGTGCAAAACCAGGTGAAGGTGGTCAGTTACCAGGGCATAAAGTTACACCACTTATTGGTAAGCTTCGTCATACAGTTCCAGGTGTAACACTTATTTCACCTCCACCACACCATGATATCTATTCTATTGAAGATTTGGCACAGCTTATCTTTGATATGAAACAAGTGAACCCTAAAGCAAGAGTTGCAGTTAAACTTGTTTCTACTATTGGTGTTGGAACAATTGCCGCTGGTGTTGCAAAAGCATATGCTGATAAAATTATTATCTCAGGTGGAGATGGTGGTACAGGTGCTGCACCACTTACTTCGATTAAATTTGCTGGTAACCCATGGGAGCTTGGTCTTTCTGAAGCACATAATGCTCTTAAAGCAAATAATCTTCGTGGTCTTGTAGAAGTTCAGGCTGATGGTGGTTTAAAAACTGGTCTTGATGTTGTAAAAGCTGCACTTTTAGGTGCTGAATCATACGCATTTGGTACAGGTGTTTTAACTATTGTTGGTTGTAAGATGCTACGTATTTGTCATGTAAATAAATGTTCAGTAGGTATTGCTACTCAAAATGAAAAGCTTCGTGAAGAGTTCTTCAAAGGACATGTTGATCAAGTGATTAACTACTTTACACTTTTAGCTGAAGATGTACGTGCTATCATGGCTGAACTTGGTTATAAAACTATGGAAGAGATGATAGGTCGTGTTGATTTACTTCAAGTAAAAGATGAACCTCTTGCGAAAAAATTTGATTTCTCTTCTGTTTTACATCAAGAAGAGGGTGTGAATACTTGTCAACAACCTTTCAATCAACCATTTGATGATAACAGTTTTGAAAAAGATGTTTTAAAAGAGGCATATGTTGCTATTAAACATCCAGAACATCCTATCCGTATAAAACGTGAAATTCAAAATGTTCATAGAAGTTTTGGGGCACTTGTTTCAGGTGAAATCGCTCAATATTATGGAGATGAAGGTTTAAAACCAGATACTATAAAAATCAACCTTTCAGGTGTAGCGGGTCAAGCACTTGGAGCATTTTTAATTAATGGTGTTTCTATTTACCTAGATGGTGTTGCAAATGACTATATTGGTAAAGGTATGCACGGTGGTAAAATCATCATTACTTCTAAAAATGAGGGTGAAGAGTATTCTGCTGGCGGTAATACATGTCTTTATGGTGCAACAGGTGGTAAACTTTATATCTCAGGAAGTGTTGGTGAGCGTTTTGCAGTTAGAAACTCTGGTGCTTTTGCTATCGTTGAAGGAACAGGGGATAATGCTTGTGAATATATGACTGGTGGTGTTGTTGTTATCTTAGGTCGTACGGGTATTAACTTTGGTGCTGGTATGACAGGTGGTATCTCTTTTGTTTATGATGAAGAGCATAGTTTCATTGAAAATGTAAACAGTGAACTTGTAGAGGCTGTAAGAATTGATACTGATGATGGTGATGAAGCAAGACATTATCTAAAACGATTGTTAAAAGATTATGTTGTTGAAACAGGAAGTCAAAAAGCACAAGATTTACTCGAAAACTTTAGAGTAGAAGTGAGAAATTTCTGGCTTGTAAAACCGAAAAATTTAACAAAACTACCTCTTAACCTAGAGAATGGAGATTAATCATGAGAGAATATTTAACAACTGAGAGAATCGACCCTGCAAAGAGGTTGGTTGTTGAGAGAACAAAAGATTTTGGTGAAATCTATGAGGTTTTTGACAAAGATGAAGCAGCAACTCAAAGTGATAGATGTATTCAATGTGGTGATCCATTTTGTTTAAATAAATGTCCACTTCATAACTATATTCCTCAATGGTTAAAGGCTATAAGTGAGAAAGATTTAGAGTTTGCATTTAAACTTTCGAATGAGCCATCACCATTTCCAGAGGTTATGGGGCGTGTATGTCCTCATGACAGACTTTGTGAAGGTGACTGTACACTTAATGATGGTCATGGTGCTATCACTATTGGTAGTGTAGAAACACATATTACTGAAGCTGGTTTTAAAGCTGGTTATAAACCAGAGTTTCCAGGTATTACAACAGATAAAAAAGTAGCTATTATTGGAAGTGGTCCTGCTGGTCTTTCATGTGCTACATATCTTTTAAGAAGTGGTATTGCTGTTACAATGTATGAAAGAGCTGACCGTGCTGGAGGTCTTTTAACATATGGTATTCCAAACTTTAAACTTGATAAAAAAATTGTAGAGCGTCGTGTAAAACTTTTACAAGAAGCTGGTTTAGAGCTTGTGCTTAATTGTGAAGTTGGCAAAGATATCGATTTTGCAGAGATTGCAAACAAGCATGATGCAATGTTTATTGGTGTTGGTGCAACAAAAGCTAAAAGTGCTGGTTTAAGTGGTGAAAATGCTCCAAATGTATACGCTGCTATGAGTTACTTGACAAATATTCAAAGAAAGAATTTTGGTCTTGATTATGACAAACAGTTTGATTTTAAAGATTTAAATGTTGTTGTTATTGGTGGTGGTGATACAGCTATGGACTGTTTAAGAACAGCAAAAAGAGAGGGTGCAAAATCTGTAACTTGTCTCTATCGTCGTGATGAAAAAAACATGCCAGGTAGTAAAAAAGAGTATAAAAATGCTATGGAAGAGGGTGTAGATTTTACTTTCTTAGTATCTCCAAAAGAGATTATTCTTAATGATGATGGTAAAGCGATAGGTGTAGAAGTTATCAAAACAACTCTTGGTGCGAAAGATGAATCTGGTCGTCAACGTATGGAAGAGGTAAAAGGAAGCGAATATAGAGTTGATGCAGATGTTGTTATCATGTCTCTAGGATTTGACCCTGTTGTACCATCTTTCTTAGCTGAAAATGGTATAGAAACAAATAGTTGGGGTGGTATTGTTATAAATGATGAAACTCATGAAACAACAACTTCTGGTATCTATGCTGGTGGAGATTGTTTTAGAGGAGCTGACCTTGTTGTAACTGCTGCATATGATGGTCGTGAAGCTGCTCGTAGTATTGCAAATACTTTACTTTCATAAACTTAAAAATCTATCCATTTATGGGTAGATTTTTCCTCTCTTTTTTTTAAAAATTTCATTTCATTCTTTTATATTAGTATAAATTTGATATAATTGTTATTATTTATATATTTGAAGGATTTTACTTGGACTTACTTAACCTTTTTTCTAGAACTTTTAACAACAAACAACCTGAAAAAGAAGAAGCTTCAGCACATTGGATAAAATGTAAATCTTGCCACTCTTTGATGTACTACAAAGAGATAGAAAACCAAAACTATGTTTGCCCTAAATGTGGGTATCATATTCGTATAGGTGTTAAAGAGCGTGTGGCACTTCTTGCAGATAGAGGTACATTTGTAGAGTTTGATGCTTCCTTAGAGCCAGTGGATCCATTGAAATTTGTTGACAAAAAACCTTATAAAAAAAGGATAGAAGAAGGGTATGCTAAAACAGGGCGTAAGTCTTCAGTAGTTGCTGGAAGCTGTAAAATGAATGGCGTTCCTGTTGAACTTGTTATTTTTGACTTTGCTTTTATGGGTGGTTCTTTAGGATCGGTTGAAGGTGAAAAAATAGTACGTGCGGTTAACCGTGCTATTGAAAACAAGACAGGGCTTGTTATACTAAGTGCTTCAGGTGGTGCTAGAATGCAAGAGAGTACTTTTTCACTCCTTCAAATGTCAAAAACATCAGCAGCACTAGCGAAATTAGCAAATCATAAACTACCTTTTATCTCTGTATTAACAGACCCTACAATGGGTGGTGTAAGTGCTTCTTTTGCAAACCTTGGTGATATTATCATTGCTGAACCAGGTGCACTTATTGGTTTTGCTGGAGCGAGGGTAATTGAACAAACTATTGGTTCTGAACTTCCTGATGGATTTCAAAGAGCAGAGTTTTTACTTGAGCATGGTTCTATAGATATGATTGTCAATAGAAACGATTTGAAAAAAACATTAGCAGATCTTTTTACTCTTTTAAATAACAAATAGTATGAGACTTTATGCCCTCTGTGATCAAACTATGTTAGATAACAAAGGAATTTCTTTGTTATCTTATATAGATATTGCTAAAAAAAATAATGCAGAAGTGATTCAGTATAGAAACAAAAATGGATCTTTAGATGTTATCAAACAACATCTTATTATGATTAGAAAAGTTTTTGATGGTTTTTTAATAGTGAATGATGCCTATGAATTAGTAGAATTTTGTGATGGTGTTCATGTTGGGCAAGAAGATTTAAGTAAAATTGATACAAAAAAAACAGATGCTGTAAAAATTCTTAGAAGTGTTATAGGTAAAGATAAAATTCTTGGTATATCTACGCATAATGAAGAAGAAATTTTAGAAGCCAATACAATGGATCTGAACTATATTGGTTTAGGTGCATATAGACCAACTACAACAAAAAATGATATTTCTAATGTTCTTGGTGAAAAACTTGACACACTTGCAAAACTTTCTCAGCATCCTGTAGCTGCCATAGGTGGTGTAAAAAAAGAAGATAAGTTTTCACATGTGACTTATCACGTAATAGGAAGTGGACTCTTATGAAAATAGAAATTATATCTATAGCTAAAAAAGAGAAAACTATTTATGACCCTCTTTATAAAGATCTTTCAAAAATGATAGGGCGTTTTGCAACACTCAAAGATACAGAACTTTTCCCCAAAGATGTAACAAAAGCACACACTATATCTCCAAAGGCTTCACAAGAAGCGTATACAAAGGCTTTGTCAGGGTATATTGGGAAAGATTTTTGTATAACTTTACATCCTGATGGAAAATTAATCGATAGTTTTGAATTTAGTAAGCTGTTAGATGGTAAAATGTCAGTTAAATTTTTTATAGGTGGTGCGTACGGCTTTGAAAAAAGCTTTTTAGAAAAAAGTGACGCAGTGATAAGCTTAGGCAAAATTACGATGAGCCATAAAATAGCAAAAGCTGTTTTATTGGAGCAAATATATAGAGGTTTTTCTATATTAACAAACCATCCATATCATAAATAAAAGGGAAAATCGGTGCAAGCAAGTGAGTTGAATTATTTTAAAGAGATATTAGAAAGTCGCAAAGAACAGATAGAAAAAAATATAAATGGTGTAAATACTGAACTTAGTGAATTAAGTTCTTTAGAGTTAAATGATGAGGGTGATCATGCTTCTGCAAATAATAACTCTATGGTTGAAAGTGCTATTGTAGAACAGCAGCAAAAAGAGTTAAAAGAGATAGAAGTCGCTCTTAACAAAATAGCAAATGGTGAATATGGTATTTGTGAAATGTGTGAAGATGAAATAGGCTTTCAAAGACTTAAAGTAAAACCTCATGCTGTTTACTGCATCGACTGTAGAGAAATAGCAGAAAAATCTAAATAAGGAAAGAGAAAATGTATATAAAAAGATACACAGTTGCAGCTGTAATATGGATGGCACTTGTAGGGTGGTATGTTTATGCTTATATCACACATGACACAATGGGTCTAGACTTTTTTGGTATTCCATTACCTTCATTATCTATAGCATTATGGATTGTTGTACCTGTTTTTGTGTTATATGTTGGTAGTGTTTTACATATGGCATTTTATTCATTCTTAGGTGGTTTAAAACTTCGTAAATATGAACAAGATTATGAAAAAATGATTGACGCAATTGTAGATGCTTATCTTGGTAAAAAAGACAGAAGTTATACTTTTAAAACTGAAAGATATAAACTTCTTGGTTCATTACTTGAAAAAACATCACTAACACCTACTGAAGAGCTTATTGGTATGACTGGAAATGAAAAAATTGATCATATTTTAAGAGCTTTAGAAAAGATTAAAAGGGGAGAAGTTGTTGATTTAAAACAATATGGTCTTTCTTCTCAAAATCCACTTGTTATTCAAAATGAGAAAAATAAGTATAAAATGGGAGCACTCAGTGCAACGACTATTTTATCAAATCCTTCAAAATATGATAGAAGTTTTTGTGAAGAAGTATATGCTGAGTATGTTAAAACTGCACCACTTGCAGATATAGAAAAGTATAAAGAGTTCTTAACTAAAGAAGCACTTTATAATATTTTTGCTCGTATCAATGCAGATGAGAATAGACTTGATATCTCAAATGAAACATTAATTGAATTGATGAAGCAATTAGATTTAGGTAAAAAAGAGTATATTGAAATCTCTTCTATCTTAGCAAAAAGTGGTATGGTTCCAGAACAAAGAATGAAACTTTTTGAAGTTTTAGGTGATGAAGATGAAGATGCTATGGAAGCATACCTTTATACACTGTTTGATTTAGAAATGCTTGCTCCTGCAAAAGAGATTTTACAAAATTCTCATGCAGATGAGTTCCAAAATTTTAAAGCTTATTATGCTCTTAAAGAGTGTGGTAAAAACTTTTCTATAGAGCTTTTTGTATAGTTGTTGTATGTCTGAAAAACTCTCTTTCTCTGACCCCATATACGTATTAGCCCCTTTAGCGGGCTTTACAGATTTACCCCTTAGAAGTGTTGTTAAAAAGTTTGGTGCTGACTTAACTGTAAGTGAAATGCTTAGTTCAAATGCTTTGGCTTATGGTTCTGAGAAAACACTTCATATGTTAGAAAAATCTCCCCTTGAAGATCCTTACTCAGTTCAAATTGCTGGTGCAAATGTAGATATTGTACGTCGTGCAGTAGAAATTTTAAATGAGCAAGATGGTATAGATATTATTGATTTAAACTGTGGTTGTCCTGTGCCTAAGGTTGTAAGTCATGGAAGTGGAAGTTCTCTTTTGAAAGATTTACCACTTATGAGTGAAATTATAAAAACCATTAAAGAAACATCTAATAAAGAGATGACTTCAGTAAAAATACGTCTTGGTTTTGAAGAAAAAAATCATGTTGATATAGCAAAAGTTGTTGAGGATAGTGGTGCAGACTTTTTAGCAGTTCATGGTAGAACGCGAGCTGGAAAGTTTAAAGCTCCTGTTGATTATGATGCTATTGCTGAGATTAAAGAAGCTGTTTCTATCCCTGTTATAGCAAATGGTGATATAGATTCATATGAGAAAGCACAGTGGGTTTTAGAACATACAAAAGCAGATGGTATTATGATTGGTCGGGGTGCTGTTGGTGCTCCTTGGATTTTTCATCAGCTCAAAACTGGTGAAAAAGATGTTTCACTAGCATTAAAACATGATATCATCATGGAACATTTTGACAAAATGATAGAGTTCTATGGTGAGTATGGAGCTATTTTATTTAGAAAACACACACATACATACTCTAAAGGTTATAGAGGTGCTTCAACATTACGTAATCAGGTCAATACAATTAGTGATGTTGCAGAGTTTAGAAAAGTGTTAGATGATTTCTTTCAAACAGCAGAGATGGCCTAGTTATGTTGGCTATTACCCCTTCTATAAAAAATTTAGAAAAAGATGATATAGCAGATAATCTTCTTCATTATGTCTATAATACAAAGCATCTTCTTTCTCTTATAAAAGGTGGTATTGATACAGAAGACCCCTCTTATTTAAGTTCATACCGTTCTTTTGAAGGGGAGGTGTATGAAAACTTTTTATATGAAAAACTACTTCGTTATGCTGAAGATAATGATTATATAACAAAGTTTATACTCAAGGGATTTCATCAAAATAAGCATAAAGCATATGCAAATACACTTTCAATAAGTGAAAAAGAGCAAATTGTTTATAGAACTAAAAGTCGTGAAATCAGTGAATTTGATGCAATGTTTTTAACAAAAAACAATGAGCTTTATTTTGTTGAAATGACACTTGTAAAATCTGTTTTAAAGCTTAGAAAACGATTGCGAAAGAAAAAAGCACTTTTAGAGATTATTTTTCCAAATTACACTATTAAATCACTCATTATTTTAAATGAAGGAGCAACTGGTGTTAAGCAGTTTCCATCATATTGTACTGTTTGGTTTACGAAAGAGTTTTCAGCTAAAGAAGTTTTAGAGTATATTACTAAGTTAGATAAAAAGAAGCTCAAACCAAAAGATAAAATCAACTCTTCTAAAATGATAGAAGCACATACCTTAAAACTTCATCCATTTAGATACTATAACACAATGAGTTGGATTACAAAGACTCTTCGCTCTCATAAAAAGCATATTGTAGATTTGAAATTTTTATATAATTATAAAATCCAAAGATACCATGATTTATATAATAAATTTTATATAGGTTATTTAACAATAGAAACAGCAAAAGAGTTATTGTCTCTGAATCCTTCTGATTATAAAGAGGGGCAACGTGTTGTTGTTGCACTTGAAAAGAAACATTCTGATGAAATAGTTCTAACCTATTATATTCAAACAGTACGTAAAAATTTAAAGCTTTACAGTTTTGATGATGATGGTAAAATGAGTGTTGAGAAGAAAGATCCATACGGTATTACAGTAACAGAAGTTTTTCATATTAATAAGCTTATGGATAGTTCGTATGAATTACATATGGGAAATATTCAGACTATTAAGAAACTTCTGAAAGAACGTTATAAAAAAATGTTAAATCAACCTAAGAGCTAAAACTCTTAGATATTATCATAAATGCTAGAAGCTGAAGCTTTTTGTGTGTACGCATTGAGTGCTTCTTTTGTTTCAAGGTTTAATGGTGTTTCTTGTTTCTTTTGTATCTCTGCTTCATGATTTCCTAAGAACTCTTCAAGTTGTTGATGTCTACTTTGTAACATTGTTTCAAACTCTTCTTGTGTTGATGGTTGATCTTCAATAAATTTATCAAGTAAAATATTTCCATTACCCATAAGAACGAGATAGCTTTGTGATCCAAAATCAATCATTACAACGCTATTATGCTCATTAATAGCTTTTTGAAAACGGATACTTACTTCATTTATTTTCGATGGGTTAAAAGATTGTTGTTGTGTAGTTTGGTTTTGTTGTTTTTCTGGAGCTTGTTGTGCTGTATTTGTTGGTTGAAAAAGCCAAGAATCCTGTGTTTTTTTCTTTTTGTTTTGAGGTGTTATTTTCTTTTTAAGAAAAAAGAGAATAAGTACACCAACAAATAAGATAGCAATGACTATGTAGTATCTAGTTGAGATACCTTCATCTTTTTTTGTTGGCAATTGAGATAGAGTTTGTTGTGCTGTTTGTTTTGTAGTTGTTTGTTTATTGTTTTGAGTACCTTTTTGTACAAATCGTAATCTTAGGCCATAAGCATCAGCTGTTTTTGATGCAACAAGTTTTATATTTTGAGGGACTAAAGCAACAATTTGAGTTTTGTTCTTCAGTGGTGTAATTGTAAGTGTTTTTAAAAATTTTGAATTGACATTTTTTATTTTTGGAGATTCAATTGTTGCATTTTCAAGTTTAATAATAATTTTATGATTACCAATTCCTTGTTTGATAACACCATGATAGGGTGTATCAAACGTAAGCATAACATCTGCTCTGTCTGTTCTGTCATAGATATTGTAACTTAAAATTTTAGAAGCCAAAAGTGTTAAAGGCATTAAAAATATTAGAAAAATAAATTTCATTATAATCGCTCCTTAGATAAGTAGTAAAGGACTGCTGAAGAGTCAAGTACTTCATTAATACGGATAGCAAGATTTTTTTCATAAACCATAACTTCCCCTTTGCCTAAGATACGTCCATTTACATAAGACTCTACACTTTCTCCTGCAGGTTTTTTAAGATCTATGATTGATCCTTTTTCAAGTTGTAAAATTTCTCTGACACAAAGTTCTGTCTCTCCTAAGTCAGCGACAAACTCTACTTCCATATCTAGTATTCCTGAATAGTCCATCCATGACAAATCTTTTTCAGGGTCAAACTCTTTTTTATTAGGCATTAAGTTCCTTAATCGCAATTGTAAGGTTTTGATTATCAAGTTGCATAGTTATAGCATGGTCATAAGATGTGTCAAACTTTCCTTGTTTTTCAAAATGTGGTGTTTGTATTTCAAAGTTTTTACCAGCTTCTTGTGCAATTACCTTTGCACTTCCAACAATAAGGTTTGTTGTTTCTAATGTCATGTCTTGTAAAGTTTCTGCATCACTAGCATCTTCATCTAAAAAAAGTTGTGCAACTTTTTGTACAAAACCCTGGTCTTGTGCCAAATAAATTCTATATTGATTCTCTTTTGTATCGATGTCTATATAACTTATAAGTGCATTGTCACTTTGAATAACAGTTTTTTCTTTTATACATGGTGTACCCATTTGATGAATACAAAAATTTTCAGCAGCTTTTTCAATAGTATTTAACATTATGAACCCTTATTTATATACTGTCAATGATTATACTCAATAAAACACAAATCAAAATTAAATTATTGGTAATTATGAGCTATAATAGTAAAAAAATTATGGATAGCTATGTTTGAATTAGTTCTACTGGGTCTTAGTGTTGGGATACTCTCTGGCTTTTTTGGTGTTGGAGGTGGAACTATTTCTATCCCTTTGCTTTTGTGGCTTGGATATGATACAAAAGTGGCTATAGGTATCTCTGTTGTTCAGATGGTTTTTTCTTCCATCTATGGGAGTTATCTAAACAATAAAAAAGGGACACTAGATTTACAAATGGTCACGTTTATAGGTTTAGGTGGCTTTAGTGGAGCACTTTTAAGTGGTTTTATAACCTCAATGCTCAGTCCAAGGGCGTTAGAGCTTCTTTTTTTAAGTTTTGCTATTTTTGCTCTTGTGCGACTTTTTATGAAAACACATCAACATAGTGTTGAAAAAAAGCTTCATCCCTTTGCACTTGTTTTCATAGGTTTTGGAATAGGCGCTATCAGTATGACTATAGGAGTAGGGGGAAGTATTTTACTTGTTCCTATCCTTGTTGGATTCTTACATGTAGAGTTGAAAAAAGCTATTTCAGCTGGACTGTTTTTTGTTGTGTTTTCCTCTGTAAGTGGATTGATTTCACATACTTTAAAAGGACATATAGATTATGAGAGTGGTATTGTTATAGGGGTAGCTTCCCTTGTAGGTGTTTATATCGGTATTCATCTTAAAGATAAAGTAGATACTAAACTTCAAAGAAAAATGCTTGTTGCATTTTATTTGAGTATTGTGTTGTATTTAGCACAAAGAATATTTTTTTAAAGGGTAGATTTGAGTAGAAAAAAAGATGTTATAAAGATAACAGGCGCACGAGAGAACAATTTAAAAAATATTAATTTAACTATTCCTAAAAATGAACTTATCGTTATGACAGGGCTTAGTGGAAGTGGAAAATCAACTCTTGCATTTGATACTCTCTATGCTGAAGGGCAACGCCGTTATATGGAGAGTCTCTCAAGCTATGCACGACAGTTTTTAGACCGTGTAGGTAAACCTGATGTTGATAAGATAGAAGGACTAACTCCTGCCATCGCCATAGATCAAAAAACGACATCAAAAAATCCCCGTTCAACAGTTGGAACTATTACAGAAATCTACGATTATTTTCGTCTTTTATATGCTCGTGTAGGGGTGCAACACTGCCATAAATGTGGAAAAGTTATCTCACAAATGTCAGCGAGTGATATTATTAATGAGGTCGCTAAACTTCCAGAGGGTGCGAAGCTTGTTTTACTTGCTCCTTTGGTAAGAGATAACAAAGGAAGCTATGCTGATTTACTTGAATCACTGGTACACAAAGGGTATGTTCGTGCGATGATAGATGGTGTGATGGTACGACTTGATGAAGAGATAGAACTCTCAAAAACAAAAAAACATACGATTAAAGTAGTTGTTGACAGGGTGATTGTTAAAGAGGAAAACAAAGAGAGAATTGCATCTTCTGTAGAAAAAGCACTCAAAGAGAGTTATGGTGAACTTGAAATAGATATACTCAATGCCCAAGATGTAGGTACAAAAGAGCATATGCACTACTCAGAACATAACGCATGTTTTGATTGTAAAATCAGTTTTGACCCTTTAGAACCTTTGAGCTTTTCATTTAACTCTCCAAAAGGTGCATGTAGTGAGTGTGATGGTTTAGGGCTTCGTTACACACTTGACATTAACAAAATCATAGACTCCGATTTAAGTGTAGAAAAGGGCGCTGTTAAGATTGTGTATGGGTTTAACAAAGGGTACTATTTTACCTTCTTAAAAGGGTTTTGTGCTGCCAATGATATTGATGTTACCAAACCATACTCAGAACTCGAACCTCACCAACAAAAGGCTATTTTACACGGTAATATCGGTGAAGTGGAATTTTTATGGAAAAAACATAAAGTGAAACGAATCTGGCCAGGGATTATTCGCATAGCTTACGATATGTTTAAAGATGAAAAAGAGCTTGGGGATTATATGAGTGAAAAGGTGTGTGATGTATGTGGAGGGCATCGACTCAAACGGGAGTCCTTAGCTGTTCGCGTTGCACAAAAGGGAATCGCTGAACTTTTAGATATGCCTATAGCCAAAACATACGAGTTTTTTGCCAATGAGGAGCATTTTAGCTACTTTGACAAGCAACAAGAGATGATTGCAGCACCTATTCTCAATGAGATACGAGAACGACTTTTCTTTTTATATGATGTAGGATTGGGTTATATCACTCTTGGACGAGATGCACGAACTATCTCAGGTGGAGAGGCACAAAGAATCCGTATAGCATCTCAAATAGGAAGTGGACTTACAGGTGTGATGTATGTTTTAGATGAACCTAGTATAGGGCTTCATGAAAGAGATACTCTCAAACTGATTCGTACGCTTCGCTCTTTACAAGAAAAAGGGAACTCTGTTATTGTTGTAGAGCATGACAAAGAGACAATAGAAAATGCTGACTTTATTGTAGATATAGGTGAGGGTGCTGGTAAGTTCGGTGGAAATGTTGTTTTTAGTGGAACACTTACACAACTCAAAAAGGCAAAAACACTTACAGCTGACTATCTCTTTGGGCGTAAAAAGATAGAGTATTTTTACAGAAGAGAACAAGATAAATGGATAGAGATTAAAAATGTAACAGTCAACAACATCACAAACCTCTCAGCAAAAATTCCACTCAATAACTTTGTATGTATTACAGGGGTGAGTGGAAGTGGTAAAAGTTCATTGATGCTTCAAACTCTGCTTCCTACAGCGCGCGAGCTTTTAAACCATGCCAGAAAAGTAAACAAAGTCGCTGGTGTAGAGATAACAGGGCTTGAGCATGTTGACAAAGTGATTTACCTTGACCAAAGTCCAATAGGAAGAACACCACGAAGTAACCCAGCAACCTATACAGGTGTAATGGATGAGATACGAAATCTTTTTGCACAAACCAAAGAGAGTCAAATACGAGGCTATACAGCTTCTCGTTTCTCTTTTAATGTCAAAGGTGGTCGTTGTGAAAAATGTCAAGGGGAGGGTGAAATCAAAATCGAGATGCACTTTTTACCAGACATTATGGTCAAATGTGACTCTTGTAAAGGGCGTCGCTATAATGACCAAACTTTAGAGGTATACTACAAAGGTAAAACTATCTCTGATGTGCTTAATATGTCTGTAGATGAAGCGTTTGAATTTTTTGCACCTATTCCAAAGATTCATCAAAAAATGAAAACTCTTGTCGATGTTGGTCTTGGGTATATCACACTTGGACAAAACGCAACAACACTCTCAGGTGGAGAGGCGCAACGCATCAAGCTCTCTAAAGAGTTAAGCCGTAAAGATACAGGAAAAACACTCTACATTCTTGATGAGCCAACAACAGGGCTTCATTTTGCAGATGTAGATAGACTGACAAATGTACTCCATAAGTTTGTAGAGCTTGGAAACTCTGTGCTTATTATAGAACATAATTTAGATATGATAAAAAATGCTGATTATATTATAGATATGGGACCAGAAGGGGGAAGTGGTGGTGGACTTATCATCGCTAAAGGTACACCAGAAGAGTTGGCTGCAACATATGAGCAAACAGGCTCTTATACTGGAGAGTATCTCAAAAAAGAGTTAGCATTACACCAATGATATATCTTATTTTTCTTTTTGTTATTCTACTTATACTGCTATTTGCTTTTTATCAATGGCAGTATTTTATGATTTTTACCCCTGTTTATTATAGAAAAGAGGGTATCTGTGAAAAGTGTGAGTATCTTAGTAGTGTCACATCAGATGGTATAGAGCTTGAAGGGGTTGTGTATGAGCCAACAAATCCAAAAGCGACACTTCTGTTTTTTGGTGGTAGAAGTGATGATAGTGTTGCTCTTGTCAATAAACTTGCACAGCACTATAAAGAGGTTCGAATAGTAAGCTTTAACTACCGTTCTTATGGGAGGAGTCAAGGGGTTGCCAATGAAGAAAACCTTTTTCAAGATGGCTTACATGTAGCCCATCTTATACAGAAACATTATGGTGATTTTTATACACTTGGTTTTTCGCTTGGCAGTAGTGTAGCCACTTATGTAGCGAGTCAACACCCAACAAAAGCTCTGTTTTTACTTGGTGCTTTTGACTCTATAGCTTCTCTTGTAAAACAAAAATACAAAATATCACTTCCATCATGGCTTATACGATATAAATTTGAAACACAACACTATATTCAAAAAGTAAAAGCACCTGTATGTTTATTTGCTTCCAAAAATGATGCCATCACTTATATAGAAAATACTCACTATTTAAAAAACTATATAGTAAATTTATTGTGCTATGAAGAGTTTGAAGGATTAGCGCATAAAGAGCTTTTGTGTTATGATAAAGTTGTTCAAAAAGTTAAGAAGGTGATTTATGAAAAAGAAGATATATAAGATTGCATTTTTTGGATGTTTGAGTGTTATAGAGTTTCTAGCAACGACAACTCAAGAGATTCCTGTAATAGAAAACAGTTGGGACAAAGCAAACCACTTTATCGCTTTTTTTGTACTCTACATTTTACTCTCACTTGCTTACCAACACTTTTCTACACTACTTAAAGTACTCTTGCTACTTGCTTTTGGGATGCAAATCGAAATAGTACAAAGTTTTATAGATGGAAGATTTTTTTCTATGTTAGATGTTTTTGCAGATAGTGTTGGTATAACACTTGGATATTTGGGGTATAAATATGGAGTATCTCGAATGAAGATACTCCACTAATTTAGAGAAGTTTTTTCATTAAATCGATGTGATATGATTCTTGATAGTTGATAAAATCAAAGAATTTTGAAAGTTTTTCATCTTTTATTGCATCACTAAGTTCTTTACACATCTCTTTGGCTGCTTCCTCTTCAGCTATACCATCAACAACAAATTGATCTAAATCTTTAACTACATATGTCATTTCATGAAGTTCTCTTGGAAGTGCTAAAATACCAAGACGTGCCATCATATTTCCAAATGATTTAAGATGAAAATGGGATTCATCTACTAAGTCTTGAAAAATATTATAATGGAGTACATTCTTTGTACGTGCTTGCATATAAGCATAGACTAAAATAAGCTCATACTCTTTATAGGACTCATCAAATAAAAAGAGTGTTAAAGCATCTACTTGGTCTTGTGCAAGATCATCCCACTCTCTTTTCATATTAAAGGCAGTGATTTCTTTGTTATTTTCCTCTTTTGAAAGTAGTTCTTGAATATATTCTAAAAGATATGCATCATCAGTTTTTATTCTTTGGCCTAGAATATTTTGAGGGTAAAAAGATTGTGTTTCTTGAATGACATTTTGGAGTCCATGAAGTACTTCAAATACAGTTTCACGTTTATAAAGCATCATATCTCTATCGTAGTTATAATCATCACCTTGAGCAAGTATCTCTTCGCCAAGCCATTTCATATGACGAAAAGCTATTTGGGAAAAATCGTATAAACGAGATTTGATTGCCTCATCTTCAATAGCAAAAGAGGCAAAAAGTATCTCTAACCAAAGTTGATGTTTTTTTTGGTATGTTTTATTCATTTGAAGTTCCCTCTTGCATATTTGTTGCTTCACAGCTATCTTTCATTTTTAAAAGATGAAGTTCTTCTTCTTTACCTTCTTGAAGGTTATCATGATTTTTAAGGGCAGCGATAAATGCAGTAAAAACAAGTTCTGCACATATTTTTTGTTGTGGTGTCATCTCACCAAGTTTAGCATGCATTTTTTCTATAGCTTTTTTAGCATATTCTATATCATTGTTTTTAATCATTTCACTAAACATCGAACCGATAACAACAGTATCTTGACATCCATTTGTAGCAAAACTTACGTTTTTGAGAGTTTCACCTTCAAGATGAATATAAAAAATGACATACTCTTTTGTTTTTTCATCAAGAGCGACACCTATACCATTAGCATCATCAAGTTTACCGTAGTTTTTTGGGTTCATTAAATGTTCTAAAACTTCAGGATTCATACCCTCTGGCATCTTTACATTTTCATACATCTTTATCCTTTTTATAGTGAATTTTTGCCAAATACAGACCATTTGGTGGTGCTGGTTTTATTTTATAATTATGCTTACATGTAAGCTTTTTTTGTATTTCAAAAGCATCTAAATGAAGGAGTGATGCTACCATGAAACGGATTTGACTTCTTAGAAATCCATTGGCTTTAAAATGAAGTACAATTATACCTTTATATCTGTATGCAAAAGCTTTATAAATCTCTCTAATTGGAGATTTTTCATCGCTTCCTGTTTTAAGAAAGTAGCTAAAATCATGGACACCTTCAAAGAGTTTAATATTTTTGGCTATTTTGTCAAAGTCACACTGAGAAACGAATGTGATAAAATCTGCTTCAAAAGGGTTGGATTCTCCAACTTTTATAAGGTATCTGTAAACCCGTGCTGTAGCATCATAACGTGCATGAAAGGTTTGTGAAACTTGTTTAATACTCCTTACATGTAAGCTTGTTGGGAGCATTGTGTTAAGTACACGTTTAAGTTTATGTAGATCATTCCAGTAATGGGGTAAATCTACATGTACAACCTGTGCTGAAGCATGAACACCTCTATCTGTACGTCCACTAGCTATTACTTTTGTATTGATACCAAGTTTTTGTAGTACTTTTTCAAAAGTTCCTAAAACTGTTTGAGAAGTTTCTTTTTGTATCTGTGAACCAAAGAATTCTTTGCCATTATAGGCGAGTGTAATTGCTATTCTCATTAAAACTTATTTACCACAAATTTTCTATACATCATATATGTAGTGATACTCCAAAGTATAATCACAACAGGAATAGTATAGTACTTTATAGCACCTGCAAGACCAAGTGTAAGTCCATAATAGACAAGTGTTCCTAAAAATAGGTAAAGATAAACTCTAGATTTTTGGTGCCTTGTTTGCACGATACTAATAGTAAGAACAAGAAAAAGGCTAAGTACAGGAAAAAGGCTTAGCATAGTATCTGTAATGAACATATTTCTTCTATTTCTATCTTTTTTATCACCAAGCCAGTACTGATAAGGTGTTTTATATGTAGTGAGTGATGTATGAAGTTTATCATTGATAAACATTTGACTAAAATCTATTTGTGAAAATTTTTCTTTTGAGTAGAGGTATCCCTCACCATTTATTAGTTTAAGGCGTAAAAGACCGTTATCATTAATAACTTTTGCTTTTTGTGCAGAGATTAAAATCTCTTCTTTATCTTTTTTATTAAATAAAAAAACATCTCCAAAGGTATTTGATGCTTCATCTTTTCTTCCTAGGTATAAGAGCCAGTCACCAAAACTATTTCCAAATTCACTTGCAGAAAGGTTAAATTTTGCTTCACTTTTTTTGTACTCTTTGAAGTTTAAAGAGAGTGTTTTGGAATGGGGAAATAAAAAATAGTAGTTAAATATAAGAAGTGATGAAAGTAAAAAAGCTGGTTTAAATAATGCTTTGAGTAAAAAGACAGGTTTAATTCCTAGGGAGAATAAAACTATAATCTCATTGTCGTTAGAGAGTTTAAAAATAGAGAGTGCAGCTGCTATAAAAAATGAGATAGGTAAGATATAAAAAAGAATTTCAGGGAGTACAAAAAGGTAAAGTTTTCCCATCTCTAAAATATCAAGTTTGATAACAGCAGTATATGTTGCAAGTTTTATAGAAAATACAACAGATGCGATAGCAAAAAGAGGTAAGAATGTTGTTAGAAAAAGAGATGAAAGATTTTTAACAATATATTTTTCTAAAATATTCATTTAGTAATTTGCCTCTATATATCGCATAATCTGACTGTCAAATACAAAAGTTATAAAAGTTGCCATTGCTAAAAAAGGAACATAGGGAACACGTTGCTCTTCTGCACTTTTACCTTGAACCATAAGCATAACAGGAAGTGCAAGTAGTGCTGATAAAAAGATGGCAAAAAGACCAAGTTTTATACCAAGTAAAGCTCCCATTGTAGCAGCGACCATAATATCACCTTCACCCATAGCTTCTATCATAGGAGCTCTGTCATAATGTTTATTCCAAGATGTTCGTGTTTTAAGTCCTGCTCTATAAACAGAAGATGTCATAAGGTAAGAGAGGCTAAAACGTAACAATGTAAATCCACCAGTAAATAAAAGAGCATTTTCAAAATTTATAAGCATCATATGGGGGTTAAATGCACCAAGTATCGCAAAAACTATAGCAAGAAGATTAAGTGAATCAGGAACCATTTTATACTTAATATCTATCATAGCAAGTGCTAAAAGCATACTAAAGCTCAGTGCTATAAAAAAAGTTGTGGAAGATAGTCCATATTTGATACCTACAAGTGTAAAAATAATAGTTGTTGCTAGTTCTATAAGAGGGTACTGTATAGAAATTTTTGTTTTACAAAATGAGCATTTTCCCCCTAAAAAAAGCCAAGAGAAGAGGGGAATGTTATGCCAAGGCTTTAAGGGTGTATGACAACTTGTACAATGAGATGCACCAAAAACAATACTTTCACCCTCTGGAATACGTAAAATAACAACATTTAAAAAAGAGCCAAAAAGGAGTCCAAAAAGAGCAATAATAGCTAGTTCCATTATTTAAGCCCTCCAAAACGGCGTTCCACTTTTGTGAATTTTTTAATGATTTTTTCAAGCTCTTTTGTTGAAAAATCTGGCCAAAGTGTATCTACAAAAAAGAGTTCAGCATAAGCTGCTTGCCAAAGTAAAAAGTTAGAAAGACGTTTATCACCACCTGTACGGATGAGTAAATCAACATCATGTTTACAATCAAGTGCATTGTTAAGCATTTCAGGAGTGATATTGTCGTTGTTATCGCATTTGAGAGTATTAATAGCTCGAATAATCTCATCTTGTGCACCATAATTAAGAGCAAGAGACTGTACAAGACCATCACAGTGTGCTGTTTTTTCTTCAACATTTTTGATTGTTTTTTGAAGTGTTTTTGAAAAAGCACGAATATCACCTATGGGCTCAAAACGAACATTATGTTCAAGGTATACAGGGAGCTCTTTTTTAAGATAATTATCAAGGAGTTTCATAAGAAATTCAACTTCAAGTCGAGGTCTTTTCCAGTTTTCTGTTGAAAAAGCATAGAGGGTAAGTCTTTCTATATCGGGATGATCTGAACAAAAAGTGGTAATACTTTTTACTACTTTTGCACCTTCTTCATGCCCTTTAATTCTCTTTTTTCCCTGTTGTTCTGCCCATCGTCCGTTTCCATCCATAATGATAGCGATATGTCGTGCTTGATTCATTTTTTAACCTTACATTTCTTTTGCATTTTTTAAAATCGAAAATGCAATTGATAACTTATCATCTTTTGGAAGATGTACAACTTTTTGAGGAGTGATAAACTCTATCTCATTGGTTTGTGTACCAAAACTTGAAGCATCCTCTAAGATATTTAAACACACTGCATCAAGATTTTTTTTCTCTAACATATTTTGTGCATAGCTAAGTGCATTCTCTTTGTCCATCTCAGCTTTAAATCCAATAACTGTAATACCATCTTTGTTAATAGTTTGTAAAACATCAACATTTTCTTGAAGCTCAAGTGACCATTCACTGCCAAGTTGTGCTTTTTTAAGTTTTGTGTTTTGCGTATATTTTGGTATATAATCACTCACGGCTGCTGCCATAAAAAGGTAAGGTTTTTTCTGAATAAGGTGAATATGCTCATCTCTCATCAATGTTGCTTTTGAAAGTTTCCCTTTTTTTGCAATACGAATAGAATCTACAACAAACTCCAGCATCTCTTGTGTATCTTCAACCTCTATCGTATGCATATCGTTTGGAAGTTCTTGAGGGAGTTGGGTAGTTATAAGATTTACATCAGCTCCTTTAAAATAAAGTGCTAGTGCTAAAGAAGTTGCCATTTTTCCACTTGAAAAGTTAGAGATATATCGCACCTCATCTATCTTTTCACGTGTACCACCACCAGTGACTATAACGCGTCTATCTTGCCAAAACTCTTCAGTTAAAAGTTCTCGTGCTGTTGCATAAAAGATATCAAGAGGTTCAGCCATAGCACCATCACCTGTTGTCTTACACGCAAGCTCTTTTGTTTGTGTTTCTACCATTTTGTAGTTAGCAATGCCAAGCATTTTTAGATTAGCTTGAGTAATAGGGTTTTGTAGCATATTTGTATTTGCAGAGGGTGCAAAGATTTTAACACCACTAAATGCTAGTGCACATTGTAAAAGCATAGTGTCAGCTATAGCATTGGCAAGCTTTGCAATGGTATTTGCTGTAGCTGGAGCTATCACCATAATATCAGCCCATTGTGTTATTTTGATATGGTTAAAATCACTTGCCCAACACTCATTTGTATCATCAAGTACTTTATTATTTGTAAGTGTTTCAAAACTGAGTGGTGCCACAAATTTTTGTGCACTAGCACTCATTACGACACGAACCTCAGCCCCAGCTTTAACAAAAAGGCGTACAAGTTCAAGTGACTTGTAAACAGCTATAGACCCTGTCACGCCAAGTAGAATTTTTTTATTTTTTAGAAGTGTATTTGGTACTTGCATTGAAAATCTTTATTATATTATTTTGTGTATTTTATCTTAAAATACTTACTTTAGAGTAAATTTTTTATATCATCTTTTGGTTCACTTAGGTAAAAGCCTTGACTTCTATCTACACCTAACTCTTTTACTTTTTCAAAAACAGCCTTGTTATGGACAAACTCTGCAACGGTTAAAATATTGAGTTTTTTAGCAAAATTGACAATTGTTTCAACAACAATAGCTGAGTTTGTATCTGTATCTATATTTTTTATGAGTGTTCCATCGATTTTTATATAGTCTACATGTAACTTTAAAAGGTATTCAAAACTAGAGTAGCCACTACCAAAATCATCTATGGCTATTTTACAGCCCATTTTTTTCATTTGTGTTAAGAAAGAGGCAACCTCTTCATAGTTTTCTATACCTTCTGTCTCTAGGATTTCAATTGTCATTTTATGAGCAATATTGTAAAAGATGATTTGTTCTTTAAGATATTCAATAGTTTCATCATGTAACATATCTTCTATAGACAGGTTTATAGAAAAATCACAGTCAATATTCTGAAAATATTGACAACTTTTTTGAATGACGATTCTTGTTATTTCTGGATAGAGTCTACTTTTCTTTGCAACAGTTAAGAAGTGAAAAGGACTAATAATATTTCCATCATTATCTATAAGACGAACTAAAGATTCACAACTAGCAATTTTTTGTGTAGTATTATCATAAATAGGTTGAAAGTATGGGAGAACATTATCATTTTTAAAAGCTTCTTTAAGTTTATGTACCCATTGCATATTTGTCTTGTATTGTTTTTCTATACCTAGATTTTTATCATAGATAAGGTAAGGTAGACTTTTTTTCTTTGCTAGTTTTAAGGCAATATCAGCTTTTTCAAGAGTATTTGCAAATGGATCATTATCGTTAAGAACAGCACCGATTGTAATACGAAGATTAATCATATTATTATCAGAAGCAAAAAGTGTATGTTCAATACTTGATGTAATCGTTTGTATTATGTTTATAAATTTTTCTTCTGATATTTTAGTTTTTATAAGAAGTGCAAACTCATCGGCATGGAGGTGAACTAACTCTCTGTATTCGATAGTGTGAGTAAGTTCTTGGAGTTTTTTAGCAAACTGTACAAGAATATCATCTCCGATATAGTGACCATAAAAATCGTTTATCTCTTTAAAATCATCTATATTGACAATAATTAAAGATTTCTCTTCAAGAAGTGAAATACTTTTTAATAAACTTAGTCTATTAGGAAGTTTTGTTAGGTTGTTTGTGTAGAGTTGAGATTGAAGTTCAAGTGTTTTAATATTTACAAGTCTTTCAAGGTTTTCATTAATATTTTTTTGTTCTTTAGAATGTTCTGTTATCTTTTTTTGCATACGGTGCAGTGCTTTTGAAATGAGTCCAATTTCATTATGTTCTTTAACAAGAGGAATATTGACAGGTTTATCAGGATGGTAATTTTTTAGAGCATTTGAAATAGTACGAAGAGGGGAGAGTAGCTTTTGAATATAGATACTTAAAAGTAAAAATAAAACAATTAAAACAAAAGAGAGTATAAAAGTGAATTTTCTGTAGTTATTAATAAGTTTTTGATAGTTTTGGCTTGAATAATCTAAAGAGATTGTTCCTATTTTCCTCTTACTATTTGGTTGTAAAATATCTTGTGTAACACTTAAAAAAGTTTCTTGTTTTTTTATGGAGGGAGATTTTATAGTGTAAACAGTTTGAGAATCTTTTTTAATAGTTAAAGAAAGAATATTTGAGTTTTTCATTAAATCTTGTGTTATTTTTTTTATATTTGTATCCATACCCAAATAAAGATCAAGTGCTATCAAAGGTTCTATCGTCTTTACAATGATGTTAGCTTTATCAAGTTCTACATTGTAAAATGCCTCTTTATTAAAGCGTTCAGAAACAAAAAAGATACTTATGATGACGAGAGAGGAGACAATAACAATTAACATAATAATTTTAAATGATAATGATTTTGTTATAAAATTTTTCATAAAATCCTCTTTTAATCTATAAATTTTACCATTTGAAGTAATGGTGGTACAAAGTTGACATTTTCAGGGTAAAGATTCTTTTTATTTAGGTAAAAGGTCGGTGCTTGTTCTATTGTAACACTGAAAAGTAAACCTTTTTGCAAGTTTTCTAAGTCATAAGAAAAAGTAATAATATCTTTTTCTGCAGCTAGCTGAGACACCTCTGTAACATTATTTTCTGAAAGATGAAGTACATAAAATGCTGTTACTTTTTCATTGAAATTCTTAATTTTTGAAATATCTAAAAGTATAACATGAAACTTATATTCATCAAGAAGACTATTATAGTGCTTTTCTATCAATTTTTGTATATTTTGGGCTATGTAGAAATCTTCTTTTTCATAAACTATAGCGAGAGTAACTGTATTGTTATGGAGTTTATCTACTAAATTTTGATCCAATAAAATGATTTTTGGAAAAATAGTTGCTTGTGTTTTTAACAGTAGGTCATTATAGACATAAGCGTATAACGAATGAACAAAAAACAAGCAAAGGAGTAGATACTTTCTCACTAAAACTCCTTTGTTAAAGAGATGAAAAAGTTACGACGCTCTTGGGCGTAATCATCTTCATAACTTTTGGGTTTAGATGGGTAACGTACATCAACATTTGTGATGTTTTTAGCACTTAAAAGGAGTTTATAACCATAGTGGGTATTTTTGTAGCTTAGAGAAAAATCAAGTGTTGTATATCCATCAAGTGCTGAACGTGTATCATTTATAGCTCTGTCTTTTGAACCTACATATTTTACAAGACTACTCAAAGAGATATTGTGTTGTATATTATAAATGTAGTATGCTTTTGCCATATTATGTGCAACATTTGTTAAATCAACATCTTCACTGGTTTCTTTAAGTGAAGATTCTCCATCAACAAAAGAGTAGTTGATATAAAATCTATCATTAGGAAGGATATGCCCTTTATACTCTATTTCAAATCCATAAAGGTCACTATTGAGTACATTTCTATAGACAGGATTTGTTGGAGAGTTGTAAATTTGATCTTTATTGACCAAATAGTAAACATTACTTTGTATATAAGCGTCATTAGAAAGTTTTTTAATATAAGCAAATTCATAGGCTGTTACTTTTTCAGGTTTTAAGTTAGGGTTTCCAACACGAGACATATTATTCATTGTAAACATCTCTTGCCATGAAGGATTTCTATGAGATTTACTATATATAAGTTTAAAAATATTATTTGCATTATATGCATATACCATAGAAAATCTAGGTTCTAATCCAGCATCTTGATAACTTGTAGTTTCATAGTTGAGTCCATAAATAAAGCTTAACTGCTGTGTATATATAAATTCATCTTGAAGATAAAGATTATATACATCTCTTTGTGCATTTTTATCAAAAAAAGGTAAAGTATCTGTGTAATCAACTAGTGCACCATCACCTGTTTCTCTATTGGAGAGTTTTGTTGTTGTTTTTAGTGTTTCTTCTCTAGCAATACGGTAACCACCAGTGATAGTGTGTTTTTCAAAATCTTTGTATTTAAGTGCCGTTGATTGGTAGAGTGATCTTTGTTTTGCATAATGTTCACCATAAACACCATCTTCAAAAGTCACTAACTCCCCTGCAGAATTTTGAAAAACTAATCCATCTGGGGCAAGTTGAGATTTAGAATCAAAAACATCATATTTAGCCCCAACTTTAATATCTATAGTATTTTTATGAAAAGGGTGTTGGTAACCTACTTCAACATAAGCATTTGGGAGTTTAACCCTGTCTCCTTCTTGTGGTAGGGCAAAGTTAATACCATAAGCACTTCCTTGTGTGTGTGCAACAAGTCTACTTTTGAGATAAAAATTTTTATAAGAAAGATTAAGACCAAGATTGTATTGTTCGAACCATAAAGGGGCTTTTCCGTCTTTTGATAATGGAGCATTTACTTCTCCAAATATATTTTGAGAAAGTCCATCAGGACCTGTATATAAAGACTTATTATCTTTTTGATAGGAAAAATCAATGGTTGTTTTTAAATCACCTTTACTAAAATGGCTAACAAAACCACCCATTCTATAGTCATAAGAACCATATTTAAAAACAAGTTTATTCTCTTTTTTAAACCCTTTGAAGTTCTCAGCATACGTGATGATATTAATAGAACCAGCATAGGCATTAAACCCATCTACTTTACTTCCTGGACCACGTACTACTTCTATACGTTTAATCATATCTATAGGCATATAAAGATATTCAGAGTAAGCATCAAAAAAAAGATTATTGGCTAAAACACCATCTATAAAGAGCTGTGTTTGTCCATATGCTGAGGGGTTAGAACCTCTAAAAATAGGAGTTTTTAAGTTGACATTATCTGTAGCTATATCAACACCTGGTACAATCTCTAATGCTTCTTGAAGATTTTTAATACCAAGTTTTTCTAGCTCTTTTCCTTGAAAAACTGAAATAATATAAGGTTGATAATGCTCATTTTCTTTAGTAAGTGTTGCTATGTTTCCAAAATACTCAACATCATTAGAAATGTCATTGAGTATATCATTAGTTTGTGCAAATAACGATAATGAGGTCCATAACAAAAGGCTGGATTTAAAGAGTTTCATAGTTATTTACCTCACCAAATTGTTTGGTATGTAAGCCCACAGGGTATCGCATACCTACAAATTTATATTCTTGTACATCACCTATCACTTCATAATCCATTTTATACATTTTTAAAAGTCTTAAAAACTTTTTTTCAAGTGCACCATAGGTATAGGTGATATTTAATTCTTTCATTATAGCATATAGTATTTTTTTAAAACCTTCAATGATAATTTTAGTATCACGAAGGTTTCTATATTCTTTTGCTATAAATATACGTGAAATCTCTCCAATTTTCTCATTTTGAAATTTTGTTGTATCAAACTTCATACTATTTTGAGTTGGGTAGCCAATAGGAGAATTATAAATCAAGCGAACAGTAGCACAAATTGCACCCTCTTTATTGAGTGCAACAAGATGTTTCGCATATGTGTCATATTTGTCGTAATCACATCCATCCTGTACATATTTTTGTGCATATTCTGGATAAACCTCTTCAAGAATAGTATGTCGAAATGCAAAGACATCTTCGAGGAGTTTTTGGTTGTCAACTATTTTAAATGTAAATTTATCCATAAATATTTATATTACCTACTTCTTTCCAAAAAATTTAAAATAAAAGTTTTTTACTAAACGAAGTTTTGTACGGCTAAGTGCAAGGTTTCCTTCTTGTACTGTACCACTTGTTACAGTTGTACCAGCTGCTATCATAACATTATCTTCAATAGTAACAGGAGCGATGAGTTGTGTATCACTTCCTACAAAAACATTTTTTCCTATTTTTGTTTTAAATTTGTTAATACCATCATAGTTACATGTAATTGTTCCTGCACCTATATTTGTACCTTTATCAATTTCAGCATCACCTATGTAACTTAAATGTCCAGCTTTCACCCCTTTAAGCGTTGATTTTTTAGTTTCTACAAAGTTCCCTATATGGGTATCTTCTATATGAGAAAGGGGACGAAGATGTGCCATCGGACCTGCATCTGAGTTTATCATTACACTATCTTCAACAACTGAGTGTGCTTTTACATGTGAGTTGATGATTTTACTCTCACCTGTAATGCGACAACCATTCTCAACAATAGATTCTCCCTCAAAAACAACACCCTCTTCAATGTAAATAGTAGAAGGAAGTTGCATAATCACCCCTTGCTCCATCCATTTTGTTTTTATACGCTCTTGCATAATCACTTCAGCATCACTCAAATCTTTTTTAGAATTAACACCTTTGAAATGTTCTTCATCAACTAAAAGGGGAACGATAGAGAGTCCATCATTTTTAGCCATTGCTATCACATCTGTAAGGTAGTACTCTTCTTGAGCATTATCATTACTTAAAAGTGGAATATATTTGTTTACAACCTCTTTGGAAAATGCGTAGATACCAGCATTTACTGTTGTAGTATTTAGTTCTGCATCATTTGCATCTTTTTGCTCAACAATATACTGCACATGGTTGTCTTTAATGATAACACGTCCATATCCACTAGGATTCTCTAGGTCAAAAATACTCATAATAACATCAGCATCTATATCTAAAAATCCACGAAGGGCATCTGCTGTGATGAGTGGCATATCACCATTGAGTACAAGTACTTTTTCATATTTAGGTGCGACATTTTTCATCGCTCCACCAGTTCCTGGAAATTTTTGGGCATCTTGAACAACAAAGTTAATGTTGTCAAAGTATGCTTCCATTGTTGCTTGTACTTTCTCTTTTTGATGTGCAATGACTACTGTGATATCATCTGAGAGTTCTAAAGATGCTTTTATAATATGATAAAGCATAGGCTTTCCACTAATGTTATGAAGTACTTTTGCCGTATTTGACTTCATACGGCTTCCTTTTCCTGCTGCTAAAATAACGATACTGATGTTACTGTTTTTCATTAAATGTCTCTTTGTTTAAAAATCTATAGTGCTTATTTTACCATAGATTTAAGTTTATCAGCTAAAAATCGTAAGAAAATTTTTACAATTATCCATAGTAAAATAAATATTGTGGTATTATAAGCCATAAATTATTTTTTTATTAAGGTTTTTGGATGGATTTAGGTACGGTCATTGGTATTGTTTTAATTATGGCTCTTTTGCTTGGGGCTATGATTATGGGGGTTGGTGTCGGTGCGTATATTGATATTCCCTCTGTTCTCATTGTTTTTGGTGGTTCTATCGGAGCACTAATGATATCGTTTAAACCTGCTCAAATGAAACAATTTACAAAAGTTTTCATGAAGGCTATTAAGCCAGGTGAAGAGGATGTAGGTGAATTGATAAAAAAACTTGTAGAATTTGCAACTAAAGCAAGAAAAGATGGCATACTTGCTTTAGAGGGTGATGTTAATAATGAAGAGAATGAGTTTTTAAAAAAAGGGCTCTCTATGGCGATTGATGGAAGTGAACCTGATACAATTCGTGAACTTTTAGAGATTGAAATGGAACAAACAAGCACCCGTCATAAGATTCATGGCTCTATTTTTAATCAATGGGCAGGACTTGCTGGTGCGATGGGGATGATTGGTACCCTTATTGGTCTTGTTGCGATGCTTTTAAATATGGCTGATCCTTCAGCTATTGGTCCATCTATGGCCGTTGCTCTTCTTACAACGATGTATGGTGCAATGATTGGTAATATTTTTGGTACACCTATTTATAATATTTTAACTATTCGAAATGATGAAGAAACAATGGTTAAAGAGATGATTATAGAGGGTATTATGTCGATTCAGGCTGGAGATGCACCTCGTGTTTTAGAAGCAAAACTTCTTTCTTACCTTGCACCAGCTGATCGTGTTAGTCAGTTTGAGTAAAGAGTAGTCGATGGGTAAAAAAAAGTGTCCTGAATGTGAAGAGTGTCTCCCTGCATGGTTAGCTGCCTTTGGAGACTTGATGTCCCTTCTTCTATGTTTCTTCGTACTTCTTCTTTCTATGAGTAGTATGGATGCCAAAAAAGTAAGTGAAGCTATAGGTTCTCTCTCTGGAGCAATGAGTGTTCTTGAGGGTGGAACAAAAACAGAAATTTCCAAACAGCGTATTCAAGAGTCAACTCCTATCGAATCTCAAGATGAAACAAGTGAAACGGTTAACCGTGTGCAACAAGCTGCTAATGATGCTAACGAGATGATGGAAAAGATGCAGGGTCCAAATATTACAGTGGAAGAGGCAGAGGAGGGGTTTGTTATTAAACTTCCTGCGACACTTTTATTTAAACCAGGCAGTGCTACGATTGATAACCAAGATGCACTTTTATTTTTAAAAAGAATTGCACTTATCACTGAAGAGTTACCAAAAGATTTAGAATTAAGCGTTCAGGGACATACTGATAACTCTAAACCAGCAGCCGACAGTCCTTTTAAAGATAATTGGGAGCTCTCAACTGCAAGGGCTATTTCTGTACTTCATGAGCTTGTTTTAGATGGTGTAGACCCTGCTAGAATGTGTGCATGTGGTTATGCTCAGTATAAACCAATAGCAACAAATGCTACAAAAACAGGTCGTGAAAAAAATCGTCGTGTTGAGCTTCATTTTTATGGACAAAAAAATAAAGAGGGTGTAAAAGTACCAACTTCAGTTCTTGACAAAGGGACTATGTAGTTTATGAAAAAACTTTTTATATTTTTAGCTATTTTATATACTAGTAGTGTTTTTGGTGCTGATGCAGTAACAATACCTACTATGAGTTTTAACCTTGCTGCACCTGACACACCTCAACAATTAGTTTCTTCTTTAAATGTTCTTGTTGTTTTAACACTTTTGTTTTTAGCACCTTCGATGGTACTTGTAATGACAACATTTACACGTTTTGTAATTGTTTTTGGTTTTTTACGCCAGGCACTTGGAACACAGCAAGTACCACCTACACAGCTTTTAGTGATGCTTGCTATGATTCTTACTTTTTTTGTG
>Ga0256828_1000053_pt1 | contig 77159 bp, 80 predicted proteins | sample CV88metaG_FD_185993 | JGI IMG/M metagenome (GOLD analysis project Ga0256828, IMG submission 185993) | Hydrothermal vent microbial communities from East Pacific Rise, Pacific Ocean - CV88 | ecosystem: Environmental > Aquatic > Marine > Hydrothermal vents | place: Pacific Ocean: East Pacific Rise...
TCATTGAGAAGTATGTTTACGACATCATGGTCAACCTCACTAAAAGCCTTTTCAAACTCTGCCAAGATAAGAGGGTTCTGTTTCATAATTATAGGATTGCTTATCATGCTCATATTATACCTTTTTCATAATTCTTTTAAAATCTATACGTTCCAGAACTCATAGATTTTCAATGATTGTATTAATGTCTTTCATTTTTTCAACTATTTCATTATAAACTATTTCATTTTTCTTTTTTATTTTTTTGAGATTGATGGACTTGATTTTTTTAAAAAGGACTGTTTCATCTTCTGATTCAACGCCACCACTTGCATCTTTATACTCTTTTATTATTTTTTTCAGTTCATTCTTTGATAATTTTTCTTCAATTGTTTTTTTCAAAATGATCAAAAAATATTTCTCATCTTTTATTTTGTTTAGTTCTATTGCATTTGCATAAGAAAGATGCTCTTCTCTCATAGACTTTATTAACACTTCGTCAAGATTAAATATTCTAAGTCTGTCAACCAGTGTTACAATACTAATTTTTACTGTTTTTTCAAGAGCAATTTCTATTTTTGCTCTTTCTTCTTTTTCATTCTCTGTTAGTTCTTTTAGTTGGCCAGAATCATAATTTCTTAACTTAAATAGTAGTTTTTTTAGTTCTTCTTCCGATTTCCCTAGGAAAATAGAAACATATTCAATAATTTTAATTGTCTGGTCATATAAATTTGGATCTTCTCTGTGCATGTTTTCTGTAAGCATCATAAGTGCTGCAGTATGATCCGAAACATTATCTAAAATAATTGCTTTTATTGAATCCCAGTTTAACTCTTTTGCAGCTAGAATTCTACGAAAACCAATAATCCTTTCAAGCTCCCCATTCTTTAATCTTCTTAAAACTACCGGCTGAAGCTGTCCTACTTCTTTTAAACTAATAGCAAGTTCACTAACCGTTTCTTTGCTATACCCTACTCTATCGTGTTTTACTGGGTTGATTATTTCATTAATCTTCACTTCAGTGATATCATTATTTTTAGTTTTTAATTCTATTACTTTTTTGAGTTCCTCTGCCTTTTTCTCTTCTCTCTCAAATGCACCTTTTTTTTCAAATTTTATTTTAGCCATTATTTTTTCCTCCCTTCCATATTGTTTTTGCCATATTTTCTATATCGAGTAATACATCTTTTTTACCAGTATCAAACTCTTCAATATACTGTCGAACTGAAACTTTTACTCCTGTTGAATTTTTGATAGCGGCTCTTCTTGGCACAGCTTTTAAAATTTCTATTTGGGTGCTTTGTGATAATGTTTTATATTTTTTTGAATATAACTCTGGTAAATAATTTTTAATTGAGAGTAGGGTGGATTTAGAATCCCTGCTTTGGTCAACAAGGGTAGGAATGACAAATATTTTTTTAATGTTATTTCCATAAATATCGACTGTTTCTTCAAGTTTTTCATAAAATTCTACTGTAGCATCCTCTTCTATCCCCCCTGTTGCAATAGGATTAATGATTACATCTGCAGCTAAAATTGCACTTACAAGAGAAGCACCCCCTAAATCTGGTTTTGTATCGATGATTATTGCATCATAATCATGTTTTATTTTTTCTAAGAATTTTTTTAACATTAATTCTCTTCCTGATTTTACTGAGTAAAAGGCATTGTTTAGTTTTGAATCAGAAATGATTATATCTGTGTTCGTGTCATATTCTAAGATTGTTACATCTTCTTTGTTGAATAAATTACAAATGCTTCCATCTTTATTGTAGTTGTTTTTTTCTTCTTTTTCAATGTCGAGGAGGGCGGTCAATGAGCCTTGTGGATCATAGTCAATTACAAGAGTTTTTAAATTAAGTGTTTTACTAAACTCATCCTTTAGCATTATGGCTGTTGTTGTTTTTCCTACACCACCTTTTTGATTAGCAATTACAAATACGATCCCTGGTTTCATTTTATATCCTTTTGAAATTATATTTAAAATTGTAACATAATTTTAATGCAAGTGGTATTTTTTGTGTAAGAAAATCTGAAAGATTGAATAAAAATTGAGAGTAAATTGTAAATGTGGTCAAGTTATAAAAATTTATAAAACCTTACAAAGTCCACAATATATGGCTTTATTAAAGTATTTATTTATTTATTCAAAATCAGGTCACTTTTTTTGTTTTAGTGAACATTTTCATACTTTATTGTTTTTTGCAAAATCTATGAGTTCTGGAACGTATAGATTGTGAACTACCCAACCGCTAAAGACGATCGGGATTTCAGCTATTTAGGAATTAAACAGGGAAAAAAGCAAAAAAGCTTTTTTAAGCTTTATACTTTTAGGGAAGGAATAGGGCTAGAGAACACCCCATTACAACCGGTGTATGCAGGAGATTTGATTATATGCTTTTAACGCATTGTGATCTTAACATGATTCAATCTGGATGCTATGAAGTACGCTTGCTCGATTTTCATACTGTTCATTTGTAAAAATTCTATAGATATCAACAATTCATCAGTTATTTCATCTTTGGAAAAGTAGTTTTCATTTAAACGTAAAGAGACATACCATAGATCCCTGTACTCTCCCTCTGAATAGTCAGCTACTTGAGAGCAATTCACTATCTCCATAATAAAATAGCCATATTTTTTATACTCTGTTTTTATTTTCTTCAAAACATTGAGCGAAAATGTAAACTCTTTTTTCAACATTTTTACAAAGTTTTTATTGGATTCTTTATTAAATGTGTCCTCTAGGATACTTTTTTCAACAAAAGTCTCATATCTGCCCATGAAAAAAGTATTAGTACCAAACTCTTTATTAAGCATTTCAGTAATGTTGTCATTTAATACCGCTTCGGATAGTTCTTTGTCCGCTAACAGTTTTTTTAGCACATTTTGTCTGTTATCATATTCAATAAAAGAAAATTCGTTATAGACAAAATCATAAACGGCGAACTCTTCATCGGATATTTCTATGATACTTGCCAAATATCCCTCATCTCCCCATGAATCAAGTTCATCACTTGCTTCTTTTTCTGTATTGAAACCATCTTTTATAAGAGTTCCATTATCTACAATGTAAAACATCTACAGCTCCTTTTCTTTTTTCAAATGTGGATAAGCTTTAAGAACGTCCTCTGAGGACATAAAAGCATTTGTAGTCAAGAGTTCACTCTTATCACCGGTGAAAATCTCAAAATACTCTTCATCTCCATCTTCATCCAGAAAGCGAACTGTTTCAAGATCATCAACTGTTCCATCAACCGAACCGTTGAAAAGAACAAAGATATTTCCATCTGCATCTTCTCTGTAGGTTGCGATATAGCTGCCGTAGCCCTCTCCAAAACTTTCAGCAACAAAGCCTCTAAGCTCATCGAGTCTAAAATACTCCGGTTTTTCATAGATATATGTTGTTACATCTCCATCATTGATAGAGACTATTTTACCGGTGTCACTTTTGCTTTTGCACTCTTCAGTTATGTCAAATTGACCTTCTTTGAATTTTCCTAAATTATACACACTAAAACTAATACTCATCTGCTCAACCTTTTTTATCTGTTTAATTTTAAATTTTGTTCGATACCATTGATCCATATTCTAACAGTATAATTTTGATCTTGGTAAGGAGTAGGACAATATTGTTTAATCTCTTTAAAATCATTAGACCATGAAAAAGAACAATTTTTATTTTCCTTAACAAGTAGTCTCCCTTGATAGACAACACCATGTCTACCCCACATAAATGTTCCTCCTAGAGATTTCCATACATAGGGAAATGCTAAAAATATACTAACTATTATTAGTAAAAGAACAATTACAGTAAATATTAATCTCATAATCTATTATCCTTTATTTTTTGATAATCACAAGCCTTATGCTATTCTATAGGAAGTTACTTATGATTTTATTTAAAACTATTCTCTATTCTAATTTTCTCTTTATATGCAATTTGCATCTTATCGAAATCGTTAACGGCTTTATTGTAATTGGCTTTAGAAGAAAATAAATAGCACAAAAGGTAAGCATTAAGATAAAGTATAGAGCAGGAGTCTCTATTTCTGTTCCTATTGAAAAAGAACGTATAAATGCGATCATTATCATTAGACCAACTAAAATGATTATATTTTTTTTATCATTTGCATTGTCTGTATTTTGCCCCTCTATTCGTTTAGTATTGATATTATTTAACTTTTTCATCTATTTTCCTTCATTTAATTTGTGTAAAACACACTTAGACACTCCGAAGAGTGCTAGAGTTTGGTTTATTGCAGTAGTGGTGGGGTTTAATCCCAATAGCTCACACATTCTCGTGCATCATCTTCTGGACTATCAAAATCTAATTCAGAAAGTCCAACACTTTCAAGTTGTGCATCATATTCAGCTTGTGCAATCTTGTCAAAATCCTCTAAATCTTTTTCACTAGGTTGTATATGATTGTTAGATATGCAATGTTTAACGATAGTGTCTTTGAAGGTTTTTTTATACTTTTCAATCTCTTCTTTACTTACTGTTTCTTCAGCATTAATTAGCTCATGTGAATTAGGTTCTACCACGAAAGTATCACCACCATTTTCAATAGACTGTTTTACTATCTCCATCATCGCTTTTGTGTTTCCTGTTGCTGTCGTAACCATAATCTCTTTCCTTAATTTATGAGCCAAAAGCTCAGTAACAATATATTATTCATACTAATTTTATCTCTTTTATAGCTTTTATTTTTTCTAAACACTTCTCGCAAGTAATACCACCTACTTCCACAATCTTTACTTCGTATTTACAAGAACTTGCCCCAAATCCAAAATATTCTGTATCGCAAAATGTAGCTGAATCACCGCAAGAACTTTGCACCAAACACCAAACAGGGTTTTCTCTTGTTTCATAATCGTCACCAGATAAGATTTTTACAATTTTATGCGACATAATTTACTACTCCTTGTCTTATTATTTATAATAATTTTAACTGTTGAGGTTGTTTTTTAAATTCAATAATTTTCTTTTTCATCCACTCAAGTTCTGGCAGAGTATTAATTGCACAGGCAAGGAGCTCATCTTCTTTTGATAAAGAAGAGATACATTCTATTACTCTGTCTTCTTCTTTGTCAAAAAACTTTAAAAATCTTTTGCCTAAATATCTCTTAGGATGTTTTGCTTTAATTCCTTTTAAAATGGATTCAGCAGCCCACTTTGCTCTTGTTGATGGTTTTTTTCTTAATATCTTATTATTACATCCCATTTTATTTTTCTCTCCAAGTTTTAAATCTTCCAAATTATAACAAGTATTTTTTCTAAAGTCAAGAAATACTTATAATAATTTCTTGACTTATGTGGATTGAAATGTTATAATTTGATATATATTTGTTAGTATAAGATTTCTATGGAGAAAATAACTGTGAGTAAAAAATTTAAAATCAACATTGCAGATCATAGAGTTCAAAGCCTCTATAAAGAGCTTAATGGAACTATATCCTCAGATAGACTCAGTGAAGTCTTGGACGAGATAGAGAAATTACCTCAACTTAATAAATCTGCTGTTAGGATCAGAAACAAAAAAGGTGTTCTCATTGCACTTGTTGGGGAAAAAGGCAGTTTAAAAAAGTTTAGCATTGACTACTGTAATGGGTGTTGGTATTTTGATGGCAATAGAATAGGCAAAAAGAAAAGACTTTTGGTTGAATCTTTCTACAATGATTCTATTCTTGAAGAGCATAATCTTCAAAATGATGAGGTTGAGAAGATTTGGAAAAGAATAGCCAATAAAGATAGATTTTAATACATAAAGGATGATACATGGATACAAGTAAATTACCAGAAAAACTACAGAATAGCAGATTAACACCATCCAACTATAATCCTAGTAGTAAGTTTCTTTATAGTGACAGTATTGTTGTTATGATAAATGGCACACCGATTATTGCCGTTGGGGAAAAGGGGTGTGAGCTTTCTCTTAGGGAAGCTAATGCAATCGTTAATGATAAAGAAATTTGTAAAATACTAGCTCTTGCCTTTGAATGTGAATTTGATAAAAGTTCTTTTTCTATTCAGACGATTAATTCCTCTAAACTCGTTTCAGAAAACAAACAATTTTCTGCTATTGCAAAAAAAGAGAGGGGAGTAATTGAGGTTGGTGGTGAATATGGCGACCTTGTTTGGATTGTTCTTAGTGGTAACAATTCTCTTCCTCTTGCTACTGCCTTATCTATATCTCCCAATGTTGACTTTATTGTTTATGAGCTTGGAGAGTAAAATATGCTTAAAGAGATAACCAAAATAGATACTCTTTATAATAGAAATGATATCTCTTTTGAAGTAATAAAAGTATTGAAAAATTTTACTTTGTTTGATGATATAACGGAAGCGACAATTATAGAGAGTATTGAGCTAGAAAATACTTTGAGAGAACCTGTTGAATCTAAGTTTGAAATTATTATTATGAATGAAGATTGGGAATCTTTGGTTGTTGTTGAAGATTTAATAAATATTATCGAAAAAATCATGGAAGAAACAGGAAGAATCACTATGAAAGGATGGAAGAAACAATGAAAAAAGAAGATTTATTAAAATATTTAGAGAGTCAAGAAGTTGATAGGTTGCTTATTTCAATAAATGTTTCTAAATCAGAAGATGAAGAAAAAAGAGTTTTTATAACTTTAAATGATTTGGAAATTAATTGTGAAAATTGCAATGGAGAGTTGCAATTAATTGCAGATAGTGAAGTTCAAGATGTTTAACTTAAAAGAAGAGGCTCTATCAAAGCTATCAACTCTTATTGATAAAGACAATGAACTTTACAGTGAAATCGAAATGCTCATTTTAAAAGCCTACGACAGAAACCCATCCGAAGCAATGCGAAAAGAGCTTGAAATGTTTCGCTCTATTGATTGGATAAAACTAGGTACTTATTTTGATAGAGAGATAAACCTTGATTTAACAGGGTGGGAGTTTATGTCAAATGCTATTGATAAGAACGACATAAGTGGTGTTATTCGTTATATTCAGATGAGGTTCAATGCAGAACATCATTACAACTCTTTATTCGATAGAGTCGTTGAAAATGAACATCGAGAAATCATTGATATTCTATCTGGTGCAATCTGGTTTCAAAAAGAATTCGATGAACAAGAGGATAAAATTAAATCACTTAAAAAAGAGTGGGGAAGAGACCATCTTTTAGCTTGTCTGGCCGAAGAATGTGGAGAAGTCATGGAAGCCATGTTCTTAGAGCCAGATAACAAAGAAAAAATCGAATATGAATTAAATGATATTATCGGTGTCGCTCATCTCTTACGCGATGAAGATATTGTTTGTGCAAATCTTGATAAGCCAAGAGTGTCGGTATCTGGTGTCAGTAACAAGGATATCTATACTTATGTGAAAGATATTCAACATTTCACTCATAAATCTATTCGCTTTGGGCTTCTCAACTCTAAACCAAATTCAAGCAGACGAAATCTTGATGAACTCACAAGCCTGCTTCAAAAGCTAGTGCTTCTTATCTATAGTAGCAAAGAGTACAAACTCTATGAAAACTTTGATGCAAAAAAAGAGAAGGTTTTGAAGTTTATGAAATATGCGAAGTTGGCAAAAAAATGAAACTAGGAAACACAGACAGAGGAACAGGAATAGTTTGTGAAAATAAAACAGAACTTGCCTTTACTCTTGCAGCAATCGGGGATATTCTTGATGATAATTTTTGGCTAAAGATCGAAGAAGAATGTATAAATATGTCGATCGGAGGGAAACCGGTATATATCACACACCTATTTGATGAAGCAAAAGAAAATACAACCTCATCATGTGAAGTGGAAATATTAGACATTAAAGATGAAAGAACGCATTATTCTAATAGATATATTGTGTATCCATTTGATGATGATCCAAGAGCGATAATCAATCGTGTTATTTCAACAGCAGTGAAAATTTCACAAAAGAAACCATATAAGATAAATTAAGAGGAGTGAAAAATGCTAATGCCACCACAAGAATATTTAGTAAGCGGGATAGATGAAGTCAAAGCCTACATAGATAAAAACATAGGCATAGACTATGAAATTACGAGAGATAGTGATGATAAAGGCTCAATCGTTGTATTTGAAATAGAATATCAAGAGCATAAAGATTTGAGACAGTACATAACAGATGGTGATTTGTGGTTAGAGTAAACTAAATCCATACAAAAGTAAAGAAAAACAGTGAAAAGGTAAACTAAATGTCTAATAAAACAAACGAAAATTCAAAAATTGTAAACAACTCTCCAGAGTCTCTTGATTTTACAAATATAGATGATTTTGTGAAAAAATTTGGAAGAATAGCATTTTTAGAAGGTGCAAAGAGTTATGATATTGATGATATGCGAGAGCTATCAGAGTGTCTTAAACATAATGGGTATCCTATAGTAGAAGTATTTGATCTATATGAAAACCCGGAACAGCTAAAGAGTGTTATTGAGTTTAATGCGGATACTTTAATTATGGGTACTACTGGATTGAGACCAGACACAAAAATATTGGTGCAGCATGGTTTAGAGACAGCAAAAAGAGCAGGTTACAAACCTAAAAATATTATTGATATTCCAATAAATGAATATTTTGAGTTTGTAGCGGACATTTTCGAGTGTAATTATTATGCTTCAATGCTTGTGTTTCGTGATGAAATCAATATAGATTATGTATCTGAAAGATAAAACTAAGAAGGGAATAAGATGAACATAGACACTATGAATAAAATCATTGAGATGGAAGCGTATGATATAGATCATATTTTCTATAACTGTTTAACTGCTGATGATCTTCTTGAGGCTTTTGAAACAGAAACAGGTTATATCGAAGAGTATTTACCAGAGTTTTTACAATATAAGTGCATTATCCCTAAAAATATAGAGATCAAAGAGCTTGGTGGTGAGTTTAAGAATTTTGAAACATTATCAAAGACAATGTTTAAATATATTGGCAACTCAAATGTGTTTCCATACTCTGAATTAGATTGAGGATGAGCGAACATGGCAAATTCGATTAAAATCTTACACCTAAATTTAAAAGGTGAGTATTTTGATGCAATTAAAAATGGCACTAAGTTCTTTGAATACAGATTAAAGAACGACCATTGGATTAAAAAGCTTGTTGATAGAGATTATGATGAGGTTCACTTTAAGCGTGGCTACCCTAAACAAGATAATAGTTCTAAAATCATTAAAATTCCATATAGAGGGTATGAACTGCAAACTATAACCCATAAACATTTTGGTAAAGAACCGGTTGAGGTTTTTGCTATTTATACAACTTTATTAAACAAGAAGGAAAAAACAAAATGAGATTAGATGTAAAGAGACAGCTTAAAGAAGGCATGAAAATAGCACCAATTGAAAAACAAGATGAAGAGTACAGCCTTATTCTTTCAAGTGAAGATAATTGTATGTATGGAGCTTTTGAAACAAAAGTAATAAAGTTGGATGAACTAGGTGAGGATGCTCTAAATAATGAGTGGATATGTACTGATCTAAGCAGCATGGATGAAGAAATCAAATGTGTAGAATTTTTTACTGCAAATTCAAATGATAAAACTAAAATAGTTTCTTTTGAAGATTTTTGTATCTATAGCTTTTCAAATAATCTTAGTGGAAATTTTGAAAGTATTGAAATGAAACATGTCAATATGAAAAGAGAAGAGTATCTCTTGTTAAAAGGGCTTGACTATGAGATACGACTACGAGATAGAATTAAACAATTTTATGAGGAACAAGGACACTAATGAAAAAACAACAACTAGAACCAAATAAAAAACTACTTGAAGACCTTTTGTTATGGATAAAATATTTTTTATCTAATAAAGTAGGATTACAGAAAGTACAAAAAGGATATTGTGATGATAAAAAGAAAGCTGTAAAAGAGAATTTAAAATACTTTGACAGAAAGTTATGGCAGCTTAGAATAATGGAGGTCAAAGGGAATAAAGAGCTGAGGAAACTCACTCTTGATATTAAAAAAAATGGTTTACAATCACTTGGAAGCTTTAGTGTTCCTCTTTTACAGTTCTATGAGTATGCAGTTAAGCAAAAGAAGCTCAAAAGATTACGAGAGATAGATACTAATACGATCAATACCTATGCAAAACTTTATTTGCAAGGATATAGTGAATGGACTCAGAAAAACTACTATGAAAAGATCAAAAGCTTGTTTCTCTTTATTGACAAGTATTCAATGAGTGAAGATGGATTTATTTTTGATATTGGTGTTACGGCAGTGGGAAAAAGAGCCAAAGCTCCTGTAAATCTAAGCCCTGCAAAATCAGAAAAATATTTAGAGCCAGATGAGTTTGTAAAATTTATCTCTACGTTTAAAACATATCGAAATAATCATCCTAATAGGCTACAACCGATTTTTTTAATGAAAGTGATGTCTTTTACAGGCATGAGAGCAAATGAGCTTAGAGAGCTTAAAATGGAAGATATTAGTTTTAGAGAGATTGACAAAGATAAATATATGCAACTTTATATTCATGGAAAAGATGATAAAAATAGATATGTCTTTATCTGTTATGATCTAGTTAAGAAAGAGTGGGAACAAGAACTACTCTTTAGAAAAGAGCATAAAGTTGAAACTCCATATTTGTTCTATATAAGAGATTTTAAGCAATATGCAGAGAAAAGCCTTTATGATCTAGTAAAAAGGTTTTTAAAACATGCTAAAATCAAGCAATCTTTATCGGCTCATGCTCTTAGACGTAGCTTTGCAACCTACCTTTTAGCAAAAGGCGCTGAAAGAGATAAAATATCGCATATACTCGGTTATACTGATAAAGAAATGCTTGATTTTTATGCTTTTACATCTCAGAAATCTTTCTATGAGGTAAAGAATATTTTAGAAATATTATAAATACAGAAATATATTATAGTATTTCTTGACTTATGCGTTTTTAAGTGATATAATTACCACATGCAAGATGTTTATGGTATTTACTTAAGAGTCAAGAAATACTTTTGAAACACTGATACTGTGGTCGAAAATTAAATTAAGGAAATAAATTGAAAAATAAAGAAAAAGCTGATTCACTTAAACCTTTGATATTGTTTCTAGCAGGAGGGCTGATAGCTTTTGTTACTATGAATCTTGGCAAACACAACTTCTCTTTCCCTGTGGTTTCATTAGGGGTGTTTCTAATGCTCTTCGCTGTAGCATTAAGATTTTACAATAGAGTAAAATATGAAGACTAGATATGCCGCTACTGTTGCTCTTGATTGAGCTTAGAAATTAAATTAAGGATTAATAAGTGCCAATTAATAAGAAAAATTCTATAGACCATTTTAGTAAAATATCAAACAAATATGAAAAGCTATGGATGTTCACAAAAGAGTATGAAAAACAGATGCTATCAAACATTTTAAATCGTCTTAGATTCTCAGTTGATGACAAGTTTGTTGACAACAATGAAAAAAAAGTATTAAAAAATGAATTACCTAAAGATATTGAATTTCAGTCTATACAAGGTTTTAAAACCTTAATGGCTTGTTTTTACAGTGAGAGCAAAAAAATGTCTTATTGGTCTAAGCTACCTTTTAAAATTGGAGATACTTTTTCTATTGAAGCAAAGACTTCCCTAATTATTAATATTGAAGTTAGGAAGTTGGTTGATTATATGTTTGAAGAAAACGAAACTATTTTCAAATCTGGTTATGATGCCGAAACAATAGGTTGGCAAAAAGCCTTAATTCAATGGAAAAGTGATTTTAATAAAGAATCAAAAGATGGTTTAAAATGGGAAGACAATCCTTCTATTTTAGTGTGTGAATTTAAAGACACCGAAAAACAAATTGAAGTGGCTTAATAACCTACTGTTACTGCAATTTAAAAACGAGGAGAACATATGTGCATGTTCATAATGAAAGACAGAACTAAAAAAGTCAAGAGAACACCAGAGCAAAAAGCAAAAGCGATGAAGACTTTAGTTAAAAAGTTTTCAGAGAGTGAAGCTGGTCAATCAATGACTAGGTTCATGCAATATACACACAGATAAACCGCCAACACTGAGAATTTAAAACAAGGAGCAATAATGTTATTTAAAAATGGAGACACACTAGAGCGAACAGACACAAGTATAGAAACTTTTGCAAGAGTTATAGAAACAAACGAATCAGGCTTTACACTCAGAGATGACGAAGGTACTACTAAAACTTATTCTTGGGAAGAAGCACATCTCTGGAAAATAAAAAAAGGGAAATAAAATGATAAATCAATTTTTACCATGCTATGCAAGAGACCTAAAATTAGGCGACCTCATTTATGACATAGAAGTCAAGAAGATTGTAAAAATATGGTACGAGATAAAAGATGGCGAAGATGTTGTGTGTATTAACACGGACACAATTACTTCTAGTGGAGAAAGAGCTGATGGTTGTAATTCTACATTAATTTCAGAGGTCGGAATAATCAATGATGCTTCCGCTGTTACAATAGTAATGGCAGAAAACTACCGTACCTATAAATTATTGCAATTATCAAAAGAGCAGATTGAAAAGATTCAAGATTGCCCTTTATTGCCAATTTGAAAACCTACTGTTACTGAGAATAAGGATTAAAAATGAAAGCATGGTTAGCAGTTGATAAAGATGGTACAGAATTTATAGTTGGCTCTAAGCCTGTAGTGTGTTTAGAATACATTTTAGACAGTAGAGTTTACGAAACCTCTCTCTATGGTGAGGAGGCTATTCACTTTAATGCTTTGTCTGAAAGTGAAAAGCTAATGTATTTAATAAAAGAACTAAAAGAGCATCCCATTAGAAAAAAAGATATTCACGAGGAGGTTATGAATAAGCTTACTAACGGTGAAATTTGCAAAATTTCTGAAATGTCATATAGGCAAAATAGAAATTTGAGACCGATATATTTACCAGAAGGTACTATCGCTAAACTTGTGAACAAAAAAGTTTCGTTTTTGGATGAGCCTGTAGAGTTAAAAAATGATTGACATACCAGAAGAACAAATAAAGTATAATAATATGCTGTTACTGAGTCTTTGGCTCTACAAATTAAGATAAGGAAATAAATTGAGAAACTATTTTGATATATCAAATTTTGAAGAAGAACTATTAACAAGTGGAACAGCAGAAAGAGACAGAAGTTTTCTTAATGGTTATAAATCACTTATGATGAGACATCAACATATCGTTCTAATGGAGCAACCATTTGCACGAGACTTGATTATTCGGAGACACATACTAAAAGTTGTATTACTTGCTGTTCTTCTTATAGTAATCTCCAAGATAATTAGTTCGATGATTTTGATTCCGTTTAGTGTCCTTGTTCTCATTTCTATGGCCTACACATCTGTGTTGTTTTTTAGAGCTAACAATGGCTTAAGAAACTATATGGAAAAACTTATGAGTATTGAGAATGCAAGAGAAAAATACACAAGAGAGTTTAAAAAATTAATGGCTTCAATGAGCCAAAAGAAAACCGACAAATTAAAAAGTAAAAATGGCTCAACAAGACTTCTTAATTCTATTGCTCATCGAAGAGTAAAAAGATTTAAAAGCTTGAAATAAACGTGCCGATACTGCCGCTTTGGTAATAAATTAAAGGAAAAATAAGATGAGTGTAAATATAGACAATAAGACCATTAAGACTGAGATTTTTATTGCTAAATTAAATATAGATAAAATATTTAATTATTTAAAGCAAAAAGTGTTGTCTCAAAGTGAATTGAGTGGATGGATCGATATTTCTAAAATAAAATCATCAATGAGCTATGTTGAGTTAATGACTGCCATGAGATGGATGCCACAATTTGATAAAGATGGTAATATTATAGTTTTATTGCATGATGGCTTTAACGTAGCAGAAGAAGAACTGCTATTTAGAACAATAGCTCCTTTTGTAAAAGATGGTTCTTTTGTTGAATATGAAAGAGAAGGGTATTCTTCTGATTTAAAAGTTAGATTTGATTTTACAGACAAGAAAGTTAATATAACTACATGGAAGAAACAATATGATGAGCTATTAGATGAGGATAAGTTTATTGTAATCCAAGAATGAATATATGCCGATACTGCTAAATGGAACGATACCAAAGGAAAAATCATAAGTAAAAAATATTACTTTATAGTGATTTTTTATTAACAAAAAAAGGATGCTGACATGTCATTAAAAAATAGATATGCTCGTGGTAAATTAATTATAACTATAGTAATTTTTTCACTTGCATTAGTTGTGATTTCACCAAAAACAATAGATGCTGGACATGAGGGTGTAGTTATTAAAAAACCTTGGTTTTATGGGAATAGTGGAGTTGAAAAAGAAACAGTTTCAACAGGTACGGTTTGGACAGTCCGCTCAACTGAAATTGTTTCTGTAAATTTAAGACCATATATTATAAATGAAGTTTTTGACGATTTAATTACTAAAGATAATAATCCTGTCGATTTTAAAATTCACCTCACATTCATTAATATTCAAGGTAAAACTCCTATACTGGTTGAAAAATTTGGTGTAGACTGGTACATAAATAAACTTAGAGAACCTCTAAGAAACACTGTAAGAGCTTTCACTAAGAACACTAAAATGTTTGACATGACAACAAATTCTGAAGTAACAAGAAAAATGCAAGAAAATGTGAGTTTATTGGTGAAAGCCTTTCTTAAAAAAGAAGGAATACCTGTTAGGCTTACTAATACTACTATTGGTAAAGTGATGCCACCTAAAGATGTAATTGCTTCTACTATTGCAACAGCAGTTCAAAAACAAAATGTTAAAACACAAAAGGAAAGAGTGAAGGCAGAAGAGTCAAGAAAAAAGGCGGAAATAGCCTCAGCTAATGCAGACAAAGCTTATGCTCAAACTTTTGGTTTTTCTCCAAACCAATATTTGAGAATTAAAAAACTTGAAAATGAAAGACTTGCTATTGAGGCTGCAAAAGATGGTAAAATAAATATATCACTTGTTCTTGGGAATGCACAGCCTATTTTTAATATTAAATAGAAAAATATTGATATAAAAAAACTATGGTTTAGGTCAAGTTAATAATAGAAATATGGTAGGAACTATCGGAATATAAGCTTGTGGAGTGTCCTCTTTCTGGATTGCGACTTTTGCAACTAGATATGATATGATGAAGCAAGAAGTTCAATCGTTTAAAATTGTTTAGCGGTTGGGTAGTTCAAATTAAAGGATTTTATAATGAATATTGGAAATATGATTTTTACTATACTTATCTTGATATTTTTTAGTTATTTATTAGAACCAATAATATATAAAAAGATAGATAAGTCTTTATCTTCTTTTGTTATAAAAGCAATTCTAGCTATTTTATTTGTTATAGTTTACGAATACCTTCTGAAATAAATATTAAAAGTGTGTAAATGAAAGATAGAGAACTTATTAGAACTTATTCAACTGCAATGTTTATGTTGGCACTCCTTGATGAATGGAGTAAGATTGAAAGAATAGGTATAGTTGCAAAGATCTATAATACTATTACAAAAAAGCATAATGTTTTCCATCAACAAATTTTAGATGTGAAAAAAGGTGCTAAGAAGAAGTGCAGTAAAAAATGTTCTTTGTTTGTTTTGGCCAGTGGGTATGCTGTTGAGGTATGGGAAGATTGTGTACAAGATACAAAAAAATATAAGATATCAGCGAATACAGCAATTCATAATCTCTTTAGATTAAACTCTGAAAGTTTTACAAGGATATATGGCTTGAATGAGGAAGATTTTAAAAAACTTGATAATGATCTTTTACAAGGAGTTACATTTTCAAGCTGTAAAGTGTCAAGAATTTTACATGAAAGGCTGCAGCTTGAAATCAATTCTAATTTCTCTCAAAAAGATATATATAGTTCTATTACATAGTAGAAGAGCGTGAGAAGAAATACTTACTCTAAAAAGCCCAAGATAATGGGTTTAATTCAATTATGTAGATAATATAAAAGAACGCTATTTAAAGTATCTATCTGCTACCTCATCTGCAAATTTTTATGATCAATAGATGAAAAAAGTTTAAGAAGAACATTTATGTCATTGATAGTTTTTACAAATAGTGATTTATTTTGATTAGTGCTTATTTCCACAAAACCGATTGTTTCATTGGGAAACTGTTTTTTTAGATCTTCTTTTATCTCTGTTTTAATTGTTTGAAGATTAGATATTCTATCTACAAGGCTATTATTAACAAGCGTAGCAACAAATACTCTTCCCTCATCCAATTTAGACATAGAACTTTCATTGATATTTCTGTGTTGCTTTACAAATTCTCTGAATGTTTTATATACTGGTGATAAAATATTGCTTTTTATATATGCTTTTGACTCACTTGATGCAAGTTCCCATGAGTCGATAGGTACTTTATATTTACCTTCATATATATATTCATTTTCAACACCAAGCCTATTAAGGGCAGGTCCATATACCAAATGAGGTATGACCACTCCTATCGAGCCTACAATACTGTTAGGATTAGCAATAATTCCACTCAGTGGATTGTTTGGGTAGTGCTGAATTGATGATGCTATATAATAACAACCACTTGCGCACACACCTTGCACATAAAATGTTGTTGGAACTTCTTTTTGATATTCTATAAGATAGTTTGCTAATTCATCAGAACCTTGTGGTGAACCACCAGGTGATGAGGCAATAATCAACACTTGAGTGTAACTTCCATCTTTTACCTCTTTTTTAATGTTGTCTAATGTTTTCATAAGATCATTAATGTACGGAAGAGTGATCTCTTTGTTGAGGTGGACTATCGCTATATTTTTATCATATGTATGTTTCATACTGCTTCCTATAAAACCCATCTTGTTTAATATAAATAAAGGGATAGCTATTGAAAATGCTAAAGATATTACAGTGATAGCAACTATAAATATTTGACGCAATTCTTTTAGTTGTTTGATTCTCTTGCTGTCTCCCGTCAAAGAAAGTTTTTTAAAAAAATTCACAAGTGCTCCTTATTTGTTGACTTCTATTATATACAAATATTTGGATTTTAGGTAGCATTGATTGTTTGTTCGTGTGCTTTCTATATGTGTGTAGTCGTTCACTTTGAATTGCACTATATCACCTCATCCGCTATAATATAGTAAAAATTAAAGGTGTTTAAATGTACTCTTTTCCTCAATTGCAACACGCTGTAAAAAATATCAATACTACTTTGAAAACTAAAAATAGAGTCTTAGTATCTGTTCCTTATTATATAGGATTTGAATCTCTCTCTTTATACTACTATGAAAAGTACAACAAAAAAACATTAGTGCTTGTGGATTCAGATGAACAGCTTGATAAAATTTATTCGATTGTTTCTCAAAGGTTAGGAGAAGATACATTTTTGTTTTTTAACAAAGATCCTAAAAGCAAGATACTTAAAAATTTTACAATATCTTCAAATAAAATCTTCTTTAACAATTTTCTAAAAGAGGGTGTACCAGAAAAATATTTATCTTTTTTTGATGTTGTAATTGTTTTTGAGGCAAATCATTTTGTGAGTAATTCCAATGAATCTTCTATTAAAAACATAGCAAAACTCTCAAAAAAAATATTAGGTATTACTAATATGGTTTATAGAAGTGACAATATAAGTCTAAAGAGTTATTTTAAAGAGATAGGATATTTTTATTCAATAAACAATGCAATAAAAGACAATCTCTTGAGTAAATATATCTTGAATAACAAGGATGAGGTTCCTGATTCTAATAGCGATATTAATAATTATGTATTGCAGGATATCCAGAGAATTACAAATAAAAATCCAGAAGCTTCCATAGTCGTTTATTTGCCAACATTGAAAAAATGTAATGAACTAGAGGAAATTTTAAGAGAGCAGGGCTATGCAGCATCCTCGATTAATTCTAAAATGAACAGTAATACAAAGAGAGACATAGAAAGGTATTTTATAGGTTATAAATACAAGATACTTCTTAATTATGCTTATGTAGTAGGAAAGAAAAGTTTTAGTGTAGCAACAGATATTATTATTGGAAGGCATATATTTTCTCCTGATGCAATCTATGGAATTTTAAATTCTTTATTGTTGAAAGGTGATAATAAAGATAAGAAATTAAATATCTATGACTATTATGATTCGATATCAATGTTTAATGAAATAGACTTTATCTCTTCTTTTGAGAGTGAAAATAAATATGATGCAGATGAAAAATTAGTACAAAAGAGAGAGAACAATAGTGATGATAAAAATGTTAAAGAAGCAAGAGAGACACTAGCGGAGAGAGAAGTAAGTAAGAAAGAGCTAGAACTTTCAAAAATGTTTATTGAAGCACATGGGATAAAAAAGGAAAACAAATATTATTTATCTATAGGGTTTGGAAATAAGATTATTGAAATAAATTCTGTTAAAAAAGAGGATAGTGAGATTACAAATGAGAGTGAGTTTTATTGCAATATTTATGCATATAGCAAAACAAAAGTAAAATTATTAGTTTCCAATCCTCTAAAAAAAGAAAATAAAAAATATAATTTCTTTGAGCTTGAAGAGGTTGTAAAGAGAAACATTGAAGATACTGATCGTGTTAAAATCGATAAGATGTTAGAGCTTGAAATTAGTGATAGGCAATATGAAATTATAGATGTTGTAAAGAGTAATGGATTGATAAATGATAGTATGGTGGAGAATATTTCATCAATGCAGCAGGCATCTTCTTTAATATCTTTTGGCTTTTTTATGGCAGCAAAGAATAATATTGAGTTAGATATCGCACCAGGAAAGAAAAAGAAAGCAGTGTTACATGCAGATGGAATAGTCTCCTCTTCTATTAAAAATACAGAGCAGCTTATAGAGGAGTTTAGAAATGGGAATGTATATGTTGAGTCAAAAAGACACTTTGTTCTTCTTAATGAGTTAGTAAAGGTGCTTGATGGATTTGATAATAATTCTGGAAATGTTAATATAAAAATTAATGGTTCACATAGAAATATTGGAAATTTTAAGTATAAGGACTATACTAAAGAAGAGACTATTGATATGTTTATTTTTTCAATAGAAATGTATATAAAAGGTTTTTTTAATGAAAAAGATTACAAATAAAAAAGAAAGTATAAGCTCAAAAATTAGATTATATTTGTATAATATCAAGGTGAGAAGATGTAAAGCATTTAATGATTTTCTTTTTGATATTGCAAGTAAATGTGTATTTAAAGAACAAAGAGAGAAACTATTTGCTCTTGAAAAAGAGAGAGAAGATGCTTTAAAACTCAAAGAAAATGTTGAAGATAAGATTCCAAAATTGTATGAAGCTATTGAATATAGTAAAGAGTATATGCAAGAATTGGAAAAGAAAAATAGTTTAAATGAAAGCACTATTGATGTATTGTCTGAATGGATCAATCAATTCCATTATTCATATAGAAGAGGAGAAACAGATGAGATAGAGAAGTTATTTAGAAGAATTGGATTAAGTGAAAACGTAGTAGAAAGATAGTAAAAAAATATAAATAAGGAAGAAAAATGGCAGCAGTAATTGATGAATTAATCAAAGAGAAAAAAATAAAAAAAACAAAGGTTCAAGTAGTATTAAGAGATGAAATCAAGAAAAAAGCAGAGGAACTATGCAAAAGTTTTGACATATCTCTTGATGAGTATTTAGGAAGATTGTTAGAAAATAGTGAGATAAATAAAGTACACTCAAAATTTCTATCGGAGAAAAAGAAACAAGAAGAACAAAAAGAATCTTCACATGAAGTTGTTTCTGAACATAGTTCTGAAGTGTAATTTTAAAATGAAAGTAGGGTTTATTTATGCATGAACATAAAATGATGGTGATTGAAGATGGTATAGCAACTGTTAAATTTGATGTGAATAATCTTGATTTAGAAGAGTGTTTTGATCTGGCTTTTTTAAATAAAGATGCCTATGAAGAGTTTATAAAATTTCTTTTTTGGTCTTTTTTTGAGTTGTCTCAAGGTTATGGAATAGTAAAAAATAGAGAGCATGATGAGGCAATTTTGCCAATAACATATAGCTTTGATAGCAATGTTTGGTTCATTGATATTGGTTTTTTTATGGAAATGATAGGGAAATTTATTGATGAAAAACTTCAAACTTCAGATGATAAATTGTATTATGATGTGGCAGAAAGAGCTATGACAGAAAACGGAAGTGTGAAACTTTTACAATATATTTTGATTGGAAAGTTTGAATTTGATGCTGAAATTATAAAGCAAAATAAGTTTGCCATGTATATAAAAAAAGGTAAAAGGCTCTCTATTGAACCTAAGTTCTATGCAAAAAAAGTTATTGAAAAGACAATGAAAAATGGTGATATTGTTAAGTACGTTAGCAATGTTGTTCCAATTATTGCTAGTAAAATTCAACACCTAAATGATAGAAATTTGGTGAATGATTTATTGGAAGTTCAGAGTAAATTAGAGCAAAAAATATTAAAAGATTCAGTGTATGTACATATAGAAAACTGTAAAAATGAGATGAAAACCATAGAATATTATGAGTATGTTTATGGTGATTATGACAAATTTGCAGAGAAAATGTAGTGATAAATATCTCAAAAATAGAGCTGAATTTAGTTTGTTTTTTTAACCGAAAAATGGGCTAAAAATGAACTCTATATATATGAGACGCGCGCGTTTGTATATTAATTATTAATTATTAGTTATTAATTAATAATTATTAATTGTAATATATGTATATATATTACTGCGCGCGAGAAAAAATGAAACTAAAAACCAGTGAAAAAATGTCACTAAATTTTTTTATTGTTTTTTAGTAAAAATAAAAAAGGGAAATAACATTATGCAAATAATTATTGATGGGATCGATTTAGTAGAAGTGGTTGAAAAAAGTATATACGAGTATAAAGATTATGGTTTTGCAATTCTTGGTTTTTATGGAGGAACGATCTTTTATAAATATTTTTTTGTTGGGAAAAAATATTATCAGGGTTCTAAATTTTTTCAAAATAAAAAAGATTGTGAAATAAAAAAATTAAAAAGTGAAATAGAATTTTTGAAAAAAAATAGTGAGCAAAAAAATAAAGAGAAAGATTTTAAGAAGCAAAGAATTGAATTGGACTTTGAAAAAAAATTACCGAGCAAAGAAAAAGTTTATGAGATCGTGAAAAATATTTATAGTGAGTTGCAAAATACAAAAGTAAGTAAAACTTTTAATCTTACCGAAGCAGTTTTTATGTTGAGGAACATGGACGAGTTTAATTTTTTTACAAAAGAGAATGGAAGAATAATGTTTGAGAAAAAAATAGAGTTGATTGATGATGAAGAGTATGAAGATAAAAATTCTATGCGAAATCACATTGATGATTTTTCAGAACTTGAAATAAAAGAACTTGTAAAAAGTTTTCAGCTTCCGAAAGAGAATGAAGAAGAGATGCTTGTTGCTGTTTTATCCGGATCATCTTATATCTATCAAATTGTTCATGGACTAAATTGTATCTTTACCAATGATATGGTCAGATTTATTCGTGATGGAAATAAAACTATTTCTGAAGATTGGGCGGAGATTGATATGATCCATCCATATACAGAATTGTATTCTCTAGTTGAGAAAAGAGATGACAATGGAAAAAAAGTTTTAACCGCTGTGAAAAAAACAAGCAAAAAAGCAAAAGAAGCAAGAAAAGAGAATGAAGCTTTAAATCAAAATATTGAGGACTTGGAAAAAGATGAAGCAGATGATAGATTTGAAGATAATAGTTTACCAGTTGAAAATGATTTAGAATTTACTGAAGAAGATAAGCAGATTAAAGAAAGTAATTTTCAAAAAATAGAAGATGATCAAGTAGAAGAAATTGTTGAACCTAAAAAGCAAATGGTATTTGATTTTAAGGATCCTAGTTTCTTAGATTTTTTTAAAAAGAAATATTGGATAAATACAACAGAAGAATTTGAGAAAGATATTTTTAAAACTCTTTTTAAAAACTATATTCCTAAGATTGATTGTGTATTTTATAAAACAAATTCAAAAACATTTCATCTTTATATTGATGTTGAATTGTTTGCACTTCTTATTGACAGAGTTATTCATATAGATAAGTTTGAGATAAAATTTTATAGAAAAAACACACGTAAAGAAAAAACATTTATATATTCATCAATATTAAATGAAGAAGTTTTTAACAGTTTAGATTTTATAATAAAAGATAATTTTAAATCAGTTTCTCTTGGAAAAAATACGGAAGATGAAAAAATATCAATAAAATACTATGTAAAAAAAGGCAATGCATTTTATACAACTGTTTGTTATAAAATAAAAATTACAAAAGAAATTTTAGATGAAATTTTGACAGTCGTTGATATTCCATTTTATTCTAAGGATAAATTTATTTCTGAATATAGAGAGGATATTGATGAAATTATCTCCTCAGATATAAAGGTTTATGATAGATATGAAAAATTTCCATTAATTTCAAGTATAGAGGAATAATGTTATGACTCATATTGTTTTTGTAGAATCCCCAAATAAAAAAAATAAGTTAAATAATATTTTTGAAAAATATTTTAGTAAAGATAGATGGATTGTTTTTCCAACTTTTGGTCATATTAAAAATTTGCCTACTACTAAATATTCTCTCTCTTTTTCTGGAAATAAATATTATGCGGACTTTCATGAGAATGAAAATTGGAAAGCATTGAAAAAGAATATAAATAAAATTATTGAAGAAGAGGGAATTTCTAATATTGATTTTTATATTGCAAGTGATTTAGATCGAGAGGGAGAAGTGATCGCTCATGATATTCTAGAATCTTTAAATATAGATTTTTCTAAAGCAAAACGTGTTGTTTTTAACAGTATGAAAAAAGAGACACTAATCGATGCCTTTACAAATCCAGTTCCTTTTAATATGAATTTTAAAGATGCTGGAATTGCAAGAAGAGTTATAGACAGAGATGTGGGATATTTACTTTCAACTTTTATGAGAGAGGATTTTATAAAAAGATTTGGTGATGCAGATATGGCTTCTGGGATAGGAAGAACCTCTGCGCCATCATTGAACCTATTGGCACTTAAATATTATAATCTCATAATGTTTTCTCCGGAGAAATATTATAAAATTATTTTAAATTTTTCTCATAATGGGAAAATATTTAATGCATTGCTTGATGAAGAGTTCGATGAATCAGAAAAAGAAAGAGCAGACAATATCTTGAATGATATACTTTATTCAGGAAAAAATTTTACTGTTTCAGGATTTAACGAAGAGAATGAACTATTGAAACCTCCATCACCATTGGACAACACATCTATGCTTTATGCAGGCTGGTATTTGTATCGCTTTAATGAAAAAAAAACAATGCAGCTTGCACAATCCCTTTTTGAAAAGGAATATATTACTTATCACAGGAGTGATAGTGTAGAGCTATCAAGTGAAAGTATTAATAGCATTGTTAAATTTATTTATGATGAAATTGATCCAAATTTTCTTCCGGCAACTCCAAACATATTTAAAAATAAAGAGACTTCTCAAGAAGGCCATGAAGCAATTACTCCAACTTCATTTAGCAACACATATTCACCAACATTTTTACAAAAAACTTCTTTAGTTTCTGATACTGAAGGTTATATAGGTGATATGCAATCAATCACTAAAGATGAATTTTCTTTATATACTTTGATTTGGAATAGAGCGATCGCATCTCAGATGAAGCCGGCAATTATTGACAAGTCAATGTTGAGTATTAAAAATGGAGAACGCTATTTCTTTGCAACAAGAAAGTTATTGCTTGAAAAGGGATGGCTTGATTTTTTTGGAGAATATATTTTAAACTCAACCGAGGGAAATAGTGATTTTTTAACAAAGTTTAGAAAAAATGATTTTGATAGAATTGATTTAGAAAAAGAGTTAAAGCTTAAAGATGCTTCAATTTTAGAAAGAGAAACTGAAGCACCTAAGAGATATGGAAAAGGGCAATTTGTTCGAGCAATTTCAAACAAAGGTATCGGCAGACCATCAACACTTTATCTGATCCCGAATGAATTACTCTCTAAAGAGTACGCAAATTCTGATGAAAATGGAATTATAGAAATTTCAGATGATGGTCTTATGGTGATCGAATGGTTGTTAGAAGTTGTCCCTGAATTACTGGATGATAAATTTATTAAAGAGTTTGAAAAAAATTTAAACAAAATTGCCGAAGGGAAATTAGAACAGGCAGAGTATATTTTAGAAATTCACAACTGGTTATTATCTGTAGCAAAAAAAAATAGATACAATTTACACATAATTGAAGAATCAGCTAATATTTCTAGCATCAAAGAGAAACCGGTAAAACCTGATGATAGTTCATTAGAAAAAACCAATTCTCGAAATATTGAAAAAATTTCAGATTGTGGTTTTTGTGGCAATGGCGAAATTGTTTATGATGAAGAGAATTTTAAATGTACTGATTGTGACTTTTTTATTTCTGTTGAAAGAGTTCGTAATTTTATTGAGAGACTTGGAAAAACAGTAGATGCGCTCTTTATAAGTAGAGCTATTGAAAAGTCTTTAAAAAGTGGGCTTCCTCTTTTTATTCCTAAAATAAAATCCAAAAAAGGAAAGTTATATGATGGGAATTTTACTTTTACAAAAAATGGTAATTTTTGGGGTTTAGAGTTTTTTAAAGATGAATCAAGTAAAAAGAATGGTGATAATAATAATTCTGAGGTACCAAATAGCGAAGAAAACAAAAAAGAGATATCAAACCATTCGGAAGAGCAAAGAATGTCTTCAGCAGAGCCTACTGATAAAATATTTTCTCAGGATGAATTTTTTATTCACCTTGAATATTTTTGTAATGAAGAGAGTGATGAGACCTATATATTTTTACTTAAAATTAATAATCTTGAACAACTAAGATCTGAGATTAGTGAGTTCTATAATTGTGCTTTTTATGAACTTGAACAATTTGTTGCTATAATTGCAACAAACTTTGATGAAAATGATTCCGAAGAGTTTCATGACATTCTGTTACAATTTGACAGTAATTCTAAATCAAGTGATCTGGTGCAGCATGTTACAATTGAAAAACAATTCGCAAATTTAAGAACACTTTATGAGACAAATAGTGAAAAAAAATCAATAAGATTGAAAGAGGAGACAATTAGTTGAGTACGGAAAATAGCAACGAACAGGTAATGCCGGTTTGGGAGATGCATTCAAGTAATGATTTCTGTTTGGGAAAAACAATCCCTTTGAATCAAAGGGAACCTTATAAAAAAGTTTTTTTGAATATTAATTCGGATAATTCACCAAATGGAAACACTGTAATAGTTGGGATGAGTGGCTCTTACAAAACTACATTTTTAAAAGAGATGGCTAGAGATTTTACAAGTAAAGGTATGAATGTCCATGAAATAGACCTGCAAGGAGATATGTTTATTCCTGAAGAAAATATTTGTATAAAAATTTATGCAAATAAGAGAAACGATGCAATAAACTATGGGATTAATATTTTTGAATTTGATAAATATGTCGGTGGACCAAAAAGCAATTCCAGAGTTATAGTGAATGTTATAAAAAAATCAATAGGTTCTTTGGGTGTATTACAATCTGCTGTTCTTACAAGGTTAATAAGAGATTTTTATAAATATTCTGGGATAGACGAAAATGATATGTCTACATGGAATAAGCAGACACCAACTATGAGAGATTTTGTTGAGTTTTATCATTTGATTGTAAAAAAGGCTAAGAATGAAGAAGATATTTTTGAAAAGTTATCTAAGAAGATTGATAAGCTCAATTATAAATTAATACAAATGGAAAATGATTCCTCTTGTGATGATGATGATTTAGACAAAATCTCTAAAAAAATTCAAAATCTCAATGATGAACTATCCAATGTGGCCACTACATATTCTCAATATTCATATGATTCATTAAAAGGAAGCAAACATAATCAAAGAATTAAGCACGAAGCAGAAATCGAATTGGATTATTATAAAGATAAAAAGGTATTTCAATCACTTGATGGCCTCTCTTATTTAATTGAAGAGTTCAGCAGTGAGATCATATTTCATGGAGAGACGATACAACTTCACAATGAAGGTTTGATTAGATATGATCTTTCGGAATTAACAACAGAAGGGAAGCCTACCAGTGCTATTTTATTTGTTGAGATATTGTTAAATCAGATTTTTAGATTTACTAAATCAAGAGGGCTTTATTCAAAACTCAAAACCAAGAAAAAGGGTAAAAAGTATGATACTGTAATTGTAATGGATGAATCAAAATTAACATTGCCCACAGGAGGAGATAAAGATAACTCCTTCGTATTGCAACACAGAATTGTTTCAGAAGGACGAAAATATGGACTTTGTGCAATATGGGCATCTCAAATGGGAAAAAGTTTCTCACGGGAAATTTTAATGAATTCGGCAAACAAGATCATACTTAAAATTGAACCTATTCAGAGAAAAGAGTTGGCAAAACAATTTGGTATTGAAAACCCAGAACTTCTTGAATATACAAAAATAACCGGTGCTGCTTTAGTGGATTTAGGTGATAATAATTTTATTCCTATTGCTTTGCCGTTTGCAAATAAAAATTCTTTTAACAAAAAAAGTGTTCAAGCTAGGCCGTTTTAATTATGAAAATTAGTGCTTTCTCTAAAAAATTAATGGCTCCACCGGATATACCTCTTAAACATGAGAGTAGTCTAACTCAAAAGATTACAGCATTAGGTGCAAATTTATTTATGCACAAAGAAGTTGTAAAAAGCAGAAAAGAAAGCCCTATAAAGCTGAAAAAGATAAATGACAAAGAATTGGGTGTTGTTTTTCATAATGGAAATATGAAGAACATATACAAAATTGCATCTTCTTTTTTAAGTGATAAGCAATTATCATTTCTTAATTTGGTGTTTAACAAAATGATTGAAGTCCGGTTTTTTGAACAAAGCAGTGTTTCAATAAAAAGTAAAAGCAACAAATCTGTAAATGAAAAATATGCAGCTTTGTCAAATATCGATCTTCTATCACATACTATCAATGTTGTAAATAAGTTGCTATTATTCTCTTCTGAATTGTCTTCACAAAATAAATCTATTTTGTTCTATTGTGCATTATTTCACGATTTTGGAAAATCAAAAACACTTGTTCAGGAAATTGAAAAGAGATATTACGGTATGTATAGTGTTACAGAAAATGACAATCATTGCAAAATGAGTGCTTTAATATTTAAGCAATTGTGTGATTTTCATGATGATAAAGTTTTTTCTTCAGAAAATGAAAACTTGATTTTTTATACAATTTTTTATCATCATGATTATGAAAATAAGAATGACATTAATACTGCTATAATAGGACTTATTAATTTTTTGGTTAAAGTTGACGTTGACGCTAGAAAAGAAGAAATAGCATTTGTTAATATCAAAAAGAAGGGGGAACAATGACAACAATACCAGATACATTAATTTTAATCGCTAGAAAATATGAATATTATGAACAATCACTTTCAAAGAGGTTAGAGTTAAAAGGAAGCAGGTCACAAAGAGATGAAAATGCACTTAAAGAACTTAAAGAGGCTACAGAAATGATGGAAAAGCATATAAGAGAGATCAAAAAAACTTTTGCTTATCTACCATCGTTTAATTCTGTAAACGATACATTTATTAATTAAAAGGAGATAGAAAGATGCAAGGACAAAATGCCAATTCTGCAAGTCACAAGAGCCCATCCGGGTATGGGAATGAACCACCTCGTCATGCTAATGATGTTTATACCAATTGGAGTCAAAATTCACAAAATATGCAAAGTGGATCAGTTAAAGAAAAACCGATTCATGCAGTTTGGAATAGATTACAGCTTCTTGATGATGAAATTCAAAGAATGTATTCTACTAAGCATGATTTTATTGAAGCTCCTACGTCCTCTTATACAGAGGCTTATTTTAAAATGTTACCATTTGAATCATCTGTTATTGCGTTACAAATTATTTTATTATTATTTTTACAAATTTTAATATCAGCTATATTGCTTTATATTGAAATGCCACAAACTGTTGTACTTGGAGAGCTTGTGGCTAGTTTTTTTATTCTTTTCATGTATCCATATGCTGTAATAGTAAGAAGTAAGCAATGGGTGTCTGGTGGAGCGTATACTACTAGGTTTTATTCACACATTAGAAATATTGCTAATTTATCTTTTACTGTTGAGGTTTTGCTAATTTTTGTTTTAATTTATACAAAAATTTCCATTTCTTTGCAAAGTTTAGAGAATTTTGTGGTAGAATATGTTCCAGAGATTATCACAAAAAACAGTTATTTCGATATTGATAAAATATATTTCATTATTGAAAATATTTATATTGTACCACTATTTATTTTTGTGGCTTCATTATTATTTTATTTTGTTGCTTTGCTTAATATAAGAAAAAAACAAAAACGAAATGCAGTTATGATCCATAAAGAAATTAACTCTAATGCTAATGTAGCAGAAAGCATTATGGGTGAAGTGGAGTAGATAATCAAAACCGCAGCAAGCGAGATAATTTGAAAAAATTAAACACAGTGATTGTCGTAGATGAAGATTTGCAGTTTCTTTCATCAACTTCCCCTGCGAGAGCAAGAAAGTTGATGAAAAAGGGGAAAGCAACTCTTTATCAGTATAAGCCGTTTATTATTAAACACAAGGGAGCTAAGTTGCAAATTGTTTTTGAAAACGATCCACTTTTTCAACCAGTAGATATGGTGCATTCTAATGTGTCAGCAAAGAGAGAATTTAATTTTAAGTTCACTTCTGTGGCGGATACTGTTAAAAAAGCACAAGAGTATTTTGAAGGTGGAAGAGATGAAGAGTTGGATAAATTTATATCCAATATTATAAAGATAGCTAAAGAAGAGTTGTATGCAAATGCAAAAGCAATAAATGCTGATGCTTTGGCTAATGTAGTTTTTGATGTTCAACACGAACAACTAAAATCAGATATAGTAGTAACTGTTGTTTATCAAGCAGTTGCTTTGAAAAAAAAATAAAGTTTAGGAAAAAAATATGAAAAAGTTTGTATTAGTAGCATTTTTAGGTTCACTTTTCGCTGCATCTGCAGCAATGGCAGCAAATCCACTGTCTTCAATGAAGACGGCTTTTGATCAACAGGCAACGAGTAACGTAATTCCTGTTCTGATCTTCTGGACGATGATCTTAGGGGCAATTGTTGCATTTGTTATGAAGCAATGGATGCCATTAGTAATGGCAATTGTTATATCAGTTATTATGGGAATGAGCCCTACGTTGTCAGGTGCATTTACAACAACAGACTTTACTGCTGCTCCATAGTTTTAAAGTTATTCAAGCGCAAAAAGTAGTCATGGCTACTTTTTGTTGCTATTAAAAAAAGGTTTTATATAATGGCGGCAAGAAGAAGAGCTAGATTTTTACAATATATGTCCAGGCCACGCTTGGTGTTGATATTTGAGATTGATAATATTGTAGTGGGTTTTGTAACTTTCGCTGCGATGTATTACCTCTGTGTAACTATAGGTCTTATGATAATATTCACATTTTTAATTTCTTTTATTTCTACATACTTTGCAATTGTTAAGTATGCAAAAATAAAAGAAAATACTGCGCAGGGTTTTTTGTACCACTTTTTTTATGTAAATGATATCTATAGTATTAAAGAAGATCCAAAAAAATATCCAGAAGTTTCTAAAAAAGATATTGGACAGATTATTCCAGATGGAAATGCAAAAGAATTTATTGATTAAGTTTAAAGGAAATAAATGAAAAAAAATAATAATAAAATATTTGGAGGAGATTATATTGATGAGCTTGATAAACGGCTTCTTTCAAATAGGGTTTTATGGTTTTTAGTATTTGTAATATCAGGAGTTTTGTTTTTAATATCTATGGCTTATTTTTCTCTTGCATCAAATGTAAAAGTTTCTTTGTCTGTTCCCCCTTATAAGCAAAATATTGAAATCCGTCACAACAGTGCAGATGCACCTTTCTTTGACCTATGGGGTACTTATTATGCATCATGCCTAAAAGATTTTGATAAGACAAACATTAAAGATCAACTTGCTATTATTATTTCAAAGATGATGCCTGGTGTTTATTTGAAAAGTAAAGAAAAACTTGAAAAACTTTATAAAAACACCTATTCAAATAATTTAGTTTTTCATTTTAATACTGAAAAGAAATCTTTGCTGATATCTAGTGATGGAAAAAGAGCTAAGTATGAATTGAGCGGTATTGCAAATAGTGTAATTTCCGGACAAACTCAACCAACAAAGAGGTGTAAAATCTCTTTAAATCTAAATTTTATTGATGGAGATGTATATGTATCAAATATTGAAACAAACTGTATTTAGTTTTTTAATTATCGGAGTTTTTGTTTCTCAAGGTAGTGCAAAAGATATTCCGATTACAAATTCTGTTACAATATATATCCCTGTACAACAGTTCAGTGTTGTAGAGTTCCCTTTTAAAATAACAGGGAAAAAGGCTTCTTCTTTTTATACTGTTGTAAAAGTAGAAAAAAAGAAAAAAAATAAAGATTCTATTATAAATATACCTTCGATGGATAAGCCATTAATTAGTAGTAGCCATTCTAAAAAAACAAAAAAAGTTAAGAAAAGTAAGGCTCCAATTAAAATTGCAATAGGAGAAAATAATTTACAATTATATCCTTTAACAAAAGGGCATTTAGAATTTGTCATATGGGGATATAAAAAATATCCTATTTTGCTAAAAATAGTTGTAGATCCTGCTTTGGGTGAAAACTATTATAAATTTATCGATTATTCTACAAAACCAAAGGCCGTAAAATCTTTTGAGTCAGATACACATGAAAAAATAATTTCTAAACTTACTAAGGCCCTTTTTAAAAGAAAAGCCCCTAAAGGATATAAAAAGGAATCTTTTTATTCTAAATTTACCAGTGAAAATACTGAATTTGTTTTAGTCCAAAGTTTTTTTGGTAAAAGATATATTGGCGAAGAGTGGGTAGCTACAAATAATTCTTCAAAAAGAGAAAAACTATACCCTGAAGAGTTTTTCAATGATGATATATATTCTGTTTCTTTTGAAAATGATATTCTCCTTCCAAAAGAAAGTACAAGAATTTTTATTGTTAGAAAATATTCAAATACAAATGAGTACAAAAGATAGCTTATGCTGAATAAAAAAATAATTTCTGTAATAATCTTTTTTATTGCACTTCCTATTAGTGCATATGCAACCACATGGGTTGATGAGTTTCCAATTTATGTTGATGGAGATGTAACAAGTATTATTCATGTGTTTGATGCAATTATTAGAGTTTTAAAAGATGACATGGTTCAAGACTCAATATTGCCAATGGTGATGATGATTGGATTGTGGACAACAATTAAATCTTTTTTGCATGGAAGTAAAACAACTTTTTTTGCTACAGTTTCCCTTCTTGTAGTTGGCTCTATGAGTTTGGTGTATACGAGTGCAGGGCATAATGCTTTAACTGGTGTAAAAGTTCATGTTAAGGATGAAAGGTATTATGATGGGAATCAAGTTGTTAAAACAACAGGTTCTTATTCCCATTATGGCACTGTTGATGATGTTCCATATGTTCTTGCTATGCCAATAGCAGTTTCATCTGTTGTTTTTTATCAACTTTCAGTTTTGATAGATGATGCGTTTTCTAGTGTAGATACTAATGGAATTGGGGCAACAAGCATAGGCTTTATGGGCGGAACAAATGTGTTGATGCAGGCTATAAAAAATGCTTCTTTTGACAGAACAGATGAAACAAGAGCTTATAGGGATTCTATAAAAAAATATGTTTCTCAATGTGTTGTTGCCATTGCAATAAATAAAAATTACTCTCTAATGAATAAGTTAACAACACCAACTGCAAGTCTTTTGGATTCTCTTAAGTGGTTTAATGATAATTCTTTCGGTCCAGATGACACTATGGATAATGGAGTTAAATGTACAGATTATTATACAACGAACATAGCAAATAAAACAGGCGATGCCAAGGATAAACTTTTAGAAGAATTAAATCAGCATTCAGGTGTTATTGATTTATCAAATACTACATTACAGAGTGCTCTGGAAGGTTCATATTTGGCTAGTGTTGAATCTAATGCATCAGCGTCATCAAACAAATTTTTAAACTTTTTGGCAGAAGCTCCTATAATGTCGGCTGTTTTAAGTGGTATAAAAAGTCAACAATTAGGAGCAGACTTAGCAGGTCAAGATTCTGCAATTGGAAGTTCTATTGCTAAAAATATGATGAATATTCAATATGAGGGTATTGGACAATGGCGATGGCTTATCGAAGTGTTTCCTTTCTATATTCATTTTATGAGAGCAGTTATTTATGCCGTTGGAATGGTGGTCTTGTTTGTTATTATTTCAGTTGGTTATGAAAATGGAATGCCAATCTATAAAAACTATGTTAAAGGTTTAATCACTTTTGAGGCAACTGTTCTTTCATTAACCTTAGTTAATGCTTTAATAAATGAATATTCTGGACATGATGCTGCTAATCAACTTTTTGGAGGGAATCCTTTAACTTTAGCTGAAAATGGAGCATATTTAGATTATGTTGCAAAGATGGAAGGTATTGCCGGGATTGTTGGATTATTTGCTGTTTTTACTATTCCATCAATGATGTTTAGAGGTGAGATAGGTGCTGCGATTTCTGGCTTGAGTAGTATTGCCGGGCAATATAGAGGCAATGCAGCACAAACTCTTCAAGATGATAGTGCAAAATCATCATCTGCAAGAAGAGTTATTGATGAAGCTTCGCCTGAATTTATTAAAAAATTACATGAAAACGGAATTTCTGCACCACAAGGAGCTTCTGATCTATCTCTTGCTGGAAAAGTTATGTCGGAGATGAATAATTCTTCTAAGCAGTTAGCAGATTTGGGTTCACTTAATCAGTTGAGTGCAGTTGGGCAAACAGGCTATGCAAACTCAAAAGCACAAATTGAGGGAGGCATTGCGAGTGGGCAAGGGAGAATTGATTCTGGAGAAATAAAAGCAGATGGAAGTTTTAGTGTTGATTCTGCTGCCGAGTTAAGACAAAAAAGTTATGAATCAAGTTTAGAGAATATTACTACAGGTAAGGCCTTAAATTCAAATTTTGATAGCACTGTGCAACAAGCAAAGGCAGAAGATCTTAAAGATCAAGCACAAGGTTTAAGGGAACAAGCTAGTAATATTAAGAATTCACAAGCATATCACAACGCATCACCAAAAGAAAAAAAAGAATATGATCGAGAAGCGCAAACTTTAGAAAATAGGGCTAATAGTATGGATACTTCTGCTAATAATTCTTTAGAACTAGATAAATTTAACCCTCTTTCGTCAAACAATAGAGCAAGCGCTGCTCAGGTAATGGCTGTGAAAAATGTGGCGGAAAAAGTTGCGCAGGGAAAAGGATTAGAAGATACTGGAATTATTGATGCAGATGGTAAAATTAATAACAATGAAAATAGGTTTAATGATTTTTTAAAAGGTTCAGAGGTTAAAACTGCTCAAAGTACAATGGAATCAGTAGGATATGGTTCGAGAGTTGATAAAAAGAAAGCAATGAATGTTTCTCACGATGATGGACTTATTGCCGGCAGCACTACCAATAATATTGATGATAGAAGAGAGGATTTAAAAAATAGTAACAAGCCAGATATAAAATGGGATTCAGAAAGAATTGGAGGAGGAAATGCAATCAGTAAAGTTCATGGTGAAACAAAATCACAAGGTATTTTTAATTCTCTTGAAAAAAATGATGGCACAATAGATAAGGCTTTCATTGCATCGTCTTCTGGAAATGAGTTTGCAGCAAGAATGGAAGAAAACAAGTCATTGGGAATCGGCAAAAAATGGAAGGACATGAGTGATGCCGAAAAAATTAGTTTTATGAGCAAGCAACAGGAAAATTCAGAAGCCGATGCCTTCTCTGGAGTTGAAGCAAAAAATGCTGGAATACATAAGCACCATAGAAAGGGTGGAAGTGACATCGATAATTTTATTGAAGATGCAATTACTACCTCTCAAGAAAAAGAGCTAAGTGCTTCTAAACATGCTGAAAATATGAGAGAAACCTATGGTCAGGATTTAAAAGATTCTTCTAAACTGTATTCAAAGGAAGAGGTAAAAACAGCAGAGGATATTAAAAAGAAAGCAGAAAGCACTATTGCCAGTGATACAGCAACAGAAGCAGAAAAAACACTTGCAAAAAATGATTTGAAAAAAGCTAATAATGTACTTGAACACAAAGATGACGCAATTTCATTGAGCGGAACAACAAGTGCATTGGACCAATCTAAAATAGACTCTATCAAAGGTCAGGCATTAGCAGTAAAAGAGAATGTCGGAAAAGGTGTAAATTATGCAGAAAATGCAATGTATGGAGAAGAATCAAAACAACAAACCACACAGGCAAAGATAAATACTCAAGGTGGTATAAACAGTGCAGTTGCAACGGATGTTGCGGAGTCAACACTGAAAGCAGCTAGACAACAAAACATGACTGCTGCAGAAGCATCTGCATTTCTTCAAACTCCACAAGGAGGAAATCTCAATAAAGTGGAAGCAGATAAGTTAGCGCAAGGAATTGTTGATGGCTCCAAACAAGGTGGACAGGAGTTGGCTAAAGCTCTAATGAGTGCGGCAATGTCAGCAGGTGCAGTTGCACATGGTGAAACAAGTTTAAAATCAACAAGTTCGATCGCAACAGTAGATGCAAATAAAAAAGCTAAAATATTGGATTCTGAAAATGGTGTAACTGAAAAAGGAAAGGAAGCACTTGCAATAAAACCAGGACAAGATACTAACTCCTTAATGGGCAAATTGAACCTAGGAGAGAACTCCCAACAAACAATAGACAAAGCTTATGATGCTGTTTATAAAAAAGAGATGGCCAAAACAGGTGGTGATGTTGAAAAATCTGCAGCAGCAGCACATAAGGCAGTAGCTCCATTTTTAGATGAGAACGGAGATGCTCTCAAAGGTCAAGCTTTTTGGAATAAACAAGCAGAACTTAGTGCCGGTGTCTTTATGGGGCACAACTCTATGCTTCTTGGTGATGGACAGATATTTTCAGGGGCGATGACTCCTGGAGGTGGAATTACAGGAACACTCTCTTCAGGTGTATCTAGTCGTGAAAATAACAGTGATGTTGTTGAAAAAGGCAGTCAACTTGTAGTCAAAGCAACTGATGCTAAGACACTTAATGATGAAAGATCAGCAAAAGCTAATGGTGTTTTAGTAGAGAGTGTTGCGCAACAAAGGAATAAACTTGAAGCAGAAGGTAGCCCTGTAGGGAGAGCAAAATCTGCACTGGCAGCGCATATGGTAAAAGAGAGCAAAGAGCATGAACTAGATCCAACTTCAGATACTCCTTTAAATGACTATGTACCAGATGCTCTAAATGTTGCGTCTGATGCAGCTTTGGGATATACAGGTTCTAAAGCAGTTGATGGTGCTTCAAAATTTATGGCAAAAGCAAAAGTTCCAATGACAAAAGAAGATTTAGAGTCAAAAGGTTATGTTAAAAATGAAGATGGAATTTACGAAGATAGAAACGGAAATATCGCTACAGAAAAAAATGGAAAGTTTTATGATGAAGAGGGTTCTCCACTAGAGAAGAACAATCCTAATAAGAAAGCTGGACCTATTGAGAGAATGATTGAGAGTGGACAGAAAAGGGCAGGGGATATCAAAGATGCTTTAATTGAAAAGTTCTCTCCATCTTCTGTTCCCTCCGAAGAAGAATCCTTTAATAACAGCGAAAACAAACATAACCCCAACAAAGATAATGGTGTCGCGAGCAACAACCAAGAGAAGTTCCAACATGGTAGCTCCTTAAATTTAGATAATGGAGATATTGTATCTAATAACGATACAAATGTCAAAAGCTATGCAGAGGGTGCTCCTGCAAGCACACCATCAGAGCAAATTGATGAAAGCACTACAGCAAATAGAAGAAACGCAGCGATTAAGAACCAACAGAGGATTAGAGATAATTTGATGAGTGTTGCAAGTTCTCCGGAGCAAAGAGCACAGATTGAGAGTAATTTTGAGAATGCAGTAGATGATATTAAAGAACAGTATCCTACACAGGCGGAAAAAGCTATGAAGCATGAACAGGCTCTTGCGGGTGCGCGTGAGCAAATAGAAGAAACGCAGCGATTTGGAACTAAGAGAGGAAAGGTTGGGTTTGGAGAAAGATTAGGTAAGACTGCCGGAGGTTTAGGTTTATTGGCAGTTGCAGGAGACCTAATCGCAAGCGGAAGAGTTGAAGAAGCGTTTGATGCGGTGTCAGATGGAATATCAGATACATTTAACAAAACAATAAATGGAAACATCGCAGGAGGAAGTGGAGCTGCAGCAAATCTAAGTAGTGTTATTATAGGAAAACAAGCCACTCAAGATTTAGCAGAGAATAATTTTGCATTATCGGCTGCACACGCGATGACAAATGCAGCCGATGCTGTTGGACAAGTGGTTGATATAACCGCAAGTGCCATTGTCTCTCCATTTAGCGACAAGAGTTATGACCAACTCAGAAATAGAGATTTTTCAATATCTCAAAGTGGTGCCAATATGATTAATAATATTTCTAAATCATTTATGCCACCATCCCCTGATATTGACAAGTTGAGTGGAACACAGCAAGAAAAATACAATAATGTAATCCAAAATCTCAATAATAATCAAGGAGATAGACTATGGTAGAAATCCCTCAGCATATTAAAGATGCTTTTAGAGTTCCTTTTGGGCATTACACAGCAATAGCAATAGCTCTTAATGATGAAGAGTATGAAAATCCGAACAGTATTGATGATGAAAATGTATCAGAAAATGATATAATGTCACTTGTGAGCAAAGAATTTCAATTTATTACTGCAGAAACAGAACAACAAGAAATTGAAAAAAATAAAGAAAAAAATAATAAAAAAAGAAAAGGTGAAGTTAGTAGAGAAGAGTTTCTAGCAAACTTGTAATAGTTTCATTAAAAAATCTTCTAAACTGAGTTTTCCATAAAATATATTAATAATTTGCGAGGTATAAATTTTGCACGAAAATGAAAATCATCAAATGTCGGATCGTGATAGAAAAGAAATTGAAGATGCCGTAAAAGAGGATGCTGAAAAAAATCAATATCCTGGTATGTTTAAAAAACTATTTAATGAGCTTGTGGAAAGATTACGTTTAAAATTTTTAAATAAAAATGATATTGTTGAAGAGAATGAAGAACTTATTGAAGAAAGAGACGAGGCATTTGGTGATAATTTAACAACAATTCAGGAAAAGAAAGAGAAAAGAAATCAGGCAATAATGAAAAGAGTTATATTGTTTCTCTTTATTATTCCAATTATCCTTTTTGTTATTAAAATTCTTATTAGTGCATGGACTCTTTATCATAATGATGTGGCACAAGAGAAAAAACAAGCTTTGTTAAATGAACAAAAATGGAAAAAAGAAGTTTCTTTTAATGGACACTTAGAGGATGCATGGAGAACTACTCAAGCAGCTCAAGTGAATAATTTGAATGAGCAAGTCAAACAAATAAATTATGATTTGAATTATAGTGTAAGTCAGGGGTTTAAAAATATAGAAGACAAAATAAACATTCTTAGTAAAAATACAAAAGAGAGTATAGATAAAGTTTCTCAGAACTTAAATACTTTTAAAAGAAAAACGTCTGCTGATATTCAATCTTTACAAAATCATAATCAGCAAGTTATTCAAAAATTAAAAAATGAGATAAATCATTCTATTGCCGGTGTCGAAAATAAAATTCATAAACAAAGTGAAATAGTAAAACTGCCCCCTATTAACAGCCAAGGAAGTTTTGTTTCACCAGGCAGTAATAAAAATACTGCTACTGCTCAGATACAAAATATTAAGCCTACTTTTGATACCAAAAAACAAGAATATGAACAGAGAGAGGTATCTTATGCTGTAGATCTTCAAGATCAAAATATTTCAACCCTTTCTAGTTTTGAAGAACCTGAAGAAGAAAACAAAGTAGAAGATTTGGTTTTTACGGTTCAAACAGGATTTGCTCAAGGTACAATTATTAATGGTGTATCTGCTCCTACTTTTCAATATGGAAAAAATGAACCGGAACCAATATTTATTTCATTAGACTCTTTATCTCAAATTGCAAATACTTTTAGCGAAAACATGGAAAACTGTATTATTTTAGGTACGGCTATTGGTGATTTTGGTACAGGTAGAGCAAAAATAAGAATGTCTAAAATATCTTGTTCGTTACAAAACGAAGATGATAAAATGTTTTATATTGACAACCCTATTGATGGGTGGGTATTTAGTGAAGATGGAAAAACAGGTCTTAAAGGAAGGTTAATAACACAGGAAGGCAAGATCATATCAAAAGCATTGCCTCTTGGTCTTTTACAAGGGTTAATTTCAACTTTGGCAGCTACTCCAACTCTTCTAAATGGAAGTATTTCAACAACATCTACTCAACAAAATCAAAATCCTAGCAATGTATTGGGTGCGGCAGCTTTAAGTGGTATAAATGACGGAAGTACAAAAATCATTTCTAAAATTGCTGATTACTATATTAAACTTTTGGATGCGTTAAACCCTATTGTTGAGATTAGAAATGGAAGAAAAGTTACATTGGCATTTAAGGGCGGAGAAAAATTAAAACTTACACCTTATAAACCTGTTGATGTGTCATATTTTGATGAGGAGGAATAATTATGCTGAAATTGAGCATAGCTATAACACTTTTGTTGTTATTTAATGGATGTAGTACCTATTTTCAAATTGGAAAAAACAAAGGGTATTGTGAAGAACATGGATGTGATTTTTCAGATGCAGGTTTTTGTTTAGGCCCATATGAAATGTATCAAAAAAAAGATTCTTTAAAAGAAGAAGCATACAAAAATATCAATTGTAATAATTGTATAAATAATAAAACTGAGACAAAGGTAGTCTATGATAACTAATAAATTTATTGGAATTTTAACCTCTTCTCTTATAGTCGGTTCAGGACTTGTTTTTTCTGGATGTGCAGCAAAGAAAGATATTACAATTGAGCATGATATTATTGTTCATAAAACAAAACCATATCAATTTAAGTTGAAACCTCAGATTGGAACAAGACAAGAAGATGCAAGAACTGTTGTTGATATGGGAGTAGTTTTGAAAATTTCTATTAATAGCTATAAAAATAGAAACAATGATTTAATAGGGGGGCATGATATATTTGTTTGGGGGAGAAAACCAGATTTTATTCCATCGACTAATCTTCCTAAAAGATCATCATATAATGTAATTACATCCAATAAAAAACTGCCTTTTTATTTGTCAAATGATGGTTTAGATAATGCAGATCTTAGTAAAGATGAAACTATAAGAAAATTTACTAATGAATTATATAAAATGGAAAAAAGTAAAGAACTGGCAAATAAGAAGCATGAAAAATCATTAGAGAGTGATAAGAAAATTTTAGATTTTTTAAAAAAGATGAAAAATACGAAAGGAGATAAGTAATGATTAAGAAGATAGTTATAGGTATAGTTTTGTTTGGAAGTCTGATCCATGCCGATAGTCAAAATGTGGCAACAATGGCAAATGTTAAAAATTCTCTTGAGGCTTTAATTGATGCATACTATAAAATGGAACAAAAACAAGCAAAATATCAAAATGTCCTTGATGATACTAATCAATCCATTTCTAAAAAAGTTTTTGAAATGTCTGATGCTATTGAAAGTCTGCAGCGTTCTGCGTCAAAACAACAAGCTCAATTAGAAAAGAGTGTTCAACATCTTCAACAAAATATTTATAATGGTGCTTTGATTATGAAATGCTCTGATTCTGATAGAGAAGATACAATCATTAAAAATTTTATATCTGAGTAACATATGGGAAGTTTTAATAAAAAAATAAAAAAAATTCTTAATGCTGTTTTGCCTTATGAGGTTGCAACATCGCCAAGTGGTTTAACTTCTCAACAATATGAGGCCATTAACCAGAGAAGAGCTTTGTCTGATCAACTACATTATCGAAGTTATGAAGAAGTTGATGGAATTAAAATAGGAAATTCCAAGGGTGGCCTTTATCGTATGATGGATGGAAGGCTGGGAATAGTTTACAAAATTTCTCCTCCTCCATTTTTTACAGAAGAATTTGAAAATGTTATTTTATCAATGCTTGGAAAAATTGTACATGATGATACTGTTATCCATGTTTTTTGTCATTCTAGTGAAAATATTTCAAAGAACATAGAATCTTATAAAAGGGTTTCAAATTTTTCAACAGTGAATGTTAAAAATCCTGAAGTCATTGATTATTTAGAGAGTGTTCGTATTAAAAGTTTTAAAAAGTGGGCAAAAACAAGTATTTCTGAGAAAGTTGATATTAGACTTAGAAATTTCAATAATATTATATCTATATTATTTCCTGAAGATACAAATATAAATGATATTATAACAATCTCTAATGAGATTGGTGGAACTCTTGAAAAACTCCATCCTGTCTCTATGCAACCTGAAGAATTTTTAAGTATTTTAAAAGAAATATGGAATCCAGATAATCTTTATAATGGAACAAAAGCTGATAAGCATAGAAAAATGAATACTCAAATTGCTAAAGGCAGTAAAGTTAGATTGTCGGAAGATAGATCTTATTTTACAATTGGAAAAGAAAAAATAGCACAAACATATACTACTGATCTGTTTCCAGAAGAGTTAAAGCCATTAGAATTTCAATCAGCATTTTTATCTCCTTTTAATGATGATATGCAAACTGCAATTCCATGTCCTTTTGTGATGTCTCTATCTATTGTGTTTTCAAATGTTAAGAAAAATGCAAAGAAAGTTAAAGAGAAAGCACAGCACAATATAGGACAACTTACTACATTACCGGGAAATCTTGAAAAAAAATATCCTGTTATTAAAGACAAGAGGATTGAAGCTGAGGATACAGTATATTATGTCTCAAAGCTAGGTGAAGTTCCTATTAATACTATGTTTCAGATTACAACATTCGCGAGTAGTGTAGATGAATCAGAAAGAGTTGGTGCAAGATTAATTAAAAGATTTGAAGATATTGAGGGAATGTGGAAATTAAGACCTGAGACATATTCAATGATATCTTTTCAGAGTCTTGTTTATGGTTGTCCGTTGTCATACATGAAATGTGGTGTTGATAATTTAAGAAGACATGATTATCTATTTAAGTCTAATAACGCTCAAATAGCAGCATTATTGTCTGATTTTAAAGGTTTTGGTGAAGCCCATTATACTTATATTGGGCCAACCGGCCAATTCCAACAATTTCATCCATTAATGTTTAGTGATTCTAATTATAATTTTGTGATTACTGGACCGATGGGGAGTGGTAAATCTTATTGGATTAATGACTTTTTATTACAATCCTTTAGAACAGGATGTAAAATTAGAATGGTTGATATAGGTAGAAGTTATCAACCTCAATGTGAGGCACATGGTGGACAATATTTAGAATTCATAGAAGACAATAAAATATGTTTAAATTTCTTTACAAATATAAAAACTCAAAAAATAAAACTTCATAATGATGTAACTTCTAAGCTTGTTGAACAAGAAATTCCCCATGAAGATGAGTACAGTACAATTATTCCATTAATAGGGATGATGGCTGGTGTCTCTTTAAGTGTAGATCTTAAAAAAACGAATTCTACTGTTGATGATGAGTTACACAGAAAGAATATTGTTATTGCGGTCGAACAAGCTATTAGAATAGCCTTTATGAGAAAAGGGAGAAGTGCCGGGCTCAAAGAAGTGGCTGAAGCACTTGAAAGTCTTAAGGAACAGGCTAATGATGTTTCTGAAGAATTTAGAGATATGTTTTCTAAAACAATTTTTGCATTAAGCGATTATGCAAATGAGGATGGAAAATATTTTTCATATTTCAATGGAGCAAATAATATAAATTTTGATAATGATTTTTTCATTTTAGAACTGGAAGAACTTCTTCAAAATAAAAAAGAATTGTTGCCTATTGTTACATTGGCATTTCTTCAAAGAGTTGGAGGAGAAGCCTTTCTGGATGATACTACACCGATGGTAATTGGGGTTGATGAAGCAAAAATATCTCTCGAAAACCCCCTATTTGCTGAAGCTCTTGATGATTATTCACGAAGATTTAGAAAATATAAAAAGTTTTTACTTATTGCAACACAATATATTTCAGATTTTTTTATTACTAAAAAAAGTGCTGCTCTTTATGAAGGAGCTAGTTATAAAATTATGTTGCCTTCTGGGGGAGAGGCTATTGAACGTGCAGTAGCCAATAAACATATTATGTTAAATGATTTTGAAAAAATGCAAGTTTCAAATATTAGAAATTTTGCACCTGATTTTAATCAGTTCTGTATGAGATTTAAAGATCAAAATATTATGTGTACTCTTAAAACACCAAAAGAGGAAATGTGGTTATTTTCAACAAGTCCTGAACACAAAGATAGGAGAAAAACCATTCAAAGGCTATATGGCCTTTCAATGGTTGAGACAGCTTTATATTTATCAATTGAAGAAGAAATGGGATTACATGGCGAAGCTGTATTGGAAGAAGTAAAAATTAGACTCAATCATGAAGATTATGAAAAACAAGAAAAAAATATATTAAAACGAGTAAAAGAATCATTAAGTAATGATAGTATTTTGCTTTATTTATTTCCTGTTCTTGATGTTAAGACTGATAAAATTACAAGTCTTGAAGTGCTTAGTAAAATTAAAAATGGTGAGGATGGATTGATTAATGCTGCTTCTTATTTGAATGTTGCCAAGAAGTATGAATTATATTATGAGGTCCTTATAAGGATAGCTTTAAAGGCGTTTGTGTATTTTTCTCAAAATGATTATAATTTTTCCTTAAATCTTGAAGCAAAAGATCTTTTAAATAACGATTTTTACACATTCTTATTACAGGAGATAAAAGGGAAAAATTTAGGGGATAGGCTTTCTTTGGAGCTTTCAGAATTAGATGAAATTCCAGAAAAGAACATGGATATTGTCACAGAAAGAATTAAAGAATTAAAAAACAATAATGTGGGCATTATTTTTGATAAAATAACAACGAAAAATTTTAGTGCAGATATCTTTTTTGAAATTCTTCCAGATGCTATAAAAGTAGATGGACAAATTATCCAAAAATTAACATCCAGTAATCTAACTACTAATGAAGCACGTTTTGTTAGATTCTTAACATATGGCTTGAAAAGTTTAGAAATTGATGTGATTTCAATTTTTGTTAGTAACGATGATATTCAGCAAAGTTGTGGAAAGCTTGGTATAGAAAGAATGCAAGGCTATCACATTATAGATCCAAAACCAATCCCAGAAAAGGAAAATAAGTATGAAAATAAGTAAATATATCACAATAGTTGGAATAAGTTTTATTCTCTTCGTTAGTGGGTGCTCTGTTAAAACATCGCCAAAGCCCAAAACTGTACAATATGTAGATAAAAATACAACAGATCATATGGTTGATAATTGTGAAGATTACGGAAACTTAAAAAAAGCAGTAGCTAAACTTATAGTAAATAAAGAGAGCGGACAACAAAGAATTAAACAACTTGAACGTGAAATAAAGCAAATAAAAAAACAGATTAACAATGGTTCAAAAAATATAAAAAACAAACAAGTACCATTAAAAAATATTTCGAGTTCGTGCGTCGGAGCAAAGCCGCCATCTTATTATATAAAACTTGAAGAAAACGACACATACTATGCAAATAAAAAAGTAAATATTAGGATTTGTCCTTATCCAAAATCCAAAATAATTGGTTTTATAAAGAGCAAACAAATTGTTAGGTTTAAGACATGTAATCGTTTTGGATGGTGCGAACTTCTTGATCGAGATGGATTTGTGGCAGGCAATATGTTTACAAGTAGAAAAACAAAGAAAAAAGTATATTCTAAAGGAAAATAGTTATGAAAAAAATATTGATATTATTGGCAATTATGCTCAATGTTGTGTTATTGGCACAAAACACAGACAATGAGGTGCCTACAAGTAAATTTAAAAATATTGCTGTTTTTAAAGACAAAAACTTTGAATTAATAAAAGCAAAAAAACTTGAGAGTGGAGATTTTTTAATTCATGGTATTGCAAAGGGAAGAGATAAATTTGTTGGTATTGATATTTTAGTAACTTCTGATTTAAAATACATTAGTGTTGGAAGAACAATTGATGCTAAAAGTAATAGACAGATTCAATTAAAGTTGAATAATGATGATCTTGAAAAAATTAAAAAGTTTAAAAATAAATATAAACTATCTTCTTTTAATGAAATTGCCAAAAAAGCAATTGTCACCTATGGTACTGGTGAGAAGAAGTATTTATTATTTACAGATCCCGATTGTCCTTTCTGTAAAAGATTTGAAAAAAAAATAATCAAGAATGGATTAAAAAATGATGTAACTCTTTATATCTTCCCGATGCACTTGAATTTAAGAGGGCACAATCTGAAATCTGTTGAATATTTGATTTCTCTTCCTGAGAACAAAAGAAGAGAAGCAATGGAAAAATTAATGACTGGAGACAAAACAGAATATTTAGCTTTTAAGAGTACCAAGCATTCCAAACAAATTGTAAAAAAATGGGTGAAATATGTGGATACGATATCGCGTTCTTTAAAAGTAAGAGGAACTCCGACTGTAATTGATGAGTACGGTGTACATATTAAGAATTTTTCTGATCTGTTTAAGTCAAAAGTAAAATAAGAAAATGTCCCTTAAGCTGTTTTTGATAATTTTATCTGTTGTAATTGTCCAAAATTCTCTATTTGCTATGGATAGACTCTATATAACTGCTGCAGAATTGTCAAAAAACCCCATAGTGGGAAATATTAAATTGGAATTAGGACTATCCAATAATAAGTATTTAGAATGGTTGTCGGTGGCAATTGAAGATAGAAATTATAATGCAGCAATAAAAACAATCCAAAATCTTCCTAAATTTAAACGAGGAATGGATACGGAAGAAGCAAATAAAATAATAACTCAAGCCAATCTTTATTTAAAAAAGTCTGCATCTAGTTCTAATAAGAAGATTGCACTCATATCAGCTTCAACTGGTATAATGCTCGATAATATTTTTTTTACAATATCTAATGAAAAAAAAGATCCTTACATTGTTGATTTTTTAAAAGTGTACCAAAAGTATAATATCTGCTATGGCTTCATTAGAGAGGCAAATTTAATTTCATCAACAAAGTTTAAAAAAAATCCAGAGTATAAAAAAGCCTTAGAGTTGCTTGATATGGCAAAAGGAGCTTGTAGCATTGGTAATGCTCCAAAATGGGAAGTTCATAGGCGAGAGGTGCTTAAAATGCTCATTACTGAACGATTTAAGATAATGAAATCATTATGACTTCTTTTTTAATGTTCCTTTTGCTTGTTAGCACTTCAGTGTTTGCTCATATTGTTGATTTTGGAGTACATGGCCCCCAATATAAAATAAATGAGGTTGATATTGAAGAATTAATTGAAAAAAATACAAGGGAACTTAACAGTAGTTTGGTAAAAGGGGTTCTTAAAGATAATATACAGAGTTCTCTTATATCAAAAATAAATATTTCTACTTGTAGTGAAAATCAAAAAGACCGTAGTGATAATGATTATCTTATAGCCCCGATTGATGTGATCTTGCCTGATGGTACAGTTTTATCAAAAAAAGGAAATAAGATTTTTCTTTCTTCCAATACAATTTTACCTGATGTCGATTTATGTATTGTAGACGGAACCAATGAAGAACAAATGATAGAAGATATCAATCAATTTTATCAAAAAAATCATAATTGTTCGTTTGTTATAAATCGCTACTCCTTAGAAAAATTTAAAAAGAAATTTCCTCAAGTCAAAAATGCTTATATTTTAAATGAAGCACTTGTTAAGCGATTTCATGTTGATTGTCTGCCAGTATGGATACATTTACACAGAAATAAAATAGAACATTTATATTTGCATGGAGTAAAAAATGACAAATAGCATAAAAATTGTTACTTTTTTTTTATTTTTTTATTTTAATCTATACGCGGAATCTAATCATAATTCAAATCTGTTGATACCTAAAAATCCAATTGAAAAGATTGTGGATGGCGTTGATTTTTCACTTTTTATCAAAGAATTTGAAGTAACAGGAGATGTAAAATGGTGTCAAGGAAAGGATGGAATTAAAGTACCTGGCTTTATGACTCATTTGATAGAACCGGTAGCTTTTGTTGAAGCTGTTTCAAAGAAGTGGTATTTTAGAACATTGAATTTTTCTATAGATGTTGGAAAGTCAAATAAAGCACTAAAAGTTTTACAATTGGGCTCTACTAGAAATTCTGGTGTTCAAGAGTTTTATCACTATATTAAGTTTCCTTTATTTGGGATGATAATTCCCGAGACTGATGGACTTCTCTGTTTTGAGAGAGGAACTATCGATTTAGGCTACATTTCAGAAGCGGATCCTACCTCAGCTATCCCCGGCGTAAGAGAAAGAATGTTTGTTGATATGGTGCAGTTGTATTCCCCTCAAGGTCTTGCAAGTGCTGTTTTTGATTGTATTGCAACAACCACGGCACAGTTTCTTGATAAGCCAGATAAGTATACTTCAAAAATTAGAAATTCTTTTTATTATAATTGTGGATGTGTTGGCATCACAGGAGTTTCACAAAGAGAAGGTCACACAAAGGATCCTTTTACCAGTTCGGTCGCTGCTGTAAATAGTATGTTAAATTTAATGCAATATTCAAATCTTCTTAAAAAAAGCTCTAAATATTCAATAGGAGGAAATGATAGTAGTTGTGCGGAACAATATTATCCAAGAATCCTGAAAACACAATGGAAATTGCAACCATTTTATCCATATACTTTGGATCCGATTGAAGTAGGTTTGAGTGGTTTGCAATGGGATAATTTTTCAAGCTCTGGAGTTGTTAATGATGATGCGGTTTATTTGCTATGGAAAAGGAGGGACTATGCAATGGGATCATATCAATGTAAATAAGAAAAATATATTCTTTTTTACTTTATTGATTTTTGTTTTTAATGGAGCGTTATTGGCAAACGATACTAAAAAAGACTCTTTAAATATTTTAAAAGCTCTTGATAGCCCTGTTTATATTAATCAAATTGGAAAAAGCTCTATTGACTCATTTAAAAAAAGTTATCAAAAGGAAGTTGATAGAAATATGAAAAGACCATATTTGTTTTATTTTACATCTACTTCGGTGCCAATTAAAAGTATGCAGGATTTTCTAATTTCTACATATAAAATTAAACAAATTGTTCCAGAGTTGAGAGTTGTTCAATATTTTAGAGGACTTGCTGATTTTAAAAATTATTTGCCGACCGTCATTGATCTTCATATTCAAAATAGCAGTAATATGCATATGGCAAAAATGCTAAAGATTAAATTACATCCAAGAAGATTTAAAGAATTGAATATTAAAAAAGTTCCGGCAATTGTTTATGCAGAATGTTATAATGACTATTATGAAAATTGCGAATTAAAATATATTGTGAGAGGTGACATAGGAGTAGCAAGTGCTCTTAAGTTATTTAGTGTAAAAGATAAAAAATTTAATATTTGGGAAAAGGCTATCTATGATTTTAATAAAAAATAAAATATTATTTGTTCTGTTGTATATGTCTTTTTCTGTGTATTCATTTGGTGGAGCTGATTATAACAATCCTGAAGCAAATACTGTAGATAATAGTGATATTGGAGGTATGGAAGATGTTCGAGGTGCTAATAACTATGGAGTCGATATTTCTTCAATTATGCAAAAAACCATAAAGAAATTAAAAAATAAAAATGGAAACTTTTCTTTTTCATTGGAAAATAATAGTAGTGAAATACATGGTTTAGCTGATGGTATTTATGAAAAAAATCCGGATTATAATATTACAGAAATCTTAGATAGAGGAAGAAATATTAACTTAATATTTAATCCTGTTAATGGTAATAGTAATGAAAATTATGTTCCAAATGCACAAGTGATCTCTAATACTTTTATATCAAAAAGCCCAGAAGAACAAAAAAACTTTGGAAGTAATAAAAGTCATCTCACTATTGATGACATGATCGCTGCTACACCTGATAGTAATCTTAGTAAGGGAATCATTAAAGGAAGACAAATTAAAAATCTTTTATCGCAGAATGATTTAATAGTTCCTGAATATGTAAATTGTTATATTTCAAGAAAATTAACTCCTCTGTTTTTTTGTCCAATTGAATCTGTAACAGCTAACTATGGTGGAAATATTGATATGTTTCAGGAAGAAGCTCTTAATGATTGTAATAACGCATGTAGAGAATTTACTACATGCGTTTCAAATCCATTATCCCTTGGTGATACACAAATCAATTTCGAGGGTAGTCATTTTATTGAATTAATTACTTATGATGGAATAACAAAAGAATTTCAAGTATCTAACAAAACAATTACACAGTCATTTAAACTTAATTTTTTAGTAAATCAGTATTCTGAGGAGAATAGTAGTATAGATTTTTTAAAAAACAAATATTTTGTAAAATATGATCTTAGTGGGCTAGAACATGGAAAAACAATTTGGAGAACAATTTCTACTTCTAATACAATTCCTATAAATAGTAAAGAATTTAATATGAATATTTTTACATCTGGAGTCTATGATAAATTAAAGATTAAATTTTATACACCATATATTTTGAAAAATGGAGTGGATACAAGTATTTATGATATCTTAAATGGTGCAACAGATGTTTCAATTGACAATGATAGTATTATACATTCAATAGTTGTAAATGGAACAATAAATTATGAAAGTAATGAAACATTTTATTGTCCTCCTACACAATTTGTCAATAGTGCTAATGAGTGTGGTGGGCAAGTAATAAGTAAAGAAATAGCCGGTGTATCAAGATTAATTTGTGTTAGAGATGACGCTGGAGAAGATGAAACAGGAGCATTTTATTCAAAAAATGATTGTGAACGAAAGTGCTATGTTCAAGAAAAATGCCAACCTACTTATATTTATCCTGATGGTGAGGGAACTATGAATATTTCGTCTTATCAAGCAGAGGTTGGTTGTGTAAATGAACCATCAAATAGTAGATGTTCAAAATCTTTGTGTGAAAAATTATTTATGGAGGATAATGAGACCGTACTTGAAGAAAAAAATTATTTTGATGAAATGAACTATGAAAATACTGTAGTTTCTGGCATTACAAAGCTTCAGAGACCTGCTGTTGATTATCGAAGTGAATCATCTGAAATTGTAAAACCAAATAGTTTTACTTTTATTAATGAAATGAAAGATAGCGCATATAAATATATGTCAGATCATCTTAATTACAATTATTCTAAACACACATTATCTCAACCTACTGATATCCAATTAAATAAAAAATTTATTGCGATTGGAGGAGGGGATTACTCTTTAAGTGGCAGGATAAAACCATCTAATATTGCTTATGATGATCAAAATAAATATTTTTATATTATTGTTAAGATGTGGCAATCATATGTAAATAAAACAACTTCATCCAATCAAGAGGTTGATCCAAACATGAATCAAGACTTAGAGCTTCTTGAATATGTTGGTCCTAATAATCTACATGTATTTGAGACTATTCCTGAAGTCCGGTATCTTGCTGAAATAACAAGTAGTAGTTCTGATAGTAATGGGACAAACACAAAACAAAAAAAATGGATAGATGTGGGTGGAACTAACACTCCAATATATAGAAAATGGAGTGATGCAAATAAAAACTGGTTAGCTTATGATCTTAATGATTTTGTCCATCCATTTCAACAAACTTCTTTAGCTAGGGGAAATTTATATATAGAAACTTCTGTTTTTTCAAAAATGTATTATTTTTTCCAAAACACCGAGGGAACATTAATTAGAAATCAGACATATAATAATCAAAGTGGAAATATGCAAAAAAAATACAGTGGTACTTTTGATCCAAATTACAAAGGAGAAGTATATGATATTAAAGCATATATGTTTTATTCAGAACATCCTCTTAGATATTCAGAACTAAATCCCTACCTAGTAGAAAAAAATGTTTTTTTTGAATTAACGGAGAGCCATAAATATGGAAAAGAAATCACGGGTGATGGAGTTTTAAATGGAAAAATTGAATTTTTCCTTCAAGGAGAATCAAGAGATATGAGTATTTATATAAAAATGAAACCAAGCGGAAATGAAGTAGCAAAAAAAGGCTTCATTTTTACATTAATGAAATAAAGGGATAACTGTGAAATATATAATATTTACACTCATTTTTGTTTGTGCTTCTCTCTTTGCAAATCCTGCAATTACTGAAAATAGAAACAATGAAGGCAAAAATTACAATACTAACAGCGGAAGACCGAGTGATATTCCATATAATTTATATGATGCTAAAATTGATACAAAGATAAGACAAGTTGTAGATAGAACCGATTTAACACAAGGCCAAGATAAACAATTCTTTGTTGGTTATGGATTATATGATGAAGGAAATAGATATTGTAGATATGTACCGATTGGAGCATTGGATCAGAATGCGTTTAGTAATGATTTTATTCAAAAAGAAAATTATGCTGAACATTCATATTTTATTTCAAGAACTGCATTAACTTACAATGAGTGTTATCAAAAAGCAGAAACATACAATGCTAAAGTATATACACCGCAGAGTTATGGTGAAGCATATGCAATCCAGGAAAAGTATAGGGACCAAAACTTTTGGACAGGGTTTTATAGAGAAGCCTGTGATAAACCTTTACTCAGTGTTTTTGGAGAAAAACCAAATTATGATAATTGGCTAAATTTAGATAGATGTATGCATGAAACTGCTTTTGAAAATGAAGAACGAAAGAATGTTGTTCAACTATCAAGTTCAAAAATAACGAATGTAAAAGGGAGTGATTCTTACAAATGTGTTATTGAATTTGATTCTCCAGATTATAAAAGACCTCAAAAAGTTTGTGCTCCATGGTGGAGAGTTGAACGAAAATATCAATACTTAAATACTGCTGCTCCAGTTTTTGATGTATCTCGATTTAAAAAAGTATCCGTACCCGTCTCGATTGATTGGTGTAAGCCAAAATATGATGATAGTATATCTACTTCAGCCATTGCAAGAACTTCAGTTACCTGTTCTACATATCAATCTGCAACAGCAGAGAGTTTTTGTGCTTCAAATCTTGATAGTAGTGCATGTTTTGTTGATGAGTGTAATGGAATAATTAAAGAAAAGTGCTCTTCTCCTCAAGAAATAGAACTTTATAAAGATTATATAAAAGGAACTTTGGTCAAGCCAGATGGCACAAAATATATAGGAAAAATAAGAAAAGATATAAAAACATATTCTTACTCATGTCCTGTAAATTATGCTCGTTCTGGAGAAGAATGCGAAAAGTATGTTTTATACAGAGTTTTTCCTGCTCTTTGTAAAAATCCTAATGATATAAACGAAACATCTGCTTATATGCAACTTGGTTCAGTTAGAAGACCTGCTTATGATGATGGAACCGGTCATCCTATTTTAGCCGATATTGATCCTCGAACACGCGAAGATGAGCCAATTGGATTTTTTAGTAGATGTGATGAATCCGGAGATAATTTTCTTTTTTCTCCAATTAATAAAATTTCAACCAATACTAAGCATTGTATTAGATTTGAAGAAAAAAATGCTACAACTATAAGTAATAGAGATTGTATTGTTGACAGATTGCATACTGAACATGAAGTACAATTATCCCTTAACGAAGAGGATATTTATGAAAATAATTCATCTTGTATAAGAACCAACAATTTACAAAGTGCCAGACCAATAACAGATGTAGATTTGAAAATTGGGTTATTTGGAAATTCTATATATAAAATTGATAAATTGTCATATTCCGATTCACATAATCAAGCATTATATCAAGATGATCTGTATTATACTGATTTTGTTATGCGGCTGCTTGGATATAAACAGTTTGATGATTCTGAAATACCTTCTATTATTGATGATAAGAAAATTGATACGGCTTCTATTATGAATAAAATATCACAAAGTAATTCAGCAGTAGCATTTGATGTTTTAACAAAAACTATTCTTGGTCAAAATAGACAATCTATTTACAATGGAATGATATTTTTTAAAGGAGCAGATTATTATCTTGATCTTGGCGAACGCTCAGACTCTCAATGTAATTTCTATAACAATACGGACATACAAGGCTTAAAACTGTTTCAAGATAATGTTACTGCTGTGGATGAAGATCTTTTAAATCAGTTTAATATATCAAAAAATGATCTTTTTATTGAAGCAAATATAACTACTAATAAAATTGAAGTTGTTGATGAAAATAATAATACTGTTTTTGTCTGCCCCACTGGATATAGTGAAAATTCTAATGATAATAATACTACATGTATTGTTGATCAATATCACTGTGTAATTAAAGGCAGTATGACCAATAGTTCAAGTGCAATTGAAGCGTCTTATAGTGATTCAAGAAGAAGTGGGCTCTTTGTACTCCAGCCGATGAGTAAAGTTGATTGTGTAAATCAAGCTCTTTCTTTGTCAATGGACGTTTCAAATTTTGCTAATTTCTCTTCTGGAAGTGATGTTAGAAGATGTATTTTGCAAATTGAAGATGAACAATCAGATACATATGAACCTGAACTTTCTGAACATCCAGATTCTAATGGAAATTACACTATCCTTGATTATCATTTGTTTGTTCCAAAAAGTATTGAAGAAGTTCAAAATTATAAACCAAATCTTGAAAAAATAAAAACAACAAGTTTTAAAATGAATGGGGCATCTGATATATTAGCCATTCAAGAATATACATCTGGAGACCATTTTGGTTGGTATCAAACTTCTTTAACTAGACATTATAAAGATAATAATCTTAATCTTAACGGAGAAGATATTTCTGGATTTAGAGATTGGCCTGTAACAGTTGAAAAACTTCACTATCATTTTACAGGGACACAAACACTTAAAACTACAAAACTTCCTCAACCATCACTCTTTAATTGGGGGAGTGGTACAGATTCCGTAACGGGATTTTCCATGTCTACGTTAGGTTTTGCAGGTGGAACATCTGCTAATTCACTTATTACAAATCTCGTAATGAATGCTACTCCTATTGTTGTTCTTGACGGATTATATAGTGCAATTTCTGGATTACTTGCTAAAAAAAATCATTATATATCTAATACTGAATCATGGACACTTACAAAAGAGCTTGATTTAGATAAAATCAACAGAGCAGGGCTAATAAATAATTATAATTATGACACGAGAGTTTATGAAGATTCAACAGGTGACGGTGTTTTAGATAAAGCAGTATATTATAAGCAAATTGGTATAAACTCTGGAACCTTTAAAAATAGTGGTTCTCGTTTTAAACAAAGAGCAAACGAGATTCTTGGACTTAAAATGGATATGTTGCATGAGATGGATGCAAAAGGAATTGATAATAGTTTTGGAACTGATATTGAGAAGGGAAGAGTTCGAGGATATCCAAAATGTGACTGGTGGGAAACGAGCTGCAATAAAACAAAAACAGTTTCAAGAACTCAAGAACTGAATATTTTTAAAGATACGACTACACATTATCTTCAAGCAACAAATCGGTTAATTATTGTTGTCCCTTACATTGGTGATTATAAAGTTTCTGCTGTTAATAGTATGGGAAAAGTGATGGCAGATAAAAATATCAGTGCAGAATCATTTGTTTCTAATGCTGGTAATCAAATAGCATATACGCAAGTGCAATTTGGAAAAACAATGGAATTGGCATACGGAATTGTTGACGGAAACACAAGCAATGCATGTCGTGCTTTAGATATTGTGGAGTGGGGGGGAGGTACAAGTGGTATTTATTATGAAGAAAAAGGATTTGAAAAAAATATAGGTGACAGTCAGAATTTATTTTTTGATTGTCAAAAAAGTTCAGATAATTACGTTGAAAAGAATTCTCCAAATCAAATTATTATTAAAGACCTTTCAACAAATAGTATAATTACTATTCCGTTAATGGGAAAAATGCCTTATGCAAATCAAATTTTTTTAGTTACTCTTGGAAAACTTGAATGGCGAAAATATTCTTGTTATGGCGATTATCCACAATGTACTGATGAAAACTTTATAGATGAAAATAAGTAGGAAATAATGTTACAAAAATATATAATTATCTGGACTTTATTAATTAGTTTAAATGTGACGTTTGCAGCGGACACCAACACAACAACATGTTCCCTTGTCTCTGATATGGAAACTTATATGATCTCTGATAATTTTGGAAAGTCTGTTTTTACTAAAAAAATAAGAAGATTAAAATGTATCAATGAAGTTTCAGTACAAGGCGATTGTCTCGAATATGAGCAGCAGACAACTGATTATAATGTTTCTCTTAGTGATTATAATGAGGCACACACTAAAGATTTTTCAAATACCATGGGGAGTATCATAAATATTATTGGTGGGATTAACAATTCAATGGATATTTTAAGTGGATGGACCGGATACTGTATTAAAGGTGAACTTATTGATTTTTCGTGGGCATCTGATCCTTATATGTGGGCGAATATGGGATTAACATCTCTAATGGCACTAGGAGGTAGTGACGTATTGTCTGGAGCGATTGGAGATGCAGTAAAAGGAGCAGGTACTTCTATTGAAACCGCAGAAAAAATCGCAAAATTAACCACCTGTATGGCTTCTAGCTCTGTTCAAATTGCTCAAACTGTTGATGATTTTGTCAATAGTGATACTGAAATTCCTTGTAATCCTGTCGATGAATTTTGTGGAAAATCAGCGGAAGATGTAGAAAACAGTGTAATGTCAATAGAGAGAAAAACGTATAGACAATTAATTGAAAGTGATCCTAAAAATGCAGAGCTAATTGAAATTCTTTCTGATCCAAATACAGAGCAGGGGAATGAAGTTTCGGATTCTGATATAATTATTGTTAGGATTACCACGTCTAGTGAGATCGACTATAATGCTGATGCAAAGAGTATTGAAGATACAAAAGAAAAATTAAAAATCATAAAAGCGTCTATACAAAGTGCAGGCATTGCAGGCTCTATTGCTTCTTGTTATGCAGATGGAGGTACTTCGGCAAATTCTGGAACAAATAGTGATTCAGATAGTGCAGCTGAAAGTTTTGGAAAACAAAGTATCTCTGGGATTGCCGGTGCTGTTGGTGGGCCATTTGCAGGAATGGCTACTCAATTACTTTTAAACACTGCAACAAGCTTTACACATATTAATACTTGTTCTGATAAAGAAGATGCTGAAGCAAGAGGGGGGAGACATGTGGCAACACGTTCAATTTTAACTTCTAGCCATCCAGATATGTGTAGAAAACAGTATGACAATAAATGTATTGCTGAAAATCCAATAAATAATAAATGTATGGCAACTGGTTATACATTTTGTTGTTATGACTCTCCTGTTTCGAGATATTTAATGGCGGAGATTAAGGCACAGATAGGAAGAAATTGGGTGAGTTGTTCTGATTTTATGCTTAGTGAATTATCAGATGTTTCCATGAGAGAATGTACTGATTCGGAAAAAAGCGACGGAGTTGATGGTGCTTCCGACAGATGGACTGTAGAAGAAGGTACAAGAGCTATTGAAGATGGTGGTTATGCAAACTATCATGAAATGGCTTTAAATACTTTCTATCAAGCTAAACATCGTTGTCTTAATTATGACAAACTTAAACAATACTATAAAACAGAGCTAAATGGAATTATTGATCAAAAATCTTTAGAGCGACAACTTAATAAAATGTTTGATAATGGGGAGTAAAAAAATGAAAAGTATTTTTAATATGTTACTAAATCAAGGAATAATGATATTTCTTTTTCTTAATTTTTCTCTTCATGCTGGTGAATTAAATGACAACCAAAATATTGTTGACATATATTATGATCACAGCATGGGTACAATTGATATCGCTCCTAAAGATAGATTCTTCATTCAACCAAATTTTACGGTTATTTCAAATTTATTGGATTTAAAAGATAGAGAAATTCAATCAACTCCATGTATTGAGTCAGAAGGAGGAGAATCGTGTCCTCTTCAATCTCAAAAATGTAATGTCAATATACAATACTCTGCAGGAGAATCTACTCCTGTTTATAAAACCATTACAAATAGAAAAATATGTAAGCATGGTGTTTATTCAGACTCTTTAGCTCAATGCGTTACTGCTTCTAAATGTAGTGTTGGTTTAAATTCTATTTCTACAGCAACAGGTATAGCAATTTGTTACAATGATTACTACTTATCCAATGGAGATATAAATCCCAATCCTCATAATATTGAGGAACCATATTGTGAAATTAGCAGTATGCATCTAAATAATGAAAAAACATTATGTCTTGAAAATAAAGTCTGCCCCAGTGGATATATTGAAGAGAATGATATTTGTAGATTAAACTATCATTATTTTCAATATTCTTGTCCAGACGAAGGTTCATTGAAGCCGAGAGTCCAGGGTGAAGATTGTCAAGGAATGTGTCCTGATGGTGTACAAAACAATTGTGCTTGTAACGATGAACATCCTCCTAGCAATAATTGTAAAATTATAAACGGTGAGTGTCCTATTGATAATACAATTCCATGTGTTGCAACTCCTTCAGAAAATGGAGAGTACGAACTTGACTCAGAAAGCTATATATACAAACCACTTATAAAAAGAAGTGTTTTTGGTGGTTTTAATGCTGCAAGTATCAATAGTGATACAGGTATTTGTTTGAATAGTCCATGTCCTTATGTTGTAAAACATATTACCGCTGATGGCTCAAAACTCTATTTTTCAGAGTTGAGAGAGTCTGATAATCTTCAATATGTCTCTGTGGAAGGAAATAGATTTGACGGAGAAATCAATGGGGATATAGCATATATTGTTATTGGGGATAGCCATCAATCTTTAAAAGGATATGATAATGATGGTAATCTTTTAGGAACGATTCATTCAGTTTATAGGATGGATGGAAAAGTTGGTTTTATTGATTCTATTGGGTTTAATGTTATAAGTACCGAAGTACCAAGTAATAATATTAATGCAATCAAAAATACACTTTATTTTTATAATACTTTTACGGATCAGCATCACAATCAAGGATTTATAACATTTGTAAATGAAATGGATTCGGCATTAGCGGATTGTGTAGAAAATGATAGAGAGATTGAACAAGCTTGTGAGATAGGAACATTTAACAATTCTGGGCTTTGTCAAAAAGTAATTGACAATTCTTTTTGTAGTGGTTCTTATGAGTTAGACAATTCAAGTAGTGTTAATCCTATCTGTAAAGATGCAAAACAATGTATCTTTGGTGATTATGTAAATAAACAAGATGAGCAAACACGTTTATGTTCAGCCTTAAGGATTATAGAAGAGACTTGTCCTAATGGGGAAACTCTTGATGCGCAAGGAAGATGTACATATATTCAAAATAAATGTAGAGACGATTATGAATATCTGCAGGAAGATGATACTTGTCAAAAAACTATTACTGCTTCACCTATTCCATGTAAAGAGGGATATGAACTTGTTAATGTTTCAGAGAATTCTAATATAGGGGAGTGTAGAGCAATACAGTCTTGCAGCGAAGGAACTTTTTCTGAAAATATAAGTGAAAATACTAGAAATTGTATTGTTGATTCAACGCATGATGAAGTTTGTCCTTCCGGAGAAATATTAATGGAAAGAGATGGGATTAGTTACTGTTCTTATTCTAAGAATGTTTGTGAAGATGGATATATTTACGATAGTAGTAATCATATTTGCAAAAGGGTTCTTCAGGAAAATCCTGTAAATATGTGTAGTGATTCTTCGGATATCTTTATTGATAATGGAGATGGTACTGGAAAATGTATTGAACAAACAACTTGTTCTGGCGGCTATTGGGTGGAAAATATTGATAGTACAAAAAGAAAATGTTATATTGATAATTTATATAATGAAGAGTGTCCTGCTGGAAGCACTTTGAATTCAGAAGGTGTTTGTCAATATAAACAGAACAAATGTACATCTCCATATGTTTACTCCTCTGCATCAAATATGTGTGAAAAAACAGTTACTCAGAATATTAATACTTTATGTTCAACAGATTATTCTTTTGTTGATGTACCATCTTCGGATATAGCAAGATGTGAAGAAAACAATGTATGCCAAAATGGAAATTGGATTGAGAATAAAACAACTACTTCTAAAATATGTAGAGTAGATAGAAGTTATTCTGAAAATAAGCCTGTAGGTCAGCAAATAAATATGTCTGATGGTAGGTTTTATGCTGATAAAGATTTGTGTGCAGTGGGAACAGTTTACAACGACAATACTGGGTTGTGTGAAACTGATGTTGAGTATATCTGTACCAAACAGGGCTATGCATATAATGCTTCTACAAACAAGTGTGAGTCTGATGTAGCATGTGCTGATGGAATGACTTATAATGCAGTATCAAACAAATGTGAAAAGCCTTCTATAATTGTTTGTGCCGTGGAAGGTTATTCATGGAATAACAACTCAAAAAGATGTGAAGCTAATCCTGTTTGTGAAAGCGGATTCATTTATGATTCAAATACTAAAAAATGTGTTGAATTTAAAGATGGACAAAGCATTGAACATATTGGAAGTGTAAGAGATTTTGCCGGTACTGGTATTTCATATTTTTCATCTTCTGATGATAACCAAGAGGCAGAATTTTATGCAGGAAGATCTTATTCTGATGGCTACACTACTTGTAATTCTGGTAAATATAGTGACATGGCAACATGGTTTAAGGATGCATTAAGTGATTTGGATGCTAGTTTTTTAAGAATAGGCAACCCGTCAAATTGTAATTATTATGCGACATTTAACTTAAATCCACAAAATGATGATACAAAAATTTGTAAATTGGTTGAAATGAGGAGATATTCTGTTTCAACATCACACTCTAATGCCTATGGAGATAACACTTGTGTATCAAATGCATACTCCCAAATGAATGGTTGGTTTACAGATAAATATGATGGTTTTTGTGTTGGCGTATCGAACCCTTCCAACTGTAATTACACAGGAACAATGGTTGTCTATGGTGTTGAGTGTACAGATAGATGTCCTGTAGGATATGATTCTGATAGTGACAGTAAATGTTTTAAAGATGTTTCATTTCCATATTATGAATATACTTGTCCTAGTGGATATTCTTCCCAAAATACAGGGGTAGTGTCTTTTACAAAATCTGATGCGGATGAAAATAGCGTGAATGATGTTGAACTTAGTGCTTCTGTAAATAGCAATACTCCACCACCGAAAATATGTAAGCAGGAGAAAAATCCTATTTGTAACGCGAGCCTAGAGCATCCATCTTCATTTGATTCAGTAAATAATGTTTGTTATATTCCTGAAAGTAATGTTTGTAGCAGCGGTGGAACATTAAGTTCCGATGGGACAAAATGTGAAGAGCCCCCTGTGTGTGGAGGCTCTAATTTTGATGCACAAAGAGATATTTGCTATGAATCAGCAGTGGCACAGTGTAGTAATGGCAGCACTTTATCCGGAGGTAAATGTGTATTCCCTCGAAATGATTGTAGCGACATGATGTATCACAATGCCCTTATTATTGGAAACAATACGCTTAGATGTAGTGAAGCATTAAGTAGTGTCTGTTCTTCTCCTCAAGCAAACTTCACAAATGCTTCAGAAACTCAAAGAAATTGTGAATGGATTGAAGATATTGTTGAAAATTGTCCCAATGGAGAAACTCTTAATAGTCTTGGAAAATGTGTTTATAATATAAATAAATGTCCTTCAGATTATTTTTATAATGCAAATAATAATATTTGTGAGAAAACCATTCAAGAAAGTATCATTGATAGTTGCAGATTAGGCTTTGATTTTTTGAATACTCAATCTTTAGATTATGGTTACTGTCAAGATAATAAAATTTGTACTAATAACCAAAGTGATACTTTTGTTAAGAATATCGATTCTGTTACGCGTCAATGTTTAACCAGAAATGAGAGAATTGAAACTTGTGAAGAGGGGAGAGTTCTTAACGCTGAAGGAAAATGTGTTAAGGATGAAAATCTTTGTGATCAGAGAATTGGCATAGGATATCAATGGGAAATTGCAAATTCAGGTAGTGGAAAATGTGAAAAGATTTTAAGTTCTCCACCGGCTTTATCATGTACTGATGAATATAATATTACTGGTGCTATTTCTAATAATGGGGAAGCAACTTGTGTTGAAGATGTATCTTGTGCAAGTGGTAGTTTTGTGTCAGCAGTAAATTCTACTACTAAAAAATGTTTAGTTCAGACAGATGTGCATGAAACTTGTCCGGAGGGTGAAACTTTAGACAACAATGGTAGATGTATCTTCTCTCAGAGTGAATGTATTGTGGATTATAATTATTTTAGTGCAGATAATCAGTGTAAAAAATTTATTTATGAAAATCCTTTAGAAAGTTGTAATAAGAGTGCTTATACTTTTGTGGATCTCAATAATACAAATGCAAAATGTATTGCTCCAGAAAGTTGTAGTGTTGGGATCTTTGAAAAAAATAAAGACACAATTACTAGAATTTGTAAAGATTTATCATTTCATGCTGAAGTGTGTAGTGCCGGTCAGCAAATGGATGAAAATGGCCATTGTTACTATTTTATGGAAGATGCTAATTGTCCTATTGATTATTCTCAAAAATTAATTGATAATAAAATTGTATGTGTTGAAAATACTAAATGTATAGATGCTGAGGGTAATATTGGGAGGCTTGTAAAGAATATTGACAATAAAACAAGATTATGCCATTTTGATGGATCTTATGGCCATTGTCGTGGTGATTGGAATTATGAAAATGTTGAACCTTACGATGTTCTTCTTGATGGCAGGAATAATGTTGGTATTGTTGTTGAGAAAGAAGGACACACTTTTATTGCAACAACTGATAGGGTTACAAGAGAACAATGTCAAGATATTGCAACTATCTATAACAGTGCTATTTCTAGCTTGTCTAGCCTTTCTACAGAAAATCTAAATGGATTAAGGGAGTCTATTTCTTATAAATATGATTTTATAAATAGTTTTGATGAAGCATTTTGTAAAAAAGGAAGATATGATGCTGATGAGAATAAATGCTTGTATTGTGATAATGGTGAGGTGTTTAGTGGAACCAGCTGTCTGTCCTGTCCTGTTACCGACGAATTGAAATTATATAGTGATTTTGGACAAAATATTTATGGAAATGAATATAATAATACAATTGTTAAAACTGTTTTAATTAGTCTTGATCATAATATAACTTTTTGTAAAAAATATTCAGATGGTGGAAACAGAAGTTCCGTGTCTTGGAGTTGTGTAAAAGGTGGAGAACCTCTTATGAATGATTTTAAAGGTGATGTTGATAGTAATGATATACTTGATTATAAAATTTCCATTTCTGGGAGTGGTATTCCTGCAAACAAAATTCATTTTTGTAAAAGATATATGGACCATAATAAAAGAAATAAAGGAGTTTGGAAATGTGTTAATGGAGATGAGCCTTTAATTAATAATTTTGTTGGTGATGTTGATAAAAATGATGACTTGGATTATAAAATTACAATTGATGGTATTGATAATTCAAATATTAATTTTTGCAAAAGATATGCAAATAATAATGGAAGAAATAATACATCTTGGGATTGTGTTCATGGAAATGAACCACTAATGAATGATTTTGTTGGTGATGTTGACCGTTATGATGACTTGGATTATAAAATATCAATAAGTAAATCGGCTTATGAATATTCTCCATATGGTTGTTTTCACAAACCTCTATCTGGATTTTATGATTATTTTGCTAATGTTAACAATATTCAAAGCAATGTTATAAGTAATGGAAATTTTGTTTTTGATGTATCCAATAATATTCCTCTTACTTCTGTCCAATGTAATTCAAATATTAGTGCATTAGATATTAACTGTAGTATTGATAACAATGGAACGAATTTTAAAATTTTTGCTGTTAATAATGGGTTTTTACAAATCATGAAAGTCAATATTAATTACTTAAAAAATGGAAATATTTTAATGAAGTCTTATCCTTATATTAATGGCTCTTTTATTCAAAATACAACTGATGAGAAAGGTTTACAAGTAGTAAATTATTCTTTTGAACCTATTGATACTTTTGAAGAAGATTCAATTAGAAAACGCGATGCAAATAGTGAATCTCCTGAATATGGAAAGAGTTATTGTGTTATTGAATCTCCTAAAAATATAGGATTTGAAAGTACACTAAACGCTAAGAAGAAGATCAATAGTACAAAATTTGATTATACTTGCAGCCCTTTTTTATGTAGTTCTAAACAATGTGGTATTGCATCTTGCCCAGATGGATATAACGGGCAAATAAATGGGGAAGATACAAATGATAGTGTTATTTGTGATGCCGAACAATGCGATATTAACAAAGCTTTTTCTAAAAAATGTGGACTTTCAAGAGGATGCCCATCTGATGATGCTACAATAATTGAAGACAACAATGGAGTGTGTTTTAAAATGAGTTGTGATGAAAGTCATGGATTTACTCTAAATTCTTCAGAGAAAACATGTGATAAAATGGTTTGCCCTGATGAATTTCCTACTGATAATGGAGATGGTACATGCAGCCCGTAATTAAAGAAGCGAGACCTAAAACAGAATTGCTTTTTGCTAAAGTTAAAAAAAAGGATTCCAATTCAAGTCTTGAAACGGATATTAAAAAAGGTATTTATGACTCAATAAGATATGACAATATAAATATTCAAAAAATTATAATTAGTAGTGCTCAACCGCGTATCGTTTTTGATGATAAATCTATTATTAAATTAGCTGCATCAATTGAAAAATTTGGACTACTTGAGCCTATTGTTGTTTTAGAAAATGATACTGATGGTTATACTCTCCTTGCAGGAGAGCGTAGAATGAGATCATTCATGTATCTTAAAAAAGAAACAATAGACGCTGTTATTTTTAAAAAGAAAGATGGAATATCAAAAAATGTTTTAGGTGTTGTTTCTTTGATCGAAAATATTCATAGGAATGAGTTAACCCCTCTTGAATTAGCTATTGCTTATAAAGAGATACAGACAATGGATGGTAAAAATAGAACATATCTTGAGGTTGCTAATATTATTGGAAAATCTGAAGCGCATGTAAAATCAATTATGCCTATTAATAAGCTTTCAAAAAAAATCATAACAGCTTTGAAAAAGAATATTGATTTTAATATTGATAGCAAAACGCTCTCTTTACTAGCATCTGTTAAAGAGAATAAAGAACAAGAGAGATTATTTGAGATTATTTTTTCTAAAAAATTAAATAGAAAAGAAGCATTGAAACTAATACGAACTTTCAAACGTAAAAAATATAAAAATGTTAAAGATCAACCGAATAAAGAAAAAGTTTTTTTTGATTATAGGAGTTCAAAAACAGAAATAAATGTAAAAATAAATTTAAAGAAAGTTCCAAGTAAATACAAAAAAGAGTTTGAAGAAATAAGAAGTTCCTTGGAAGCACTGAAATATAAAGTTTTGCAAGATAACAGTTGAAAATTTGTTATAATAACGATGTTAATAGCACGGAGTCGTGCTTATTACTGAAACAGCCGATAAGTTTTGACTATAATCTTGATTAAGATAGTTAACTCCTCCGCTCTACTTCTTTCTCACAACAGAGCATATTTACTATCTTCTAAAAATCAAAGTTTTTATAGAAAAACGAGACGAGGATTTCTCGCTCGGCAATATATGTGCTATAATATTAAACTTCACAAAAAAAGAATGAAATATGAAAAAATACTACATAGGGATACTTACGTCCATTTTATGTATAACATCTGTTGTTAATGCTTCAGATAGAAATGTTTACAATAAAATTGACAATAAAGCAAAAAGTTCAGATTTTGCACATGGATGGAATTTTTATGATGATAATAATAATTCTCAGCCCGAAAATTCTTCAAAGATTATGCTTAAAACAAAAGAAAAAAATGTTGTTACATTGTTGCAAAAAATTTTAGATGAAAACAAAAAGCAAACAAAAATACAGGAAGAGATTAAAAAAATGCTTCAGAGCGAATTAGATCCCCAGCCAGAAGTTATTACTCTTCCAAGTGGTAAAGAGTGTATTGCAAATTCTAGTGCAGAATGCTATAAAATGCCAATTACTAATGAGGCTAAAAAAATACCGGTTCTTGTCGCATTTATGAAAGATCCTGAAAATATAGAAAAAGCTGCAGCTTATGCAAAATGGCAAGCAAAACATTTGCAAAAAGCATTTGATGGTGGGCAATCATTACAATACAGCACTTTGCAATATGGAGACAAGTCATATGATTTACCGGTGTATGGAACGGGCTTTACAAATTCCAATGGAGCTTCGAGCTCTCTTTTAAAAAATAAAATCGAAAAAGGAAAATTGTTTCAGTATAAAGATAAATATAATTTAAAAATTTTTGTTGGACTCAATGCAGATATGGATATTTTGGCCTTTAATAATTATATGAATTTTCTTAAAATTTATATTCCTAAGAATAATTATCAAATTGTTTTTTTAAATAAAGATGCTAAAAAGGTGTGGGATATGATGGGCCGTAAATTCAAAACTCATACAAAATTTTACAATCAAGAAATTTTAAAGCATAGTGTTATTAACTCTAAAATGTTTGATGATTTTCAAATTTACACATCACCTACACTTGCGGTAGTATTTAATAAAAAAGGCAAAGAAAGAAAAGAAGCAAGAATTGTTGCGGTAGGAAGTGGTTCTAATAATGGTTTTGCTTCATCAATATTGAAAATGTTGGAACTCCAAAAAGTAATCCCTAATAATAAAGATGCGGGATATAGAAACTGGTTGAAATACTCTGATGTAGCCTATGGTGAAATGAAAAATCGATTTAATATTGAAATTGATAAGGATATGATAGAGCGCATTAAAACAAAGCAAAGAAAAAGAGAAAATATTTTTGATAAAGAGAGACAAGATGAAAATAAATAAATTTATTAGTATTGGATTGAGCGGAATTTTATTATTAAATGTCAGTCTTGTGTCTGCAGGGGATTTCAGTGATTTAATAAAAGATTCTCATACTACGGGTGCAAGTGGATGGGAAGATGATACTGGAACCTCTTTTTATTCTGGTGGAAGGATTACTTATCGATTTAAAGATAACGCAGCCTATCCTCTTCTTTTTAGTGCTGAAGCCCCTGGTGTTACTATCGGTTGTGAGGGTTATGATATTAATGGTGGGTTTGTTTCTGTTTTAGGATGGGATAAGATTCAAGATGAATTGTCTGAAGCTGGAACAAGTGCTTTATATGGTGCGGTTTTGATAATTGTTTCATCTACACCAATACTAGGTGATGTTATTGATAAAATTCAAAAATGGAGTCGCTTAATCCAAAAGCTTTTGCAAAACTCATGTGAAATTACTAAAAATATGGGAAGAAATACTATTGGTGGTTCAGTGACAGATATCCTTCAAGATAAGATGTTAAGTAGTGATGACAGAAATGCTTATAATAAAATGGTGTCGGGAATTGATAGTAATTATAAAGCGATTGATGATTGGATTGAAACTGCAGCACACGGCAATGAAGAACAAACCGCAGCGCTTATTGCCCCTCTTTTTAGTAAATCAATTGAGCCACAATCTCCTTCTATTAAAAAAACTGCATCAATTGGTACTACTGCTTCAATTCTTAGAGGAAATTTAGATATTAATACCGATAAAAATTTTCTTATTCTATCAGATTATATTTCTTTGATCAATGATAGCAATAGCTATGTGAAGCTTCAAAATAATGTTAATAAAGATGCTTTAAAAGCTAAAATCTTTTTCGGAAGTTTCTTGTTTGGAGACTTTTTAGTACAACAACGCTCAATTGCTACTATAACTAGCCTTGCAACTGCTTCTGGAAACTTTAATAAAGAAAAAGTAAAAGCGTTAGCAAAAGCCACATTGCAGAATTCTGATTATTTAGCAATAACACCAAGATATAAAATAGTAGCACCAATATTTAAAAAGAATATTGTGGATATTTTTCTCGATGGTTTTGATACAGTGGATAAAGTTGTAACAATACCTACATTTGATGTTTTTATTTATAATATAGAAAAACAGAAACTAGATGAGGCTTCTAATGGACATACTGCGATAGGTACTGGAACCTATGCTAGAGGTATTGTCGCTCTGGACTCTAAAAGCAATAAAACATTATCTTTTACATGGAGGGGATTTGAACAACAAATAAATAGTAAACTTTACAACCTTGTTGATCCAAATATTTCTGCAGTGAATGATGCAACAATTAACCCGTTAAATCCCTTTACTGATACAGGAAGTTATGTAAAAGTTCTTAGAAGATATTATGAAGCAAATAATGGTGCACATTCTAATGAAGCTGCTAATACAATAAAAGAATTAGGAAAGGCTATATCTTTTTATAATGCTAAAGCTCTTTACTATATGATTAGGGCCTCTGTTTATGGACAAATTCAATCAAATAGAGATGACAAAGGTATGGCAATAGGCAGTGAAAAAGCAGAACAATGGGTAAAAATAATGGGTTACTATGACAAAATGTATTTAAAACAATTTTATACATATGCAAGAGATCAAAAAATCATTTCTCAGTCGGAAATAGCAAAAAAAATAAGAGAGATTAAGCAAATGCTTGATAGAGATATTAAAGTAAACAGAACAACAGGACAATAAAATGAAAAGTATTTTTTTGTCTTTATTCTTGTTTGTGAGCGTCCATGCATTTGATAGTCTTAATTTAACAATGCTTGAACCATCAAAAGAGTCTTCTATACAGCAATTAAAAACTATAGCTGATGTACATGTGTTTATTCAAGACATTGAGGAATCTATACAAAATGGGAATAGTATCTCTTTGTATGTATTAGGTGTTTTTTATATGCAAGATCATAAAACAGAAAATGGAATTTTTAAAGCAGATATCACAAAAGGAATTCAAAATTTGACACAAGCTGCTAAAAAAGGCTATGGCGTTGCTTCTTCCTATTTGGCACTTTTTTATTTAAAGAACAATGAGCCAGAAGCGGCAATACGTCAACTTAGATGGACAATTGTAAAAACAAATAAAACTCCCAAAAAATTAAAATATAATGCTTCTTTAGAGTTTGCAACAATTGTTCTTGATTATTTTTCTTCAGATCAAAGCAGACTTGAGGAAGCTAGAGATTATCTTTTAATCTCTTTGAAAAAAGAGAAGTCTCCTGTATTAGAATTTTTACTTGCAAATATCTATAATAAATTAGGAAAAAATGATAAAGCAAATTTTTATCTTAATTCTGCTTGTACCAACAATGATGCAAGTGCTAGAATTAAAAATTTTTGCGAACATGGGACTTTGATTGAAAGAGTCAAATCAAAATGACAACTTCCCAAAAAATCCGATTTTTTTTTAAAGTAATTTTTTATTTGCCAGGAACTTTTTTACATGAGTTTTCCCACTTGCTTGGTTTCTGGATAATGGGATTTAACAATTTAAAATTTTCTCTTATTCCGAAGAATATTTTATCTTCATTTGAAATCACTATGGGTTCAGCAACAGCATCGCTTAGTGAAAATCAGTCAAGAATAAGATTAATATTGCCTGCGATTTCCCCAAAATTCTTTCTTTTTCCCTTGTATTATCTTTTAAATTATTTTGGTGTCTTACATATTGAAATGTATTCTAATGCTGTTGATATTTCTATTTTTTTTAAAGAATTAGATTTTTTAAATCCATATACTTATTTATTACTGTATCTGTCAATGCAATTATTTTGGGCATCCTCACTCTCTTTTCAAGATTGGAAGATGTTTTTTTCTGGTATATTCAGCTTTTGGGGAATTATAATGATTGGACTTCTTCTTGCAATAGCATTTTCTCTATATAGGCAATTTTAGCAGTCTCTAAAATTATTATTTGATCATCAATTTCCACAACTATATCATATTTGCCTACTGAGTGGATAGATGTTATTATTTTTGTTTGGTCATTAAAATAAATTACAATTTTATGCTTTTTATCAATACAGTCTTGAAGAAAAGCGCCACTGTGTATATAGTGGTTATTTTCTTTATTTTGTTTAGAAATATCATATATTTCAATTGCCTCAATATTTTTAGACTTTTGAAATGTTATATATTTGATTGAGAATAAATATATTAAAGCAATCTCGGAGTTCTTTTTTGTAATAATTATTGAGTTTTTTGAACCACCTATTATTATTCCTGATAAATTGTTTTCAAAGTGGTCTTCAAAAACGATATCTATCTCTTTTTTACTGTGATGTAGATATCTATATAAATTCTTAGAAGCTAGTAAAAACTTTTTTCTTTGTTCTTGCTTATCTTTTTTATTCAATTGTCAATATCCTTAAAATTTAAAAATGAATTATACCATGTTTGACAATATTTCATATCAACTGTATAATTTCTTTATTATAAAAAGTTTCGCGAAGTGAGAAAGAGTGTGAAAAAAACATTATTGTTGATTTTATTCTTCCGTATTTTTTTAAATGCTGAAGAAAGCTATGATTTTATAGAAGAGTGTAATGTTCCTTATGGGGTAATGCTTTCTATAGCTAATGTAGAAAAATTAAAAAATACCGAAGCAGGATATCCTTATGTAATATCATTTAACAACAAGAGTGACTATAAAAAAGCAAAAGAGATGAGTTTTTTCAATGAGGTAAAGGATGTGTATAATGAAAGGAATATCGACTGCATTGATAAACAGAAATGTATAAAACTTACGATTAATTTAGTGGAAAGCAATATAACCAATCTTGATTTAGGAGCGTATCAGATCAATATGAATTATCATAAATTGAAGATTTCAGATTATTTTAGTTTAAGTGCAGAATATTTATATGCTTGTTCCTTTCTTAATGAAATATATAAAAGAAAAGGAAAATGGGATTGGGAAACAGTTGCAACTTACCATTCTTCATTAAAAAAACGTAATTTAATCTATCAAAAACTTTTGCAGAAATCTTATAAATCATTAACCAGGAAGTAATTTGTTTTTATTTAACCCTTATCGAAGAAACATAGAAAAATATAGAAAAATCAATAAAAAAATCAACAGTATAAAAAAAATTGTTGATGAGCACATCCATAATGGACATGATGAACTCGCTGAAAAAAAAGAAAAAAAGATTACTCAACTCTTGAAAGAACGCCAGTTAATTGAGAAAAAATTTATTAATACGAAACGAGGACTTTTTATGGGGTTTGGAGTGGATTTATCAAACCCTATTGAAATGGAGCCACTTTATCTTAAATGGGGTGACATGATTAATCATAGCGATACAACTGGGACCACAAGATATGGTAAAAGTTATTTGTTATCTCATATGACAGACCAATATATTCAAAAAAATGATAATGTTTTTATTATAGATCCTAAAGGTGGTGAAAATCAAGAAATTATTGGATGGACAATAGAATCATTGATTCGCCATAAGAAAGAAAAAAGTTTTGCATATGTAAATCCTTTAGTTCCAGAAGCATCATTAAAATTCAATCCTTTGTTTGGAATGACAAATGAAGAACGGGCTTCGCTTATTGCGAGAATTTCTCAAGGTGGATCTGGAGGGGCTGATGCGTTCTTTTACACATCTTTTTCATACAAGACAATTTATGCAATATTAGTTTGTTATGAGTACCTCAGTGGTGCTCTAAATAAGCCGGAACATATTCGCAAGGCGGTTGAGCATGAATTCCTTAAGCACAAAGAACGAGAAAAATATTTTGGATTTGATGTTGTGAAAAAAGATAAAATTAACAATGTTTTAATTCCTGATATTTCAGAAAGAATTATTAAGTATAAAAAGAATAAAAATGACCTTTATAAAGAAAATTTTGAGCTAATGTATAATATTGAACTTATCACTTTTAAAGAAATTGCAGAACTTCTCTCTTTTACAAGAATTCAGAAATTAGCAATGGAAGTTAAAAGTTATATGCCTATTGAACAGCTTCCCAAAGAAGAGAAGCATCGTCTTGAAATGCTAAGAAGGGAAGCACTCACACTTATTGAAGAAATTGCAGGTAAAGATAGAGTCTTTTTTGAAAAAATAACTACATCTTTATCAACTTTACTCATGCAGCTATCTAGTGGTAAGATAGGGGATCTCTTTTGCAGTATTAGAATTAATCCTATTCTTGAAAGAATAGTAAATGATAAGGAGGGTATTGTTTGTGTGATTCAAACAGTTCCTTTGAAATTTAGAGAAGTTTCCGACAGTATATTAAAGATTTTATTTAAAACATTTGAATCTTTGTTTGGTACGATTGCTGCATCTGGAAGAATCCCAAAAAGAAGAACACAATTCTTTATAGATGAAGGAAAAGCTGCAGTGTTTCCAGGAATAGAAGAGATTTATAATAAAACAGCAGGTGTAGGATTGTCTATTCATGCTTTTTATCAAAGTCCTGTGGATAAAGTAATTAATTTAGGAGAAGATCTAGCAAGGGTTGTCTCTGATAATGTAAATACTCAAATTTTCATGAAAGCAAATGATCTGAAATCTGGACAGTTAAGTGCTATGCAAATTGGTTCAGTGACCAAAGTTAAGCCTATGGTTATGGTTGACAGTGCAAATACAAGGATGTCTAGCACTTCAGAGATTGAAGATATTGCAACTGTTACAAATATTATGAATCTGCCAAAAGCAACAGCATTTATAACTCATTATGGAAAAAGATATAGAGTTGCTTTTCCTGTTATCTCACCTCCAGAGATGATAATTGAAATGCCTGAACTTGATGAGGAGAAATCTATAAAAGAACTGGCAATATTAAATCATAAACTGGAAATATCTATGCAAGCATTGGCAGATGTTGAAAAAGAAATAGCTTTAGAGTTAGAAGAAGATGAGCTTTAAAAATGGACGGATTCTATGAGCAAGGTGTATTGATTAAAAATTTACTTGTTGAGACTGCAGAAGAATATAATTTAAGATATGAAGAAATTACAACTCTTTTTTCTAAAGCCATAGGCCTTGCTTTGAAAAGTAAAGAACCTGCTTTAATCTCCTACACCGGTAAAGCTTATTATTTTAGTGAAAAAGACAATGCAATGAGATGGAAAACAATTAACGAGAGAGAAATATCTACAATTCTTAAATATTTTAATCAACTTATTGATATTAAACTTCACAATGATGTTGATTTAAAAATGAATAATTTAATACAAAAAAACGATAATGTTTTTTTTATGAAAATTAGTGCTAAAACAAAAGATGGTTTTATTGGAAAGCTTTATGCAAATAATAAGAACAAAAAAGATAATTATCTTTTGTCAAATTTAGAGGTTACTATAAAAAAAACAGATTTGCAAAAAAATGATTACAATAACATTCAAATTGGAAATACTATTTTAGTTTCACTTTTGAAATTTTCATACAGAGATGGAAAAATATATTGTGTTGCAACAAGAAAAAAAATGAAATTTATAAAAAGTGCCATAGAGCTCGTTGCTATCAAAACGAAAATAGATATTTTTATTTTAAGTATAAGGGTTTATCCTAAAACACAGACGGTAGCACTTAAACTCAAAAAGAGTTTAAAAAACTCAAAACCTCTGATTTCTTTATTTGTATATAGAATCCAATCAATTTTTGGATTTAAAATTGTTTATAATTTTTATTAGGCTTTAGGAGGGATGATATGATATAATACAAATTCAGCATTTAACAATACCATATTGAAAAATAGCATACAGGCGAGTAATATACTCTAGGATAAATGCAACAAAAAAAGTGAGGAAGAAAAATGGAAAAACAGACAGAAACACCAAAGCAAAAACAAGCAGAAACACCAAAGCAAAAACAGACAGAAACACCAAAAAAGCCGCGTTCTAAACAAAAAAAAGCAAACAATGCAAAACATCCACAGATGAATAACCAAAAACCTGTTAAACAAGCAAGTGACAGCGTGGTTGCAGAAAAAAAACCAAGTTATCATATTCGTGAAATTGTTGAGTTTTTTGAAACTGCACCTAAGCCAAAATACGATGTTCCATTTTTTAAAATGAGCACAGAACAAAAAAAAGAGTCTTATGTGTTTAGTAATTCAAAAGCAATTGCTAGAAACTTAAACATTGATAGTGACTACAGACCTTTTTTGGTAAATGCAAAAAGATCTGTAATTCATGCTCTTCTTGAACGAATTTCTTTTACAACTGTATTAATGGATTCAATGGGTACAAAATTTGATATTGAAAAAAATAAAAACAATTTTGATGCAGCACAAGAGATTATGGAACTTGAAAAAATTGTGTATGATGCCGTAAGTAAAGCAACAGAAAATCTTGACACTGTAGTAGAGAGTGCGATTAAAGCAGGTATGGGTGCAGCATGGCAAAAAAAGCTTTATCAAAAAGATGAACAAGCTAAAAAAGAAGACAATAATACTGGTGATGTTGATGATAAGTCAACTGAAAAAACTACAACAGCAAAAACTACAACAGCAGCAACAAAAGCTGCAGCAGTAAAAAAATAAACTTAATAAGTAGCCATGCCTACTTTTAATTAAGTAGGCTTATGCTTTTTAGATCATTGTATTTTAGGAGAAACAATTGAAAATTAAATTTCTAATGCTAGTGTTATCTGTATCTTCTGTGGTTTTTTCTCAGGAAATTGAAAAAATTACAATTAAGCAACTTCATGAAAAAAATATATATCCTACAAAATATAATAATGTAAAAAGAACACAAAAAAAAATACTAACTCAAAAGGATATTCAATATTACCTCAATGGTTCTATGCTTTTGTATTCTGAAAATAAAGAACCTATTAAAAATGTAGGTTTTTTTAATATAACCAACGCTTCTTTGGAGGTTGGTGCAAAAGTTGGTGGTGGATACCTATGGGATTCTACTATCCTTGGAGCTTCTTTTGAAAACTATAAAAGTGCTTCCAGTGATGAACACCAGCTTAAGAGAAAAGATGCAATTGTTTTTCTCTCAGACTTTCAATATAATAATGAATTTTCAAGCTATTTGAAATATTTTATAGATATTAGACAAACAGAAAGAGAAAGAGAGTCTTATTCCTTAACTGAAAGTCTAATTGGTGCAGGTTTTGAGGCAAATTATACATATAATCTTTTTTTAAAATTATATATGGGAATTTCTTTTGGAGGACAAGTTAATCTTTTTTATAACTATGAAGCTTCTTCTAATAGTGTAAGTATAAAAAGCGAAAAAGACAGTGGTGTTTATCAAGGGTATGATTATTGGGTTAAGGTGCCTTTGACAATAAGAATATCTGATAAGATAGGTCTTAGTTTTATCAATTCATTTAAAAAGTATGAACCTCGTGCAACACCAGAGCTGGGTGCATATCCTATGTTGTTTGTGCCAACAAATGAATATAATGGTGTAATCACGTTAAGTTATATAATTGATTGATTTTATAATCGAATAAAAAGGCAGAAGTGTAATGAATCTGAGAAAAAGAACAAAACTTTTAGTTGAGGAATTGAATCAAAAGTTTTTTGAAAGAGACGAGGTTATTAGATTGATGCTGTTGGCACAATATAGCCAAAAAAATATGTTTTTAATAGGAATTCCCGGAACAGGTAAAACTCAATTAATAAAGATGTTATTTAGAGTCTTAGATAATGCTCGATTTTGGAGTTTGCTTTTTAGTAAAGAGACAAAAGTTTCTCAAGTATTTGGCCAAGAAAAATATATTGATGGAACAGCAATATATAATGTTAAAGACACTGCTCTTGATAGTCATATCGTTTTTTTTGACGAAATGTATAAAGCTACTAATGAATTGTTAAACTCTTTTTTACAGTTTCTTGCAGAAAAGACTTATTCTGAGGGGGGGATTGATAAGCCTACTCCCGTTGTGACAGTTTATGGAGCTTCAAATGAGTTGCCATCAGGAAAAGATGTTGCACCATTTTCTGATAGATTTCTTTTTTGGTATGATGTTCCAAGAATTATGGATCAGACAAATTTGAAAAATTTTTTCTTAAATCAATTTAATACTGATAAAAATATTGCTAACAAAATTAATATTTCAGAACTTTCACAAATTGCAGAACTTGCAAAGCAAGTAGAAATTTCAGATGATTTTTTTGAAATGTTTTTTACAATTAAAAATGCTTTATCTAAGGCTAATTCAACTACAAGCGGTCAGACCTTATCGGAAATATCTGATAGAAAATATGGTTATATTATGGAAACAATCAGGGTTGCGACAGTAGTAAATGAAGACAAAACACCGGATGATTCTTATTTGCTTCTTTTGGTGCACATGACATGGCAAACTTACGCAGAAAAAAAGAGAGTAAAAGAAATTATATATGACTGTTTATTTTCTAACAATATTTATCTTGATAGTGTTTTAATTAAATGTGAAAATGAGTTTTTCAGTAAAAAGAGTATTTGCAATGCTTTTAATATATACATTGAACATAAAATGCAATTTAAACCTAATCATACATATACTTCTTTTGAAGAACTTTATCAACATATTTTAACATACTACAGAGAAATCAATAATGAATTTGGAGTAATAAAGAAAATGATGGAGAAAAAAAAATATAATGATGAATTAGAAAAGCTTATTGAACATAATATCTTCCTACCTAATATAAAATCTCCATCTTTTAGTAAGGTTATGATTGAAAAAATAAAAGATTTGCATTTTGAATATGAATTAATGGAAATTCGTCTAAGAAAATGGCTTGAAGAAAATACATCGGTTCAAATTTATAATCAAATATATATTGATAAACAATATAGGAGTGAAAAAAAATGAAAATGTTTAAAAGTATTGTTTTGTCGATGGTCTTGTTCGTTTCTCTACATGCAAACCAAAAAGTTCATTGGATTAACAATATTGATACCGGTATTAAAATTGCACAAAAAAGGAATATTCCTATTCTTTTGTTTATTTATAGCAATGATTGTAGATACTGTTTACGTTCCGCTAAAAACTTTTCTGTCGGTGAATTGAATAAGGTATTATCCTCTGGACAAATTGTACCTATTTCTGTTTCAAAAGGATCATCTGAACTGTTTAAATATTCTTTCTTTACAAATATTTATCCAACTTATTATTTGCTAACTGGGGATGGGAAGCAGGTAACATCGCCGCTTCGTGGGTATGTACAACCAGATGACCTCGCAATTTATCTTAAAAAATTTATCCAATGGTATAAAAATAGTAGTGAAAAAAAATGACTGTTAAAACGCATATAGTATCATCACTTGTCTTTGGTATTGTTATAGTAAATTTTTTGAATATTTTTGGTGTAACATTTGAAAATATTGGTGTTTTTCAAATGTATTTATTTGCAGTTGCTTTTGGTGCAACCTTTCCGGATATTGATGAACCACATTCTTATATTGGCAGAAAATTTCCTATTTTTTCAAATATTTTAAATTTGTTTGTTCAACATCGAGGAATTACACATACTTTTATGATCTTGTTTTTATATTTTCTTTTGATTGTTGTTCTAATTAAAAACTCTACTTTTCAAATAATTGGAATTGGTTTTATTATTGGTAATATGGGACATATTCTAGGAGACATGCTTACTAAAAGTGGTGTTGCTATTTTTTATCCATTGTATGATAAAAATATCGGTTTACTCCCAAGAGAAATAAGATTTTATACAGGAAGTTTGTTTGAATATGTAGTTGTATTCCCAGTTTTTGCAGGAATTCTTGCATATCAGCTTTATTATATTTCCTGTTCATTATATTAAAAAAAGGAGAATTTGAAAAATGGAAGAATTTGAAAAGGAGCCTGCAAATAAAGGCGTAGTAGATTTTTTGATGCTTGATGATGAAGAAAAACAATTGATAGTTTCTAATCTAGCATCAGTTGTCGTTCTTGGTATCGGTGTGCTGTTTTCTGTATTTTTTACAAAATATGCAACATATATTCCTTATATGATTTTTATCTTGGTTATTTCTAATTTATTTATTCAGTACATACTCAATAAAATTAGTAGTGACACTGTTAAACTTAATATTGATAACAATGCTAAAATAAATGAACTTATTTCTATTGTTAAAATATCAAGAGTTGTGATCTCTTTTGTTATTATTGTGAAAATTATCACTATTGTGCTGTTGTAAAATTAATATTCAAGGAATAAAAATGTTAAAAAAAATAAATATTGTAGTAGCTGTTTTATTGTTAAGTAGTGCTATTTTTGCAAATGATAGTTTGACTGAACCAGAAGAAGGAGTTATTAAAGGTTGTGCAATTGGAATTTCTTTAAAATATGGGAAACTTTCAGAGCTACAAATGCAAAACATTTGTATGCAGTGCATTAAAAATGTAAATAGTTTTGAAAAGAATAAAATAAGTTTTGGTACAAAAGAATGTGTTGAAGTTGTGAGAAGTTTGCAAAAATAAAATTTTGTATAAACATTTTAGATTCCATCTGAAAAATATGATGGTTGTAATTAGTTTTATTTTTTACTATAATATTATTAATTCAAAAAAAAAGGTTATTTTTTATGAAAAATAAAAGTAAAGCGAGTGCGCTTATAGGTAGTCTATTATTAGGTGGGTTATCGTTTTTTAGTGGTTGTGGCGAAAGTGCACCAAATGATGAGGGGAATCCATTTCCAACAGTAACGATAAATAGTTTAGAAATTGAGAATAGCGGTTCTAAAGTTATTTTTCATATTACACCACATGTTTACACTTCTAAAGAAAGTAACATTACAATTGATACATTCTTTTACACAAAATATTGGAATGCAGATACAGCAGATGTAAAAACACCTTTAGATCTGCCATGCAACAATGGAGTAGTACCGTGTGATGCTGTCGATGCTGTTGTTTGTACCCGTACGGAAATCGGTTCTGATTATTCCGATTATTCATGTGATCTACAAAGTAAAGGGAAAACTTATCCGCAAAATAAAAGAGATTTTCGTGCTGGAACGGAAGCATATGATGATCTTCTTGATCCTATAGATTCTCTTGTTTCGATCGGTGTAGGTGCCCCTTATGTTTGGGCTGATGGAACTGAAAGTGTTGTATACAATAGGGATGAAAATAAAGCAATGATGTTTAATGTTACAAACGGGAGTCAAGGATTATGAAAAAAATTACTTCATTAATAGTGTCAGTGGTACTGGCGAGTTCACTTTTTGCTGATGATGGTTATTTTGGTGTCTCTTATGGAGCTGCTTCTACAAGTAAAACTGTTTATGGAAATGCCTCTGATACTGATGAGACACCTGTTTATTATGGATATGACAATGTAT
>Ga0256828_1000054_pt1 | contig 76502 bp, 71 predicted proteins | sample CV88metaG_FD_185993 | JGI IMG/M metagenome (GOLD analysis project Ga0256828, IMG submission 185993) | Hydrothermal vent microbial communities from East Pacific Rise, Pacific Ocean - CV88 | ecosystem: Environmental > Aquatic > Marine > Hydrothermal vents | place: Pacific Ocean: East Pacific Rise...
TTTTTAGATTTTAAATAAAATAATTTTTCACCCTTTAAATAAAGCTGCTTTTATAAGAAATATATCTTTGCTTTGATACAATTGTCTTAATTAAATTAAGGAATGTTTATGGAGTGCGAATTTCCAACAGTAAATTCAAATATGGAAGAAGTAAAAGAGATTTTTGATACAGTGAAGACTATTGCAGTTTTAGGGCTTTCTCCTGATGCGACAAAAGACAGTCACCGGGTTGCGGCATATCTACAGGCGCATGGTTATAAAATCATTCCTGTATATCCAAAAGGTGATACCATTCTTGGTGAAAAAGTTTACAACTCTTTAGCCGATATTCCTGAAGCTGTTGATATGGTAAATATTTTTAGAAAACCTGCTGCGCTTGATGCTATTGCAGATGCTTGTATAGCTCGTGGAGATGTGAAGGTCTTTTGGGCTCAAAAGGGCATTGTGAACAATGAAGCTGCAAAAAAAGCACAAGATGCTGGTATGAAAGTGGTGCAAAACCAATGCAGCATGGTAGATCATAGAACTCTTCATCAGGCTTAGGAATTGATAGCATTAAAAAAGATTCAAGAAGCGCAAGAACGTATTAAAGATGTCGCTGTAAACACTCCTTTCTCCTATGCTCCATATCTTAGTGAAGCTGCAGACTGTAAAGTTTTTCTCAAAAAAGAGAACTTACAGATCACGGGTGCATTTAAACTTCGTGGTGCGTATAACAAGATAGCTACACTTACAAAAGAGCAAAAAGCTTGCGGTGTAGTTGCTGCAAGTGCTGGAAATCATGCTCAGGGAGTAGCATACTCTGCTGCTGCGTTTGATACAAAAGCAGTCATCATTATGCCTGAGTCAACACCTCTTACAAAGATAGACGGGGTAAAACATTACGGTGCAGAGGTTATTCTTGCCGGAGCAAATTACGATGAAGCATATGCGTATGCTATTGAGTATGGAGAGAAAAATCACCTGACATTCGTACATCCTTTTGAAGATGAAGAGGTCATGGCGGGGCAGGGAACCGTTGCTCTAGAGATACTGGACAAATGTGAGCAGCTTGATGCTGTTCTTATCCCTGTCGGGGGTGGTGGACTCATAGGTGGTATGGCGAGTGCCATAAAGGCCTTAAGCCCAGATACTGAGATCATCGGTGTAAGCGCAAAGGGTGCTCCTGCGTTTAAGAACTCTTTTGATCTGAAAAAGCCTATTGATACTACGAGTGTACGAACTATTGCCGATGGAATAGCGGTTCGAGATACTTCACCTGTTACTCTTGCAAATGCTTTAGAGTGTGTGGACAAGATCATCAGTGTTGATGATGAAGAGATCGCAAGTGCTATTTTGTATCTTCTAGAGAAACAAAAGCTCGTTGTTGAAGGTGCCGGTGCTGTTGGTGTCGCTGCCTTACTGCATCACAAGCTCGATCATCTCAAAGGTAAAAATGTTGCCGTGGTTTTAAGCGGTGGGAACATGGATGTGACACTTCTTTCTGTCATCATCGAAAAAGGTCTTTTAAAATCACATCGCAAAATGAAAGTGACTGTGACACTTGTCGATAAACCAGGTTCACTGATGCGTTTTACACAGATCCTTCAAGAATTAAATGCTAATATAGTGCACATAGCCTATGACAGAACTTCCATATCACTTGATTATGGTGATGCCAATGTTACGGTTCACATGGAAACAAAAGGCAAAGCACACCAAGAAGAGATAAAAAAAGCTCTCAAGTCCGAGGGATATTTAAGAGAGAATTAACTATATGAAAGTTGTAAATAGCCAAACTGTATCAAAGCCTGTTATTTTACTCGAAATTTTAGATGATGGTACTTTGGCAGCTGTCAATGCCGATAGTGTGGTCCGTATCTTAGATAAAGAGAGCTTAGAGCTCATCAGTGGTTTTAAAGTTGGTATCACACACCAAAGGTATAAAACCAAAGTTGTAGCCTACAGTCATGATGCTAAGTATTTTGCAACACTCTCTGCGGATGCAAGAGAGTCTCTTCTTTACAATGCCGAGTCAAAAAAGGTCATAGGAAGTGTCAGCAGGCATCAAGGTGAGGTCTCCTGCGTCGGTATCGACCCTCTTTCACGTTTTATGTTCTCCTGTGGGGATGACGGCAAGACATTTGCCATAGATACGAAAAGTGGTAAACTGGTCTTTACTCTTCCTATGCACATCGATACGGTAAATGACATCGCTTTTTCTTTAAATGCAAACTGGGTGGCAACAGCAAGTTATGACAGAAAGGTTTCACTATTTAATCTTGTGACAATGTCACCAAAAGAGAAGTTTAGCGCACATTCTGCACCAGTTATGAAGTTGCAGTTTCTTTCTCAAAATGAACTTTTAAGCATAGATAAAAAATCTACAGCGATTGTCTGGGACATACACAGTGGTAAAGTTATACAAAAACTTGAAGGTATTCATGATGATGTAACACAGATCTGTATATCACAAGAGGACAATCTTCTCTTCTTAGCAACAGAACTGGGCTATATTCTGCTTTATCAACTTGATACCTATAAACAACTTTCTCGTAAATACATTAAAGTCTCTTCCATGGTCACTGCCTTGGAATTTGATACATTAAGTAAACATCTTATTGTTGGTACTGAAGATGGATTTGTTTCAAGATATGATATTTATGAGGGGCAAGAGAAACTCAAAGCACTTTTAAAAGTGAAAAACTTTGAAGCTATTCATGATGAGATCGACAAGAACCCTGTGCTACAATTTACAAAAATAGCTAAACTTGTATCGAATTTTTGGAATCATACACTGGATAAAGCAAAAATTTTACTACAAAATGGAGATAGAAAAACTGCACAGCTTTTACTCCAAAATTTTCAAACCATTCCAGCTAAAAATACGATCATCAAAAAACTTTTTAAAGATTATGAGAACTTTAACAAGTTTAAGCAAACTGCGCAGGAAGGGAAACTCTCTATCGCATACAATTTAGCAAACACATATCCTGTATATAAAGAGTCCAAGGTCTATAAAGCACTTGAAGAGCAGTGGAAAAAGAGACTTGCAAATGCTCAAAAACTTGCTTTAAATCAAAAAGGAATGGCACAGGCTCAAGAACTTTTGGCACCATATCGAGGCATAACACAAAAGACGAAATTTATCCAAGAGGTTATGAGCAAAGGTGAAATATATAAGCGTTTCAGAGTTGCTATAGGGCAAAAGGACTTTAAGGTCTGTTTTGAACTTATAAAACACAATCCTTTTTTAAAAGAGTTTCCTGAGTATGATTCATTGATGAAGTATGCGGATACGCTCTACATCAAAGCACATAAGTTTTTACAAGATGGTGACACGCACTCTGCAGTGAAGATCTTACGAATATTGTCAGATTTTACAGACTTTAAAGAAGAGGTTCAATCTTTAATGAAAGAGCTCGAATCCAAACAAAAATTCTTTAATGCAATAGAAGAAGATGATATGGTTACTGCATACAATATGATGGCGATCGCAGAAGATCTTCTTCTTACAAAAGAGGGGAAAGAGTTACATGAAAAATGGCATCAAGATCTGGAAAAAGCCAACCAATATGCCTCAATAGGGGATGCTGATGGAGTCAAAAGGACTCTTGCCTCTTATTTGAACATCACTTCAAAACAGAGATCTTTGGCAACTGTTTTTGCATGGGCGTATATTGTCCAGTTAGAGAATGCTTTACGTGATAATCTTTCACAATCAGAGATTGAAAACGGTATCAAAAACTATGTTTTGAACTTCGGTCTTTTAGAACAGATAGAGAGTTTTTGCGCTGCGTTTAAAGAAAAATATCCTGAGTCTAAATTAAATCTTGAGCTTCTTTCAAAAGGTTCTTTGTCCATGTGGCGACCTTCAATGATCGTAAATTCAATTTTAGATTGATATTTTAACCTCAAATATAGCTCCTTTTTAGTAAAATCTTAGAATTTTAAAAAATATAATTTTACTAGGAGACTTTTCATGCAAATTAGTGGTGCACAGATGGTCATTGAAGCTTTAATTGCAGAGGGCGTAGACACAGTATTTGGTTACCCCGGTGGAGCAATTATGAATGTATATGATGAGATATACAAACAAGATAAATTTCGTCATATATTAACTCGTCACGAGCAAGCAGCGGTTCATGCTGCTGAGGGTTATTCAAAGGCTAGTGCAAAAGTCGGTGTTGCAATGATTACCAGTGGTCCTGGTTTTACAAACGCAGTAACCGGTTTAGCTGATGCATATATGGACTCTATTCCTTTGGTTGTTATTTCAGGACAGGTTCCTATGAGCCTTATCGGTACTGATGCATTTCAAGAGATAGATGCTGTAGGTATTTCGCGTCCTTGTACAAAACACAACTATTTAGTAACTGATGCCGCTGATCTGCCTCGTGTTCTCAAAGAAGCATTTTATATTGCAAGAACAGGTCGTCCTGGTCCAGTGCATGTTGATATTCCTAAAGATGTTACAGCACAGATAGCAGAGTTTAATTATGATGTGAAAATGAATCTTGAGACATATAAGCCACATACAAATGGAAATCCTCGTCAAATTAAAAAAGCGATGGAAGCTATTGCAAACTCTAAGCGTCCTGTCTTTTATCTTGGTGGTGGTATCATCAATTCAAACGCAGCTGATGAAGTTCGTGAATTGGTTCATAAAACAGGTATTCCTGCTGTTGAGACGTTTATGGCTCGTGGAACACTTCCATATGATGATGAACTTCTAATCGGTATGCTTGGTATGCATGGTTCTTATGCGGCAAATATGGCTATGAGTGAGACCGATATGGTAATCGCTCTTGGTGCAAGATTTGATGACCGTGTAACTGGAAAATTATCTGAATTTGCAAAAAATGCAGCTGTAATTCATGTTGATATTGATCCTGCAAGTATCTCGAAGCTGGTAAATGCAAATTATCCTATCGTGGGTGATATTAAAAATGTTGTAAATGATATGCTTGCACAATCATCTATCATTGATCCTCAAAACTATGAGCAATGGAGAGAAACGATCATCAATTTCAACGAATTGCATCCTTTAACGTATTACGAAGATAGTGATAGACTAAAACCACAGTGGGTAATAGAACGTGTAGGTGAATTGCTTGGTGATGATGCAAATATCTCTACTGATGTTGGTCAGCATCAGATGTGGACAGCACAGTTCTATCCATTTAGCAGACCTCGTCAATTCATCAGCTCCGGTGGACTTGGAACAATGGGATTTGGTTTTCCTGCTGCAATAGGTGTTAAAGCTGCTACTCCTGATAAAACAAGTATTAACTTCACAGGAGATGGTTCTATTTTAATGAACTGTCAAGAGTTGATGACCGCTGTTGAGAAAAAACTGCCCGTTATCAACATTATTTTAAATAATAATTTCCTTGGTATGGTACGTCAATGGCAAACACTTTTCTATGATAAACGTCACTCTGAGACAGACCTTTCCGTGCAGCCTGATTTTGTGAAACTTTCAGAAGCATTTGGCGGAATAGGCTACCGTGTTAAAACGAAAGAGGAGTTCGATGCAGCACTTAAAGATGCTGTTGAGAAAAACATTGTTGCGTTTATTGAGGTAATAGTAGAGAGATTTGAAAATGTTCTGCCAATGGTACCATCAGGCGGAAGTCTGTTCAATATGATGTTATTAGAGAAAAAGGAGAATAAATAATGAATGACAATAATGCAAGAAGAGTAGTTTCTGTTATCGTTGTGAATGAAGCAAGTGTTTTGTCTCGTATTACAGACCTATTCTCTGGACGTGGCTATAACATTACATCATTGACCGTTGCTCCTATTCCTGAGAGTAAATACTCTCGTTTGACCATTGTAACATCTGGTTCTGTCCGTGTGATCGAACAGATCACGAAACAACTGCATAAACTGATTCCTGTACTGCGTGTATATGAACATGAAGATATGGTTGAAAAAGAGATGGCACTTGTAAAGTTTCCTATTAGTGAAAATTTAAGTGATATTAATGCTCTTTGTGAAGCTTATAATGGAAAAATAGTAAATGTAGGTGAGAATGTTGTTATCGTAATGGTAGCTGATGAGCCTAAAAGAGTTGATAATTTTCTAAACGCAGTGAAGCGTTATAATCCAAAAGAGATAGTACGAAGCGGTGCTGTCGCACTTGAGAGATAATAATATGAAACTCAGTGAAATAGCTTCCATAATCGGTGTAGATTTTCAAGGAAATGATGTTGAGATCACAGGTCTAAATACACTTAAAGATGCAAAAGCAAATGAGATCTCTTTTGTTTCTAATGCAAAATATGTAAAAGAGATAAAAGATACAAACGCAGCTGCTGTTATTATTTCTCAAGATGTTCAAGATACAGTTCCTCAAGGATGTTTTGCTCTTGTTGTTGAAAATCCTTACTGGTCTATGGCAATTGTATCTAAATATTTTGCCCCTGCCATCGAAGATGAAACATTACCCGCACCGAAGATCGGAAAAGATACAAAAGTATCTCCAAAGGCTGAAATTGCAAATGGTGCTGTGATCGGAGAGAATTGTACTATCTTAGCACATGTTTATATTGGTGCTGAAGCTGTGATAGGTGACAATACCATTATCTACCCAAGTGTCACTGTATATAGAGATTGTAAAATAGGAAATGACTGTATCGTTCATGCCAACACTGTTATTGGTTCAGATGGTTTTGGTTTTGCAACGAACAATATGGGTGAACATAAGAAAATATACCAAAATGGTAATGTTGTTGTTGAAGATGATGTTGAGATCGGTAGTAATACGAGTATTGACCGTGCTGCGTTTGGTACTACATTGATCAAAAAAGGTACTCGCATCGATAATCTTGTTCAAATTGGACATAACTGTGAAATAGGTGAGTATAGTGTTATGGTTTCCCAATCAGGACTCGCCGGCTCTACAAAACTCGGACGAAATGTTGTTATGGGCGGTCAAGCTGCTGCTGCAGGACATTTGGAAATTGCACCTTTTTCTACCTTTGCAGCACGCAGTGGTATCACGAATAGTATTAAAGAACCTGGAAAGACATATGCAGGTTTTCCATTGATGGGGCATAGACAGTGGCTTAAACTTCAGGCAAAACTTGCTAAACTTATTAAATAATATTTAAAGGGGTTAAAATGTCAACTACAATTCCATTAAGCGGTACGAAAAGCGGAGTTATTTCTGTTAAAAAGATAACTGAGCCATATGGTGCAGGTAGTGCAACTGTTGCGAGTATTGGTATCTCTTTAGCAGGTAATGCAGATGAACCTGAGTGGAAAGTACATATTCCACTTGAAAATTTAGATGAAGTGATCAAAGCACTTAAAGAGTTACAGTAAGTAAAAGATGAGTAAAAAATATTATGAAATTCTTCTTGTCGATGACCGGAAAGAAAATATAGAACTGCTTAGCAGTTTTCTTACTAATAAAGGCTATAAGATACGTAGTGCATTAAACGGTACTATGGCATTAGCCACAATAACAGCTAAGAAGCCGGATTTAATTTTGCTCGATATTGAAATGCCAGGAATGAATGGTTATGATGTATGTAAGAAGTTAAAATCAAAACCTGAAACAGAGAATATTCCTATTATTTTTATTAGTGCGCATGATGATATAGATGCAAAGATCAAAGCTTTTCAAATGGGTGGGGTGGATTATATTCCAAAACCTTTTGCAAATGAAGAGGTTGTCGCTCGTGTGAAAATGCACCTTGAACTAGCAGATTATCAACATGACCTAGAGGCAAAGATAGAAGAAGGTCTTGTTGAGATAAGACATCTGAATGAAGACTTGGAACTTACACAAAAAGAGATGACCATCACACTCGGTACACTCATGGAAACTAGAGATGACGATACGGGACATCATGTTGTACGAGTTGCTATGTACTCAAAACTTTTAGCTGAGCTGTATGGTCTTGATGCTAAAACAGTAGATCTCATCTATAAAGCGGCACCATTCCATGATGCGGGAAAAGTGGCAATACCGGACAGTATTTTAAATAAACCAGGTAAACTTGATCCTGATGAGTGGGAAATTATGAAATCACACTCTATGCGTGGATATGAGATTTTTAAAGATTCTACAAGACCTATTTTGAAGATGGCTGCTATTATTGCCAAAGAACATCATGAACAGTGGAGTGGGGGTGGTTACCCTCAAGGTCTCAAAAAAGAAGAGATCAATATCGCTGGAAGAATTGTAATGTTAGCTGATGTTTTTGATGCTCTGACAACAGATAGAGTATATAAAAAGGCATGGAGCATTGAAGAAGCTATGAAATTTGTTCAAGAACAAAGAGGCATAATGTTTGAACCAAAGATAGTAGATATTTTTATAGCAAATGTGGAAAGTTTCACACAAATATATAAAAAATTAAAAGATTAAGAACTTACTTGAGTTTATAGTTTAAAGAAACAGCAAAACTAGGTGCTTCATCTATGTATTGACTGGTTTTCTTAAAGTAATTTCTTTTATTTAAATCCTCATCAAATAATCCAAGTAAGTTGTATCCATGAAGAGATAATCTTGTTCTTTTGTTGAACTGATACTCTATAGCACTGTTAAAGTAAGCACTCTCTTTGAATGCTCTTGTTCCATCCGTATAAACAGGTAGTCGATAATACGCATGACCGGCATTTGAAAAAGTGTCACGATTATAATCTGCCATATCTATGGCACCAGGGATCCCCCAAAATACTCGTAGAGAATTTATGAATTTTAGTTTTGTATTATATTTATAATCAAAGCGGACTTTTGTAATATTATTGTTCCAGTTAGCAAGGTCATTCCCATAGCCATAGTCAGATGCAGATATATTTTGTCTCGATGTTGCGGGATTATCCAGAGTGAAACTTAATTGTTTGGTATAGTTGTGTGAAATATAAAATGTATAGTTTCTATTATTGTATTGAAAAATTCCTTCAAATGTATAGAAGTCCAAATTCCCTATATATTCTGTATTACCAGGTACATTAACATCATTGTATGCTACTACTGCCTGTTGGTTATAACTGGATTTTAAATTGAATTGTAATTTGTTTAGTGTATGTGTATATATTATTTCAAAACGATCCAGAGACTCTACATCCGATGTTTTACCATTATATTTATGGTTATAATATAAATCAGCATCGTCAGGTACTCGCACTGAATGATTATAATTAAACTTTAATGTGTCAATATCATTAAGGTCATATACAAGAGAGAGTCTTGGTGAAAAGAGTACTGGTGTATAAGTATGTTTATCTACTCTTAAATCTAAAAATATAGTTGACTTTATAGTAGGTTTTGTTTGTAACTCGCCAAAAATTGAGTACATATCACTATGCCATTTTGTACCAACAGGAAGAGTACTGATGATATTTGAGGTTTTATTTCCAAATCTATTATAAGTATATTCTGCACCCAAGGCACACTTTGTCCGTTCGTTTGGAATATATGAAGAGAGAATATGTAAGTTAGTATTATCTTCGGTCCAGTGTTTATTGGCTCTGCTATTTAGAGGATTAATCGAGTTTGTATTTTCAATCTTTGATCTTACATAACTTATACTATAGTCAATATCAAAATTGGTATCGATCGTTTGTTTGTAGGAGAGCATATTGCTCCACTGCTCATTTGATGCACCTGTATCAACCAAATATTGTGGATGATTATATGTATATAAATTTTGACTTGTTGGAATCGCCATACCGCTTGCTGTATATCTACTCCAAAATATAAATTTATTATAGTTTAATTGAAAGTGGAATTTTCTTCTGATTTCATTATGATATGATCCATTTATATTTGTTGTGTAAAAAGGGATCTTTTTATTTGCACGAATGTTTGTTGCAGGATAATCAAAGGCTACTTTATTTAGAGCATCATCATCACTCGCTCCGTCATAATCATCCATCCCTCCATATACAAATACTCCAACGCCATTAGAGAGCTTTGTTGCGTATTTCATATCTATGGATTTGAAGCGTTCTACATAACCACTTTTGACGTTGGCTTCAAACCCTTTAAAACTATCTGCATTAAAGGTCTCTATGTTAATGACACCTGCAATTGCACCTGGACCATAAATGGTAGAACCCGGACCACTGATAACTGTAATCTTTTTGATATCTCCAAGCATAGAAAAGGCTCTTTCTGAAATAGCTCCTCCATCACTTGCTTTTATATTGAGATCACGTCCGTTGAGTGTAAGAAGAATTTTATTATTTCTATCATTGATAACACCACCTATTCCAAGTTGGTTGCCTTGAACTTTATACATATAAGCTATATCAGGGACATATATTTCTAGAAGTTCATCAAGATTTCTTGCACCAGATTCTTGAATCTCTTTTTGGGTTATGACCGTAATAAAAGATGGAACATCTTTAATATTCGTTTCTGTTAAAGTGATCGATTTATCGAGAACCTTTACTTTTGAAAGGCTTTCTAAATCCATACTAATAATATTGTCTTGTGCATAGAGAGTTGTTGCAAGAGATAATAAAATTACTGAATTTATTTTGATATTCATATCTTCATCTTCTTATATTGTTTTACAGTTTCATACTTTGTATGAATTATAAAACTTTAAACTTAAAGTGTTATTATTATTACTAAATATAACAAGAAAAGGGATATATAAAAGTGAAATATTTTTTAACTGCTTTATTACTGTTAAGTTCTTTTTTTCTGTCTTCTTTATCTGCGTATGATAAAGTTACAAAAAGTAGAGATGAAGTTTTATCTGCTTATATTTACCTTTTGAGTAAAAATACAAAATGGCCCAATGAAAATCAGATTAAAAAATTTAAGATTTTGATTATTGAAAACGGGAATGATATTTATAATATTTTACATAAAATGACAAAAGGTTTAAAACTTAAACAAAGAGATATAGAGATCATAAACACAAGTGCCATTGAAAAATCCAAATTTTCAGATATTCAGGTTATCTTTCTCTCTAGTAATTATAAAAATGATCTAGAAGAGGTTTATAGAAAAATCGATCATAGACCAATCTTGTTAATTAGTGAAGATGTCATAAATATGAAATACAGTATGGTCAATTTGTATGAAAATATAAAATATAGAATAAAAATAAAGATTAATCTTGCCAATATTCTCAGTCACAAATTAAAGGTAAATGACAAAGTTATTTTAATTGGTGGTTCCAAAATAGATGTGAGTAAACTTTATAACTCTTCACTTCGTACTATTGAGGAACAGGAGAAAAAGTTTGCACAATATCAGGCTTTGAACGAAAAGTTAAAAGAGAAACTTGACCGTCAAAATAAGAAGATCCTCTTTCTTCAAAAGAATATTAATAATAAAAAGAAAGAGTATGCTCATGTTCTCAATATGATAAAATCCAAAGAAGAGAGTATTGTTAAAAAAGAGAAAAAATTAGTTAAACTTTATAATGATTATAAAAAAATGAAGAAAAAGCTTGAGCAACAGCAGCACTCTTTACAGGAAAATATTAATGAAATTGAGCAGGCAAAAATAGACATAAATAAATACTCAATTATTTTGGAACAAAAATTACAGAATATTCAAGTATTGGATAAAACAATAAAAAAGCAGGGAGAGATAATAAAGGAGAGTGAAGAACTAAGATTAGCACAATCCAATCAAATAAAAAAACAAAAGTTAATACTTTTTTTATTGATTATAATTGCTGTACTGTTGCTCCTTTTTATGATATATTTTTATCTCAATAAAAAGACATTGGAAAAACTTAACAGAGAACTTCATCTTGCAAAAGAGGAAGCAGAGTATGCAAACAGATCAAAATCAATCTTTTTAGCGAACATGTCCCATGAGTTACGTACTCCGTTAAATGCAATATTAGGTTTTTCTGAACTATTATTACAAGATAAAAAACTGGCTTCTAACTATCAAAAAACAATTAAAATCATTTACAACAGTGGAGCTTTTCTTTTAACACTGATCAATGATATTTTAGATATTGCGAGAATAGAATCAGGAAAAACAGTAATTGAAAAAACTCCCATAAATATCAAGCATATAGTGGATGATGTTATAACTTTACTTAGTAGTAGAGCAGAGGCAAAATCCTTAGAACTGTTAGTAGAATATGAAGGTGAGTTGGATGAATGTATAGAAATGGATGCAAAAAAAATACATCAAATTTTAATTAATCATATTACAAATGCTGTCAAATATTCAGAGAGTGGAAAAATTACTGTAAACGCAGCTATGAATAATGGAAAACTTCGTTTTATAATAGAAGATCAAGGCTCAGGAATAGCACAAGAAGATCTGGAAACGATTTTCGAGCCATTTCAACAAGTAGGAGATGCCTCATCTGATACTGGAAGTGGGCTTGGACTTACTATATCAAAACAGTTTATCGATGCAATGGGTGGAGAAATATTTGTAGAGAGTCAACTTGGTAAAGGAAGTAAGTTTACTATTGTTCTTCCATATGAGAAATGTAAAGAAAATGAGCAAGTTGAACAACAGCATCTTCCTGATACAAAAAAAGTCATAGGTATTACACCTGATAGTCAACATTTAAAAGTATTGATCGTTGAAGATAAAGAGAATAATATTTTACTTCTTCAAAAAGTACTTGAGGTTTTAAACTTTGATATTGCTATTGCGCATAACGGAAAGGAGGCTATAGATCTTTTTAAATCATATAAACCTGATCTCATTTGGATGGATCGTCGTATGCCAAAGATGAATGGTGAAAAGGCTACCCAAATCATTCGTACCTTACCTGGTGGTAAAGATGTTATTATCATTGCATTGACGGCAAGTGCTACGGCTGAAGATAAAAAACATTTAGCTGAAGTCGGTGTAGATGATTATACAGTTAAGCCATATAAGTTTCAGGAGATATACTCTTTAATAAAAAAATATTTTGATGTAGAGTATATTTATCAAGAAACAAAAAGTACGATACATAAAAAATCAGAAGAGAATTACTCTTATGAGATGTTAAAAAAAGAGATTAAAACACTTGATGAAACAATGTTGGATGAACTCTATAATAGTGCTATTTTACTAAACGCAGATGACATGGAACATGTGTTAGAAAAGATAAATGAACAAAATGAAGTATTGTATGAATTGATTTTAAAAGTAATTAAGAATATTAATTATGGAGATATTTTAAAAGCTATAGATGAAATACGAGAAGAGGGCTGATTAAGCCTTCATCTCTTGTACGAACTCATCAATTCGTTTGATACCTTCACGTATCGTTGCCATTCCTGTTGCAAAACTAAATCTAAAGTAACCTTCACTACCAAAGCCTACACCCGGAACTACAGCTACACCTTTACGTTCAAGTAGCTCTTTTGCAAAAGTGAGTGAATCATTACTGATCTCTTTGATATTAACGAACAGATAAAAAGCACCATCAGGTCTTAGAACACTGAGTCCATCTATTTCGTTGAACAGTTTTACTGCTTCATCACGACGTTTAATAAACTCTTTTCGCATCATAGCAACATCTTCATCTGCTGAACCGTCAAGTCCTGCTATCGCCGCATATTGAGTGATAGAACAGATGTTTGATGTACTTTGTGATTGGAGTTTTTTGGTCGCTTTGATAAGTTCAGTATCATAAGAGGCCATATATCCAAATCTCCAGCCTGTCATTGCAACTGACTTTGAAAGACCATTGATAGTAATGGTACGTTTGAACATATCTTCACTGATCGATGCTGTTGATGTAAATTCACCTTCATAAGTAAGCTTCTCATACATCTCATCACTTGCTACGAGTATATCTGTACCTTTTAGAACTTCAGCAAGTGCACTGAGTTCCTCTTTTGAGTAGATAGCACCTGTAGGGTTGGATGGAGTAGTGAGTACTAGCATTCTTGTTTTTGGAGTTATTGCATCTTTGAGTTGCTCAGGTGTTATCTTAAATCCACTCTCATCACTTGTATGTATCTCTACTACAGTTCCACCGCAGTACTTTACAAGTTCTGGGTAAGTTACCCAATAAGGTGCAGGAATAATTACTTCATCTCCATTATCAATAGTAGCCGAGAAGAGATTGAACAGTGAATGTTTTGCTCCATTGTTTACAATAATTTGATTTGGTGCATACTCAAGACCATTATCACGTTTTAGTTTTTTAGCAACTGCTTCTTTAAGAGAAGGAATCCCGTCTACTGCAGTGTATTTTGTAAAACCATTGTTGATTGCAGCAATTCCTGCATCTTTTATAACTTGAGGTGTATCAAAGTCTGGCTCACCGGCAGAAAAACTTAATATATCTTTCCCTTGTGCTTTTAACTCTTGAGCCAAGGTAGATACAGCGATTGTTATTGATTCAGATAGTGTATTGATGCGGTTTGTCAGCATAAAAACCCTTTAAGTGAAATATTAAGGGAATTATACTAAAACTATTGTGTATGTAAGTTTAGAGAGAGGGCTTTTTTGAAAGATTTTTAGTTTTTCATAGATTTGATAAAAGATTCGTAAATATGTTCAAGCTCTAAGTCCTGATCAAGTAGTTCTTGATGATCTTTTATAAGGATATGTTCAAGAATTGCAACCCTTTTGAGCATATATTCAAACATCTCTTTATTGATATCAGGAAGCATATTGTGCATAAATGGATCTTTACATCTTCCTTTTTCAATAATATGTGCAGGAATACCAACAGCAGTAGAACAATCAGGAACCTCTTTGACAACAACTGAGTTTGCCCCGATCTTTGCATACTCTCCAATCACGATGTTACCCAGTACTTTGGCTCCAGCACCGATTACAGCACCTTTTTTGATGGTAGGATGGCGTTTACCATGAATCAGAGAAACACCGCCTAATGTTACACCTTGATAGATGAGTACATCTTCTTCAACAACAGCGGTCTCACCAATAACCACTCCCACACCATGATCGATAAAGACACGTCTACCTATAGTCGCTGCTGGATGGATATCTATATTAGTCAGGATCTGATTGATACCCATAATGATTCTTGCAGTACGTTTAAAGTTTGCCATATAGAGCTTATGTGCGATTCTATACCATGCAACTGCCCATACTCCAGGATAATTAAAGAAAAAATCGAGTTTTGAATTTAGAGCAGGATCATTTTTATATGCATTGGAAAAATCTTCTCTAATTTCACTGAACACGCCCATTGTTATCCTTTAATTTGTAGTTCTTAAATAACCATTTTGATTTAAAAGCTTTTTTAATGTTGCAAGTGTATCACTTTTTTCTTTTTCTGTGATAAATTCACTCTTTTTGAGTTCTTCATTAAGCTTTCTTACAATAATATCACCATCATAACCTATTGATTTTAGTATCTCTAAAATACTTTTGGACTCAATTGCATTGGATATCTCATAATCAGTATCATTGATAGTGATGGTATATTCATTTGGATGTGTAAAGAGATTATGGTTCATTCCTAAAGTTTCTTGGTAGGCACCTACATTGAAAAAAGCCAGAAAATAATCCTCTTCATCAAGATTCACATCATGTAAGTAGAGTGGTTTATCGGGATTAAAACATATTTCACCGTCACTGTCACAGGTAATATCCCAGAGTGAAGCGGCTCGCAGGGGAGTGGTGTTAAGATGATGGATCGGCATTACAGGAAAGTGTTGTCCCAGTCCCCAGTAATCAGGTAAACTTTGAAAGACAGAAGCATTTATAAGGTATCTTTCTTGAAGTTTTGTCTGAAGTACTTCAAGCTCATTTGTAGGATTCGATGATTTTAAATAGAGTGCTTTTTTGATAATGTTGTGTACAAGTATCTCTGCGTTTGAACGGTCCTGCAGGTCAATGTATCCCAAATCAAAAAGTGTAAAAAGTGACTCCATATGGTCAAGCGCATCATGCAGATATTCAATACAGTTCGCATTGTTTAAAAGACGGTTGAGCTCGATGAGCTCTTCAATAAGCGGTGGATTCTTCTCTTTGAAGTTCAGTAACTGTTCTTGATAATCCTGTGAAAAAAGTTCTAGAACGGGAGTGATGAGAATGGCATGTGAAGCTACGACAAATCTACCGGATTCTGTGAAAATATCGGGATGCGAAACATTTTTAGCATTCATTATCTCACCAAGTAGAAAAACAACAGAACTAGAAAATTCATCTATTGAGTAGTTTCTTGCGTTTGACTTTATATGTTGGTCATACTCAACAGCAAGTCCACCACCGATATTTATACTTGAGAGTGCATCTGCACCCATTTTTTTGAGTTCAGCATAGATATTTCCCGCTTCGCGCAGTGCTTTTTTTATGGGTGCTATATCTGACATTTGAGAACCGATATGGAAATGAATCATTGTCAGTTTGTGAAGTAATTGTGCATCTTTCAAAAGACTTATCGCCTCAATGATCTCAGTAGATGTAAGTCCGAACTTTGCATCCATTCCTCCACTTTTTGCCCATATGCCACTTCCTGCACTGTGCAGCCTTACTCTAATTCCTATATTTGGAACTTTTAGTTTAGATTTTGCGGCTACATTGATAATGGTCTCCAATTCATTTAAGCCTTCAATGGTAATAGTGATATTTTGTCCACTTTGTGCTGCAATGAAACCAAGAGTAAGCATCTCTTCATCTTTAAACCCATTAACGGTAATATGCGCGTTCTTTGGTGTGTTGCTCATAGCAATAATGAGTTCAGCCTTACTACCTGCTTCTAAACCATAATTATATCTTTCACCCTGTGTTGTTACTGCATCAACAACTGCAGGGAACTGATTTACCTTGAGAGGGAAAACAGCATGAAATTTTCCTTGGTATTCATTCTCATGGATTGCTTTTTCAAAATAATTGTAAAGCGTTGTTATCTGTCTATTGATAAGATGTGGAAAACGCAGGATAATAGGGCCTTTGACGTCTTGTGAACGTATCTCTTTTGTGATCTGCAAAAGTGAAGGCATGGATTTATAGTTTAGTTTGATTTCACCATCTTCTATAATGAAATTTTTATTTGCCCAAATATCTAAACCAAAATTTTTCAATATATTTCCTTTTAGAGATGGAGTTTATTTTTAAAATAATTGTCTATGTTAAAGTAAATTTCGCCATTGCGGTTTTTAAATGTCAAAAGATGCTTGTTTAGATCTTTGATACTTTTTAAACCCATAACCGCAAGCATGACCTTCATACCTTTAATAAGATTTTTATGATAGTTTCCTATCTCATTTCCCTCTTTTGTAACAAGGTAGGATGCTCGTTTTTTCTTATCTTGAGTAGCCATACCTACAGGGCAGACATGTGTACCAAAACCACTACACATACGTGCACGGATACAACCTCCGCTCATCATAAATCCACGCGCAATACCCACAGCATCTGCACCCATACACATAGTAATGATAATATCATCAGGTGTCAATATCTTACCGCTTGCTATTATCTTGATGTCATCTCTAATACCATAGTCTCTAAAAACAGTATCTAGAACATAAAGAGCATTGTGTGTTGTAAGACCTACTGACTCCATTAGCTCAAGAGGGGCTGTTGCACTCCCTCCTTCACCGCTGTCAACGGAAATAAAGTCTGGTATGTTTTTACCATCTTGTTTACGTTTGGCAATATTTGAAGCCAGCTCTTTGACTGCGTTTACATCTGAAACAACGATTTTAAAACCAACTGGTTTACGTGAGAGCTCTTGTAACTCCTCAACAAAATCTAGCAGCTCTTCTGTCGTATTTGCAAAAGGAAATCTATTTGGAGAAAAGAGATCTTTTCCTTCTGGAACACCTCTATAATAAGCAATATCGGCAGTAACTTTGGAAGCTCCAAGTTTTCCACCTGTCTGTTTTGCTCCTTGTGCAATCTTTATCTCTGTCATTCTACAGAACTTCATTACTTTTTGGTATCTAAGAGGGTCAAAATTTCCATTTTTATCTCTTACACCATAAAGACCTGAACTCATTTGAAAAATCATATTGGGAATACTTTGGGGAACACTCTTTGGAAATTCTTGAATATCTGCATCCCAGTTAACGCGAAAAAGTACATGAGATGTTGTGTCATAGATGTAAGTGTTCTGTGTCTTTTTATTGAGTAAGATGCTTCTATACCACTTAAGAGCGATTTTTCTATTAAATAGTAAAGAGCCGACCTTAAATGCAGTTTCTGCTATAAAATTACTTTTTACAATCTCCAGATATTTGGCATTATTCAGATCAGGTTTGAGTGTAAAAAGATGATTGGACGTTAGTGAACCTTCTCCTGTGTTGATGGTCAGCTCAGAGTTCTTTCCTGCTATACTAAATGCACGAACTGCTTCAGGACTTAATGCCCCGTCACTCATGGCAGAACGGATAATAGGAGTTTTCGAGACAAAAGGGATCTCTCTGTTTTGCCCAAAAACGACCTCTGTATTATCACTTACTTCATCATCATTCAAAACACTAGAAGCGTGTTTGATAATGAAACGTGACTCGGCAAATGGTTGGTGCACTGAAAAAGATTGATAATTCGGTTTGTCTTTTGCCGCTGTATATACCCAGTCCACTTTATCTTTTGATTCATAGAATGTCTCTTCAGCAAAGTATTGGCGTAATGGTTCACGGAGCGCTTCAAAAAGAAATCGAAACCGACCAATGACCGGATAGTTGATAAGCAAAGCATGTTTTCTTTGAACATACTTATCATAGATAAATAAAAATATGACAAAGAGTACAAACGCAGTGAGAAAGAATATGAAAAATTCTGATATAAATTCCCAAAGATAGTTAATAGTATCCAACTAAAAATCCTTTAGCGAAACCGTACTTTCTCTCTTTTCTTCCAGATCTTTTACCCAGATCGTTCCATTTTCCATCTCATTTGAACCGATGATACAACAATATTTTGCATTTACTTTATCTGCATTTTTTAGGTGTGCTTTTAAGTTTCTTGCTCTGTATTCACACGTAGCCTGTGCAGATTTGCGTTTCTTTTGGGTTGTAGTGATGATCAGATCAACTGCTTCATCATCCATTGCACCGAGATAGTAACCGCTGCGTTTCTCCTCTGGCATCTTTATAAGTTCCATGAGTCTCTCTATTCCCATCGCAAAACCAACAGCAGGAGTAGGGCGACCGTCTAAAAACTCGACAAGTCTGTCATAACGTCCACCACCTGCAATGGCACTTTGGCTGCCTATGTTGTCACTTACAAACTCAAAAGCTGTTTTAGAGTAGTAATCAAGCCCACGAACAAGATTGGTATCTATCTCATATGCGATATCATTTTCATCAAGTATCTTTTTTAGTTTATTGAAATCACTCTCACACCCCTCACAAAGTGAATTTATAAGTTTTGGTGCATTTTCATAGAGTGATTGGCATTTCTCATTTTTACAGTCAAGTACGCGGATAGGATTTGTTGCCTTTCTGCGTTTACAATCTTCACATATCTCATCTTCAACACTCTCAATAAAAGAGACAAGGTTATCTCTATACTGTGGCATACAGTTAGAGTCACCAAGTGAGTTGAGCTGGAGTCTGTAACCGATTCCAAGTTCATTCAATATATCTGCAACCATCATTATCATGGTCGCATCTTCATATACGTTCTCTACACCAAAGCTCTCAACGCCAAACTGATGGAACTCTCTGAGGCGACCTTTTTGTGGTCTTTCATAGCGAAACATAGGTCCATGATAAAAATAGCGGTGAATTCCACCGGCACGATCAAGTTTCTTTTGGATAAACGCACGCACCACTCCTGCTGTTCCTTCAGGACGCAGACATACATCATTGCCACCTTTATCTTCAAACTGATACATCTCTTTACCGACAATATCACTTGATTCTCCAACAGAACGTTTGAACAGGTTCGTCTCTTCTAAAAGAGGTGTTTCAATATAATGAAAACCATATCTTTGTGCTACAGTTGCAGCTATGCTCAAAAAGTAAGTAAATCTACGAGACTCTTCTTTGTCGAGTATATCATTCATTCCTCTGAGTGATGCAATCATTTGTTTCCTTTGATTTTAGTAGTGAAAGAATATCAAAAATTGGCTTATAATAGCCCTTAATTTCTCAAGCTTGCTATAAGGCGTTTTGTATGAAGAAAAGCAGATAATGCATCTGTGATGTCAGTGAAAAATATATCTGCATTCAATAGTGTATCTTTTGAACACCCTTCATCTCCAATAATAGCAATACCAAGAACAGCATTTAAGAGCATCTCTTTATCATTATTTCCATTTCCAAGTGCGACACAGTTGTCTGCACCTAAATGTTGAATATATGCTGCCTTCTCTTTTGTATGGTCTTGACTTGCGAGTATCTTTATCTCTACGTCACAATCATCAAGCTCTTTAGCAACGGTTCCAAAGGTATCTGCAGTGATCACATGGATCTTGTACTCTTTTGAGAGTTCTGTAAAAAGTGCTTTTACTTTTGGTAACAGCATGCCATCGGTCGCTATTGTGCCATTGTAATCGCAAACTATATCTGTAATGTGTAATGTTTTAAAATTGGGTATCTTTATCATTTAATCTCTTAGTGTTATAATGGTGAAAATTATAGCGAAATAAGGTAGAAGATGAAACAGATAAAATTAACAGAATATAGTCATGGAGCAGGGTGTGGATGTAAAATATCTCCAATGTTGCTTGATGAGATATTACAGAGTTCTGTAAAAACAAGTGAATATCCACAGCTTTTAGTCGGTAACAAAGATAAAGATGATGCGGCTGCGTTTGATCTTGGTAATGGAACTTCTGTCCTTTCAACAACAGATTTTTTTATGCCTATTGTTGATGATGCTTTCACATTTGGACAGATCGCTGCCACGAATGCACTGAGCGATATCTATGCCATGGGCGGTAAACCTTTAATGGCGATATCTATTTTTGGATGGCCTATTGATAAGCTCTCTGCAGATGTTGCAAAAGAGGTAATAGACGGTGGTCGTGATATTTGTGAAAAAGCAGGAATTCCATTGGCAGGAGGTCATTCTATCGATTCCCCTGAACCAATATTTGGACTTGCTGCAACAGGTTTGGTAGAAAATAAAAACCTTATGCAAAATAATAATGCAAAAGAGGGATGTCTTATCTTTTTAACAAAACCTCTTGGTATAGGTATCCTCTCAACGGCACAAAAGCAAAAGAAGATCGAGGATGGAGATATTGACCCTGCAATCAAGGCGATGACAACTTTAAATAAAATTGGAGCAGACCTTGCGAAGTTACCCTCAGTCGTGGCAATGACAGATGTTACAGGATTTGGACTGCTTGGACATTTGGTAGAGATCTGTGAAGCAAGTAAAATAGGTGCAAAAATATACTTTCAAAAAGTACCGCTTCTTCCGAATGTAGAAAAGTACAGAGCGATGGGATGTGTGCCTGGTGGAGCACGTAAAAACTTTGCAAGTTATGGCTCAAAAATAAGTGAAATGACACAACAACAAAGAGAGATACTTTGTGATGCACAAACTTCTGGTGGACTACTTGTGGTCGTTGCCAAAGATGGAGTGGATGAATTTTTACAGGCAACTGCAGATGCAGGTCTGTCACTCGAGGCGATTGGTGAAACAGATAAAGCAAAAGAGAGTGTTGTGGTGGAAATTATATAGATGCAAGAACTTTTACAAAGTGATGATTTTCGCTCTATTGTACTGAACAATACCCCTCTTATCGATGTACGAGCTCCCGTAGAGTTTGAAAAAGGAGCTTTTCCAAATAGTGTGAACTTACCGCTCATGAACAATGAAGAGCGTCACTTGATCGGAATTAAGTATAAAAACGAGGGCAATAAAGAGGCTGTAAAACTTGGACATTCATTGGTCAGTGGCAAAGTGAAAAAAGATCGTATTCAAGCGTGGTTGGACTTTAAACAAAACAATCCTGATGCGATGCTCTATTGTTTTAGAGGTGGACAACGCTCTAAAATCTCTCAAGAATGGATAGCTGAAAACGATCAGCAAATCACACGTTTAAAAGGTGGTTATAAAGCATTTAGAACTTATTTGATGCAGGAGATAGAAAATTCTGTGAAAATGTTCAAGCCAATTATCTTGGGTGGGCATACTGGTTCTGGAAAGACCATTTTACTCAATAACATAAAAAACTCTATAGATCTAGAGGGCTTGGCAAATCATAGAGGATCCTCTTTTGGAAGAAAAGTGACACCACAACCTACACAAATAAATTTTGAAAATGCTCTGGCATATGAGTTGATCCAAAAATTGGAAGCGGGTTATGAAAATCTTCTTTTTGAAGATGAAGGAAAATATGTAGGAAGTGCATATATTCCAAATAATTTTGCACTCTATCTTGCTCAAGCACCACTTTTGATCTTAAAAACCCCTATTGAGGAGAGAGTTGAAATTACATTTGATGAGTATATTACCAAAGCACATCAAGAGTATGCTGCTGCGTTTGGACTAGAGTATTTACAACTGTGGTATGAAGATATGCATAATGCCATGAAACGAATTAGCAGAAGAATGGGATTGGAGCGCTATGCCCATGTATGCAAACTCTTTGACATAGCATACGAACAGCAAAAAAGAGATAATGATAAGATTTTGTATAAAGAGTGGATACATTATCTTTTAAGTGAATATTATGATCCGATGTATGAGTATCAGATCAAAAATAATGCGAAACGGATTGTTTTTGAAGGTAATAAAGAGGAGATAGAAGCATATTTAAATGCTAATATTATCTAATATGTCTTGAGTGATATCTTCTATGCTTGCAGTTGCATCAATCTCAACAAGTTCCAAGCCTAACAGCTCTGTAGCTTCAATAATGGCTTCTTGTATCTTTAGCAGGTAGTCACTTCCTCGTAGTTCTATGCCATCGAGTTCTTTTTGAGAGAGTCTGTATTCAAGTTCTTCTTTTGTTAAACGCAGTAGAAAGACCTTTTGCGGATAGATGTTCTTTGTGGCAAAATTATTGAGTTCTACGAGATGTTCTTTTTCAATATCACCCTGAATAAGAGCATAGGCAACGCCGCTCACAGCACTTCTGTCAGAGATGATCATTTTATCCAAATTAGGCTCAATGACCTCAGTAATATGCTCTGCACGATCAGCTAAAAAGAGAAGAAATTCTGCTCTTTTACTTTTTGTTCTTGCAGAGAGTACCATCTCTCGTATCTCTTTACCAATTTCAGTGCCGCCTGGCTCTTTTGTGATGACTGCGTTTGGATAGTGCTGTTTTAGCGCAGCTATCTGTGTACTTTTTCCTGCTGTATCGATTCCTTCTATAGCAATGTACATTTACTCATCCGTATCACCATATCTTGAATCTCTTGAGGCAGTAAGTGCTCTGTTTTACCATTGAATTTTAAAAGGTTTCTTACAATAGAAGAGCTTACAAAAGCATGTTTGAGCGTTGGCATCAGATAAACGGTCTCAATGGTGTCATCAAGAGAGTTGTTTAGATAGCCAAGCTGCAATTCATACTCAAAATCGCTTACAGCACGTAGACCACGTATCAGTACGCTTGCATCATGTTCATGTGCCAGATCTATTGTCAAGTTATTAAAACCGATCACTCTTACATTGTCGAGTTTCATAGTTGAGAGACGAGCCATTTGAATCCTGTCATCAAGCTCAAACATTGGTTTTTTCTCTTTTGACTCGGCAACAGCGACAATCACCTCATCAAAAAGTCTTGCAGCACGCTCAATAATGTCGAAATGCCCATTTGTTATGGGGTCAAATGTTCCGGGATAGAGTGCTGTTCTACGACTCTTCATTTTGCCACCTTTTATATAAACTGTTTTCAATACCCAGTAGATCAAACCATTTGCCAATTACAAAGTTTTCCATCTCATCGAGTGTCTGTTGTTCTGAGTAGTAAGCCATAACAGGAGGTGCTATGATGATTCCCAACGCAGAGAGTTTTTGCATATTTTCTAAAGCAATAGCTGAGAATGGCATCTCTCTTGGTGCTAGAATGAGCTTTTTTTGCTCTTTAATCATGACAGCAGCACAGCGTGTTGTAAGATTATCTGCAATACCACATGCGATTTTTGCCAAAGTGTTCATAGAACAAGGTACGATTATCATTGCATCGACCCCAAACGAGCCTGATGCGATAGAGGCTGAAATATCTTCATTGTTATGCACTTCAACATTGTTCATCTCTTTTTTGAGCACTGTTTGAGAATTTTGTGACATTATGAAGTGCTTATCGATAGAAGAGGGAAGCAGCTCTAAAACTTTTTTTCCAAGGTTTACGCCGCTTGCACCACTTGCAGCAACAACAATTTTTCTTTTTTTCATTTTACCTCTGCTCTGTTCTTTCCAGTTATTATAACTTCTATCTTTTTGCCTTCTTTATTAAGAAGCTTGATTGTATCACCCAGTTTCGCATTTTGAAGTGCTTTTGCGGAAGAGGATATTTCTATATTTCCCTCACGCATAAAAACATTCACCATAGAGCCTCTTCTTACCAGATCAACTCCTGTAACATCTCTTTTCGTGATGACTTCATCTCCTCTGAGATAATGCTTGCTTTGGTAGTGATGCATATCTATATCTTGTATGGGCATCGCTCTAAATTTATCTAGTATTATACTCTTTTTTTGACAATTTCTACTATTTAATAATGTCCCTTTTCTTAGACTTTTTTTTGTTTTGTAAATAGTTACGTCTGCATTTATCAGATAATGAAAAAATATTTTTTTGTTATGAGGTGTTTTGATGTAGAGTGTCCCTTTTCTGGAGAGAAAACTCCTTTTTTCAAATGCAATAGTATAACGAGAAGGAAGTTTTTGAATATATCTGTTTGGTTCGATCTGGATGGAAGAAATCATTATGTATTTGTAATTCTTTAAATAGAGCCTTTTTAAAGCGGCTTTTAGTCTGTCCCTATTGATAGGGCTGCGTTTAGTAAACTGGATATATCCTCTGTGTCTGGATGTATATCCATCATATCCCTCTTTTTTCAAAAGTCTGCTAAGTTCTTTTGTCTTGACTCGAAGTGTATGTCTGTTTTGTTCAAGTTGAAAAAGTTTTTTATCATTTTTTGGGCTGATATTTACGATGTCTGAGAGCATAACGTAGTCATTGTTTATGTAATAAGTGTTTTTGAAAATATTTTGTGCATATAAAATTGAGGAGATAAAAAGCAGGAGCAGTATAGTTTTTACATACATAACAATCTCTCAATTTGAGGATTTTTTATCTTAAAGTGGTACCAGAGAGGGGATTTGAACCCCTAAGCCGTGAGGCGGCGGATTTTGAATCCGCTATGTATACCGTTCCATCACTCTGGCATTTTGTCTTTGAGACGAAATGATAGTGATTTATTACTTAAAAGTAAATAACTTTTTGTCGATTTAGTTTGTAAATGGAACTTTTATTGCTATAATCGTAGTAATAAAGAGGGTTTTTTATGGAGGCATTTCATGCGTGTAACATCAAGTATGTATTACAACAGTTTGTACAGTACGAATAATTCAAAGATAAACAATGAGCTTTTTGATGTCAATAAGCAGATAGCTTCAGGATTGAAAATCCAATATGCAAAAGATGACGTAACAACTTTTACGGAAACAATGAGACTAGACAATGAGATGACGGCCTTAGGGCAGATCAAAAAAAGTACGGAGAGCGGTGCAAAAGTATCTGATCAATCTGATGCTGTTTTAAATGAGTTCGGTACTTCTATGAATAGAATGAGAACACTGCTTTTACAAGCAGCAAATGGAACAAATGATGCGGTCTCTCAAGATGCAATTGCTGAAGAACTGAGAGGACTTGAAAAGAATCTCAAATCTTTGGCAAATACTTCTATAAATGGACAGTATCTTTTCTCAGGTTCTGCTGTAAATGTAAGACCTATCTCGGATGATGGAATATATCACGGTAATGATAAAGCGATGAATGCCTTTTTGGGTTCTCATAATAAACAACAATATAATCTTACAGGTTCAGAACTCTTTTTAGGTGATGAAGTACTTGTAAAAAGAGAAATCACTTCAAATGTAGTTAATAGTAATTTACTCAATCCCGGTCAATCACTCACTTCTTCAAGCTCATTACGAGAGATGATGGGTGACAAAGATAATAATGATGCGACTGTCAATAGTGATTATTTTTATCTACGTGGAACAAAGAGTGATGGTACAACATTTAAAAAGAAAATTGTCTTGTCAGATACAAAACAAATCAGTGATTTACTTGATAAAATAGGTATCGCTTATGGGAATACAGGAAGCATAGATGTTGTCGATGTGACCATGGATGAGGCTGGAGAAATAGTTGTTAAAGATAAGATGCAAGGTTCTTCAAAACTTGATTTCCATATGGTCGGGGCTGTCGACTATAGTGGTGGAACCGATGCCGATGTAGATGATATTGATAAGTTGAATGATGGAGAAACTACCTATCCTCCTACAAATGATTTGTATGTAAAAGAGTTTCTTAAATCTGGTCTGATCCCGGCATCGGGAGCTGCAGATAAGATAGAAGGTCTCGTTTATGACAGAACAATGTTTACAAAAAAAGGGTCGTATCTTTCATCAAATGCACCTCAAATAGTAAGAAAAACACATCTTGTTACTCAAAACGGTCAGATCATTGACACCATTCCTTTAGAGAAAGAGAATGCTTTCGCTCAACCTTCGACACTACTTTCAGAGGTTGCAGATCCTAAAAAAGCACTTGGTACAGATCCTCAAACATATACACTTGATGGTTCAACTTTAAAACTTGTCGGTAAAGATATACAAGGCAATGATTATGATGTAACCATATCTTTAAACAGCACTACAAATGGTGGATCGAAATTTACTGTAGCAGGTGTAAGTTATGATATCTTTGATATGGATCCAAATGGTCGTAAAGCCGTTGATGCCGATAAAATGACATATCAACAACTTATGGATGTTATGAATATGGTAGTGACAGGTACCTTACCAACACCGGCAAATAACGAAGATGCTTATGATACGGCGATCCGAGATTCTCAGTTAAAAGGTACAACATATTTAACATATGATGGAAAAATAGATTTTCATGACCTGAATGGAACAGGTCAAGAAGGTACAAAAGCAACTGTTTCACTCTATGATCCAAACAGTGATGATTTTACTACAGATGCTAATGGTGATGTAACGGCAAATTCATCCATAATGACATTCAATACCAATAATGGCTTAACGATTCGTGATCCAAAAACAGATTTTTTCAAAACAATAGATGAAATGATAAAGGCAGTGGAAGAGCACAAAGAGTATCCTGACAGTGAAAGTGGCAACCCTCGAACAGTAGGAATAGAGAATGCCATTCAAAAGATGGATGATATTCAAGCTCATGTTTCTCGTATGCACTCTAAAGTTGGTGCACACTCAAACAGACTCACAAAATCTTTAGAGCGAACACAGATGCTTGAAATAAGTACAATGACACTTAGATCTTCTGTGATAGATACAGATTTGGCTGAAGCCTCTTTAAGACTACAGCAATTAAATCTCAATTACCAGGCTATGCTATCTACAGTAGGTAAGGTCTCTCAATTGAGTTTGGTAAATTATATTTAAATCAATAGCCATATATTTTTAGCTATACTTCATTTATAATTTTATCTAACACATTTGAAAGGTTTTTTACTTTGAAAGATACTCTCTACATCATATTTTTTGGTCTCCTTGTATATCTTGGATTTTCTACGATTTTTGGAGACAGTGGGCTGATGGGCTCTTATGGCATGACTTTTGCAAATTACAATAAACTGTATTTTGGATATGTCTCATATATTTGGCTTTTTATGCTGCTTGTACCTCTTTACTTCTCCTATAAAAATGCTCGCTTTGACTTTAGAGTATCTGAGCTTATAGTCGCATCGTTTTTACTTTTATATTCATTTCTTTTAGCACAGGCATTATTGGTTCAGGGTACATTTAGAGGGAAGTTTGGCGGTGATTTTGTAGATTTTCTCTCTCCATATATCGGTCTTTTTGGTTTATGGGTCTTTTGGTTTATCATTACAGCTGTTTCTATTTTGATTTTAGTAGATAAGAACTCTTCGGAAATCGCATCTATGATATTAGCACGTATCAAAGATAAAAAAGAGAAAGAAGGAACATCACCAATAGTTGAAGATAAACCGAAGAAAAAAACTTTTTCTACAAAAAAAAGCTCCAAAAAAGAGAATAAACAAGTAGTGATAATAGAAGAAGAAAAAATAGAAGAACCTATTGTCTCAGTAGAAGATGATATTAGTGGTGTTATTGAGATAGAAGAAGAGATAGATAAACCTGCTTATTTGAGAAAAGAAGAAAAAACAGAGAAAAAAGAAGAAAAACACGACAAAGAAGAAAAAAAGAAAAATATTCTTGATATTGCAACGGAAGTAAAAGAGAAAAAAGCAACCGTAATTGTAGAAGAACTAGAAGAAAATGCAAAGCTTTTAGCGACGATAGAAAAGGGTAAAGTGGCTAAACCGAAAAACTTTAAGCTTCCTTCTATTGATTTCTTACAAAAGCCAAAAACAGTTTCTCACTCAGTTGATGAGAGTGAACTCGATGACAAGATCAGATATTTGATCGATAAGCTGGCACATTTTAAGATAGATGGCGATGTGGTTAGAACCTATGCTGGTCCTGTTGTTTCAACATTTGAGTTCAAACCTGCTGCAAATGTAAAAGTGAGTAAGATACTTAATCTACAAGATGATTTGGCTATGGCACTCTCAGCTGAGACCATTCGTATTCAAGCACCGATTCCAGGCAAAGATGTTGTAGGAATTGAGATTCCAAACGATACAGTGGATACAATTTATTTGCGAGAACTATTGGATGACAAGCTTTTTAAAGATTCCTCTTCACCTTTAACTATCGCACTTGGAAAAGATATTGTCGGAAAGCCTTTTGTAACTGATCTGAAAAAACTACCGCATTTACTTATAGCAGGTACAACAGGTAGTGGTAAGAGTGTTGGAATAAACGCAATGATACTTTCACTGCTTTATAAAAATTCACCGGATCAGCTGCGTTTACTGATGATCGATCCGAAAATGTTGGAATTTTCTATCTATAATGACATTCCACATCTTTTGACTCCTGTCATAACAAAACCAAAACAGGCAATAGCAGCTCTTAGCAACATGGTAGCAGAGATGGAGAGACGTTATCATCTTATGAGTGAAAACAGAACAAAAAATATTGAAAACTATAATGAAAAAGTAAAAAAAGAGGGTGGAGAGAACTTTCCTTATATTGTTGTTATCATTGATGAACTTGCAGACTTGATGATGACAAGCGGAAAAGATGTTGAGCATTCTATTGCCCGACTTGCACAGATGGCAAGAGCTGCCGGCATACACCTTGTTGTTGCTACACAAAGACCTTCTGTAGATGTTGTGACAGGATTGATTAAAGCCAACCTTCCATCACGAATTTCATACAGAGTAGGGCAAAAGATCGATTCTAAGATTATTTTAGATCAAATGGGAGCAGAGTCACTGCTTGGACGTGGAGATATGCTCTTTACTCCTCCTGGGGCAACAGGACTTGTACGCTTACATGCTCCTTGGAGTACAGAAGAAGAGATCGAGACCATTGTTGAGTTTATCAAGTCTCAACGAGAACCCAACTATGACAAAAGCTTCTTGGTGGAAGAGAGTGAAAGTTCATCAAATAATGAAACATACGAAGAGCTGGATCCTCTTTATGAAGAGGCTAAGAGTGTTGTACTCAATGATAGAAAAACTTCAATTTCCTATCTGCAACGAAAACTTCAAATCGGATATAATCGTTCAGCACGTGTGGTCGAACAACTTGAGCAAGAGGGCATTTTATCTGCTCCAAATGCAAAAGGTATAAGAGAGATACTTTAGTAGTGGTTGCAGCACAACTTATCTTTACACAGTATAGGACATCCTATAGTGTGTATATTGAAAATATGCAAGAGCTATCAGTTGCGCAGATTCAAGAACTGGAACATTTTGTCAAACTTCGTCACGGCTATTTTGATTTTAATACTTTCTCTTTTTCCATACAAAAAAAGATTACTTTTAATGAGTTTACAAAGCTATTAAATTCTTTAAAAATAAAAGCAGTAGTTAAAGAGAATATAATTAAAAAAACAGCTGATAATAAAAAAATAAATTTTGGTAAATATAAAGGTATGTCTTACGGTGAGCTTCCCGATTCATACCTGTTATGGCTCTCTAAAAACTACAATGGTGAAGATAGAAATATAATTACACAAGAACTACAAAATCGTAGTCTTTAGAATGTTACAATTTACTACATATTATCGTTAAAATAAAATTATGATGTTTCATAATGTAGCACACTTGGCTAAGTAGCAATTCTTTAAGATATAATACTCAGATATTAAACTTAAAATAGGAATTGTTATGGGATTTATTGAAGAATATAAAGCACATGTAGCTGAAAGAGAAGCTTTAGGTGTTCCACCACTACCACTTACTGCTGAGCAAACTGTTGATGTAATTGAATCAATTAAGTTAGGTGAAAATACTGAAGAGATGCTTGAATTATTACGTAATCGTGTATCTCCAGGTGTTGATGATGCAGCATATGTAAAAGCGGCATTTTTAAATGAAGTTGCTTCAGAAGAACATCATGTTCCTGCTATCGCTCCAGAAGAAGCTGTTGAGATGCTTGGAATGATGCTTGGCGGATACAACGTAAAACCATTAGTAGACGCATTAAGTTCTAAAAATGACAAAGTTGTTGCTGCTGCGATAGAAGCACTTTCTCATACTCTACTTGTATATGATGCATTTAACGATGTTGAAGAGTTACATAAAGCTGGAAACGCAGCTGCTACAGAAGTAATGACATCATGGGCTAATGCAGAGTGGTTTACTTCTAAACCTGAACTTGCTGAAAAAATCACTGTAACTGTATTTAAAGTACCTGGTGAAACTAATACTGATGATCTTTCTCCTGCTTCGGAGGCTTTTACACGTTCTGACATTCCATTACACGCGAACTCTATGCTTGCTGCAAAAATGGAAGATCCTATTGGAACTATCAAAAAACTTAAAGAACTTGGACATCCAGTGGCATATGTTGGTGATGTTGTAGGTACTGGTTCTTCTCGTAAATCAGGTATCAACTCTGTGCAATGGCATATGGGTGAAGATATTCCAGGTGTTCCAAACAAACGTACTGGTGGTGTTATCTTGGGTGGTATCATCGCTCCTATTTTCTTTGCTACTGCTGAAGATTCTGGTGCATTACCATTAGAGCTTGATGTTACACAAATGGAAACAGGTGATGTAATCGACATCTATCCATATAAAGGTGAAGCACATAAAAATGGTGAATGTATTGCGACTTTCAAACTAAATCCTAATACTATTACTGATGAAGTACGTGCTGGTGGACGTATTCCTCTTATTATCGGTCGTGGATTGACTTCTAAAGCACGTGCAAGTCTTGGTATGGGACCAACTGATATCTTTTTAACTGCTGAACAACCTGCAGATACTGGCAAGGGTTATACTTTAGCACAAAAAATGGTAGGAAAAGCTTCAGGACTTGATGGTGTTCGTCCAGGTATGTACGTAGAACCTGAAATGACTACAGTTGGTTCTCAAGATACTACAGGTCCTATGACAAGAGATGAGATCAAAGAGCTTGCTGCACTTGGTTTCAATGCTGACTTTGTACTTCAATCATTTTGTCATACTGCTGCATATCCAAAACCATCAGATGTTAAGATGCACCACACACTTCCTGACTTTATTGCTAACCGTTCAGGTGTTGCACTACGTCCAGGTGATGGTGTTATCCACTCATGGTTAAATAGAATGGTTCTTCCAGATACTGTTGGTACTGGTGCAGATAGCCATACTCGTTTCCCTATCGGTATCTCTTTCCCTGGTGGATCTGGAATCGTTGCATTTGCTGCAGTTACTGGTTCAATGCCTCTTACTATGCCTGAGTCTGTTCTTGTTAGATTCAAAGGTGAAATGCAACCAGGTATCACTCTTCGTGACCTTGTAAATGCTATTCCACACAAAGCAATCAAAGAGGGTCTTTTAACTGTTGAGAAAAAAGGTAAGAAAAACATCTTTGCTGGACGTATTTTAGAGATCGAAGGTCTGCCTGATCTTAAAGCTGAGCAAGCTTTTGAGCTTTCAGATGCTTCTGCTGAGCGTTCTGCTGCTGCTTGTACAGTACAACTAAATAAAGAACCAGTAATTGAATACCTTAAATCAAATGTTGTTCTTTTAGAGCAAATGATCGAAAACGGTTATGAAGATCATAGAACACTTCGTCGTCGTATTGCAAAAATGGAAGAGTGGATTGAAAATCCAAATCTAATGAAAGCTGATAAAGATGCAGAATATGCTGCAGTTATCGAAATTGACCTGAATGAAATCACTGAACCGATTTTAGCATGTCCAAATGATCCAGATGACGTTGCAACACTTTCAGAAGTTCTTGCTTCTGACAGACCTACAAAAATCGATGAAGTATTCGTTGGTTCTTGTATGACGAACATTGGTCATTATCGTGCTCTTGGTGAAGTCCTAAAAGGTGAAGGTGCAGTACCTACACGTCTATGGGTTTGTCCTCCAACAAAAATGGATGAAAAACAACTTACAGAAGAGGGTTATTATGCATTATTTGGTGCAGCAGGTGCTCGTACAGAGATTCCTGGATGTTCTTTATGTATGGGTAACCAAGCGCGTGTTGCTGATAATGCAATAGTATTCTCAACTTCAACTCGTAACTTTGATAATCGTCTTGGAAAAGGTGCACAGGTTTATCTTGGAAGTGCTGAACTTGCAGCCGTATGTTCACTTCTTGGAAAAATTCCAACAAAAGAAGAGTATTTAGAACTGACTAAGAAAATTGAAGGTAAAGAGGATGATATCTATAAATATCTCAACTTTAATCTTATTAAAGACTATAAGCTAAACTAAGCTTATAGCTTAGAGGTGGAAAATTTCCATCTCTATTATTGAGGGCAAATATCTTTTACTCTTTTATCAAATCGTAATCCTCAGGAATATGAGGTACAAAATCCTTTTTATCAATCTTTTTCTTTTCATTCACATCTGTAAAATTTATTGTAACACTATTATCAAACTCATCTTTATAAAATATTGAAGTCAAAATATTGCCTTTCATATTTATATAGTAACTTTTGTCTTTAAAATGAGCAAGATAGTGATCTTTATCTATTTCTTTAGCATGTTTAATTAAAGAGAAAAAATCAAAATTTCCACCTATTCTTTTTATAATCGCCTGTTCTAATTCTGGTTCAACGATTATGACCTTGTCTGGTAGAATATAAACTTTTTTATCTACAGGCGATGTATATTGCCAAAGTGCATATTGTGGTTTTGTGGCTTTTACATGTCCAGTATAGGTAATTGTTTTATTTTGATCATCGACTATGCTCTGCGTAAAATTTGCTTCAAAATAGTTGATATTTGTTATATGTGCTTCTCCTGACGTAGCTAAAAGTGCTAAGAATAGTAACCTTTTCATCTCTCTCCTTTTATTGGAAATTATATCTAATTATCCATTTATACTATTTATAATATTTAATGTGATAGAATAAAGGCAATTTCAATAATTACTATATAGTAAATTATATAGTAAAACTATAAGGTTGCAAATGCTACAAGCATTCATGGGTAAGGTATTTGGTACTGCAAATGACCGAGAATTAAAAAAATATGTAAAAAAAGTTAAAAAGATTAATGCGCTTGAAGAACAATATGAAAAATTAAGTGATGAAGAGCTTCAGGCAGAATTTGAGAAGCTAAAAAGTAGTGTGCAAGCTGGAGAAAAAAGTCTTGATGATGTACTTTTTGATTCGTTTGCTATAACACGTGAAGCATCAAAACGTGTTTTGGGTATGCGCCATTTTGATGTGCAGCTAATTGGTGGTATGGTCTTACATGAAGGTCGTATTGCTGAGATGAAAACGGGTGAGGGTAAAACACTTGTTGCAACTTTAGCTATTACATTAAACGCAATGACACAAAAAGGTGTCCATTTAGTGACAGTTAATGATTATCTAGCCTCACGTGATGCAAATGAGATGTCTCCTTTATATAACTTTTTAGGTTACAGTGTTGGTGTCATACTAGAAGATATGCATGATCCTGTAGAGAAAAAAGCTGCTTACGATGCAGATATTACTTATGGAACAAATAATGAATTTGGATTTGATTATCTAAGAGATAATATGAGCTATTCTCGTGACCAAATGGTTCAACGTGGACATAACTTTGTTATTGTTGATGAAGTGGATTCTATCTTAATCGATGAAGCACGAACACCTCTTATCATCTCTGGCCCTACGAATAGGAATATGCAAGATTATATCCGTGCAAACTCTATTGCTTTGCAACTTGAAAAAGAGAAACATTTCACTGTTGATGAAAAAGATAAGATAATATTGATCACAGAAGAGGGAATTACCAAGGCTGAAGAACTGTTCGGTGTTGAAAATCTCTATTCACCAGAGAATGCATCTTTACCACATGCTTTAGATCAAGCACTAAAAGCCAATTATCTATTTGAAAAAGATGTTGACTATGTTGTACATGATGGTGAAGTTGTTATCGTTGATGAATTTACAGGACGTTTAAGTGAAGGTAGAAGATTTTCAGAAGGTCTGCATCAGGCACTAGAGGCTAAAGAAGCTGTTGAGATCAAAGAAGAGACCCAAACACTTGCAGATATTACATTTCAAAATTATTTTAGAATGTATGACAAGCTAGCAGGTATGACAGGTACAGCTGAAACAGAAGCAACTGAATTCTCACAAATATATTCACTTGATGTTGTTTCAATCCCAACAAACATTCCAATAAGTAGAAAAGATCTAAATGACCTTATCTATAAAACAGAGGCTGAAAAATTTCAAGCAGCTATTAATACAATTAAGCAACTCTCTCAAACAGGACAACCAGTTCTTATTGGAACTGCATCTATTGAAAAGTCTGAAGTTTTACATGAATTGCTGAAAAAAGAAAAAATCGCGCATACTGTGCTTAATGCAAAAAATCATGAGCAAGAGGGTGAGATCATTAAACATGCTGGAGCAAAAGGTGCAGTAACCATTGCTACAAATATGGCAGGACGTGGTGTTGACATTAAAGTAGATGATGAAGTAAAAGCACTTGGTGGTCTTTATATCATTGGTACCGAAAGACATGAAAACAGACGTATTGATAATCAATTACGTGGACGTTCAGGTCGTCAAGGTGATCCTGGAACTACGCAGTTCTATCTTTCATTGGAAGATAACTTACTTCGTATTTTTGGAAGTGATAAGATCAAATCGATTATGGAACGTCTTGGTGTTGAAGACGGCGAGTATATAGAGTCCAAAATGGTTACTCGTGCAGTTGAAAAAGCTCAGAAAAAAGTCGAAAATATGCACTATGAAGGGCGTAAACAGATTGTTGAATATGATGATGTAGCAAATGAACAAAGAAAAATTGTTTATAAGTTTAGAAATCAACTTCTTAGTAATGAGTATGATATTGCATCAAAGATAAATGAGATCAGAGAAGAGTGGCTTGCTAATCTTTTTGCGCTTTCTGATATTTATGAAGGTTCAGATGCCGAAGACTTTAACTTGGAAAAACTAGCAGAGCTCTTAAAAGAAGAGATAAATTTTGATCTTGATATTGACTCTTTAAAAGGTCTAGAGTATGAAGAGTTATTCAATAAAGTTTTAGAAACATTGAAAACTTCATATGATGAAAAAATGAGTGTAATTGATGAAGAAACTCGTGAAGCTATAGAGAAAGAGTTCTATCTTAAAGAGCTTGATAATGCATGGCGAGAGCATTTGTATGCAATGGACAATATGAAAACGGGTATTCGTCTTCGTGCATACAATCAAAAAGATCCTCTTGTAGAGTATAAAAAAGAGAGTTTCAACCTCTTTGGTGAACTTATCAATGATATTAAATTCAATACTATTAGAACACTTCATATTATTCAATTTCAAGTTGAAACAGCAGAAGAAGAAGCAGCAAAACTTGCACAAAAACTTGAAGAAGAAAAACGTGCACAAGAAGCATTAATGCAATTGAATCATCATGATAATGTAGATATTGATGCTGAGGATGATCTGCCTGTTATTGAGAAAAAAGTAGCACGAAATGAACCTTGTCCATGTGGCAGTGGAAAAAAATATAAGCAATGTTGTGGAAAAAGTGGTCCTAAAAAAGGTGTATTTGCCTCTTGAAGCGATCAATAGTATCTTATCTCGTCAAGAGATTTTTACGCTTTGACAAAGAACAGCCTTTTATCTTTATCTCGGCACTTTTGGCTTTTTTAGGGATAACTCTTGGTGTTATGGTACTTTTAATTGCCATGGCACTCATGAATGGTTTTGATAAAGAGTTTAAGAACAAACTCACAATTATGAACTATCCATTGACTGTACTCCCTAAATTTTACGGAGCAGTGAATGAAAATCTTCTTATCGATTTAGAATCACAATTCCCAGATTTAAAATTTAGTCCTTATGTGCAATCTTCGGTAATGGCAAGAAGTGGAAGATCACTTGAAGGTGGTTATCTCTTTGGTGTAAATTTTGATGATGAAAAAAATGTCAACTCTGTATTAAAGAAAGCAATAGAAGGCCATCACTTTAAAAAATTTGATGTTTTGATCGGTAAAAGTATGAAAGAAGAGTTTAATGTATCGCTCAATGATAAATTAATGTATATCTTTACCAATGTAGAACCAGGAGGCCTCTCTGTTACTCCAAAGATAAAAAGGTTCAGAGTTAAGTCCGTTTTTGATTCTGGTCTTTCTGCTTATGATAAAGCTTACTCTTATACAACACTTGCCTCTTTACAAACGATTTTACATATGTCTCAAAATGAGTATGATGGGATCCATATCTATTCTACAACACCACGTAAAGATATAAAACGTATTCAAAAAGCATTACCTATGAGTGCTACAGTTAGAGGTTGGTGGGAAGATAATTTGAACTTTTTTGCAGCCTTAGAGATGGAAAAGACATCGTTATTTATTGTTTTAATGCTTATTATTCTCATTGCTGCTATCAATATTATTTCATCTCTTTTAATGACTGTAATGAATAGAAGAGGGGAGATCGCTCTTTTACTTTCTTTGGGTGCTACAACTTTAGAGATAAAGAAAGTCTTTTTATATCTTGGAATTGTTATAGGTATAGGCGGGATACTAGCAGGTACTATCTTAGGAATGAGTGGTATTTGGATATTAAGTAATTTTGATATCGTCTCTTTACCTAAAGATGTCTATCCTACTTCTACACTACCATTGGATTTAAGTGTTTCAGACTTTTTTATGATAATTTTTGGGGCATTCGTTATTGTAGTTGCATCTTCATTTTATCCTGCTAAAAAAGCAAGTGAGGTAGATATATTAACAGTTCTAAGAAATGAATAATCTCTCTTAGTATCCTGTTTGATTAACATCATCCACTGCTTTTTTAATTAGCTTGTAGGGTAGCGTTAATGTTCTCTTTATGATATTAAGAGGGGCAACGACAATATCTTTAGCTATCTGCGTTTCAACCTTAGGATCACTTAATTTTCCTGTTACTTTTAGTGTTGTTGACAAGCTTTTACCATCAAATATAATATACCCAACCAAAGGAATCTTTGAGACATCACTAGCTAGATCAGTTTTTAAATTAAGTGTCAATTTAATTTTATCATGTGCAACATCAGCTATCCCTTTTCCTAATATTTTCAACTCTTTAGATTGTATATAAAAATCAGATATATTAAAGATATTGTTCTTGGATGTAAATTGAAGATATCCATTTTTTACATAAAGACCATCTTTATTATAATCAGGTAGAGAAAATGTCACCAAAGAAGGTACTGTGTTTACAAATGCAAGAACATTGTTTAAAAGCTTATAATCAACAATAGTGGTCTTATGCATAAAGAAAACACCTGAATAGTTGTCGAAGCTACCTTGTAGTGAAAAATCTAAACTACCTCCTTTAAACTTTGAAAAAGCAGAAAATTGTTCCATAAATTTATCATTGAAATTTTTTCCATAGAGATAAAATCTACCGTTTTCAAGTTTAAAACCAGCTTGCCCCTTTTTATATAAAAGTTGTGCTGTGACAATATTATTGATATATTGCATATATATTTTATCTGATATTGCATATCTGTCTTTTCCTAGATAAATATATGTATTAGTTGCGTTTAAATATATTTTCGGTGTTTGCGAAGAAGATTTCTTTTTAGTTTGTATGTTTTGTATACTCTGAATAAGTTTTATTACTTCATGTATATTTATACCACAGTTTTTTGGATTTATATTGATTTTATCTGTAATTTTAACTTGGATATTTTTATTGACACTGAGATATATCTTTCTGTTCTTATTGATTTTACCTTCAATCTTATAATCGTGTATTGGTATGTTTTTATTCATTAGAAGTGCATAGGGATAAATAATATTCGCTTTAAATTGAGTATAGGAATGTTCACTTCTTTTAAATAGATCAACATCTCCACTAGAAATTTTCAACTGTTTTAATATAGTTGAGTTTTTTGCAATACGATCCAGTGAAAAAAGTTTTAAATGCCATATATCTTTATCAGAATAAAACTTTGCATTTAGTTGAGAAGATCGTATGCTTATATTATTATCATTGAAAAATGCTTGTAAACGTATTTTTTTATTATTATAAAGCACCTGTTGTCTTTTGGGTGTTTTTAAAATAAAATCATTCAGTCCAATATTGATCTTGTTGGAACCCAAAAGATGTTTTGCATATATTTTAGTAGTAATGTACTGTCCAATTTCAACTGAGGTTCGTTTTACATTAATACTCTTGTCATCAATAATCAGATTTAATTTTTTTATTTTATATCGAGAACCATTTAATGCTATATAAAGATCATTGGCTGCGTTTATAAAAAGTTTTTTATTATATTTTATTCGAAAATGAGCATCTGTTTGTTTGAGATTTATTCCTGCATAATGAAAATTAAACAGATCAAGGTCAAAATTAAAAATATTTTTTTGAATATCAAGCTCTCCACTGATATATGATTTTGCAAAACGATTCATACTTAATAGAACAGGAGGTATTTTTATGATTTTATCAGTAATATTATATGGCATAGATAATTTATCAAGTTGAATTTTTTGATTTTTATATAGCCAGTTTGAACGACTGATCTGCAAAATATTTTTTTCTGCTGAAAGATGGTATAAAATTATTAATTTTTGAGAAGAACTATCTAGTGTCACGCCTTTATAGTTAATTTTATTTACATGAAAGTTAATATTTCCCAACTCTTTTTTTACATTATATTTTGCAGTGATATTTGTATCAATAATATTTTTATATTTTGCTCGCATCCTATCAATGGTTATATCACTGTTGTGAAGATGGATATGTGCGTTTGAAAGGTTAAGATTAAGTCCAATATAATCAATATTTGCTTTTGTGAGAGAGAAGTCTCCATTTACATTTGTATCTATTGTCCTTAAATCAATACCAAGATGTAGATCTGTGTTAACTAGACCACTGTTTTGTTTAAATGGTAAATGAATTTTATAAGTTGCTAGAAGATTTAAAATATCATCATTCACTACGCCATCAAGTTTCAAATATAGATCCAAATACTCATGAGGCTTTGTAAAGTTTATTTTTAGCCAACTATTTTTTAAATAGGTTTTATATGTATAGGCATTGATTGGTCTAATATATAAAATCCCATTGTTAAATTCCAATAAAGTTTTTTCTGTTGTGATTGGTGCTAATTTTTTATTATATTTATATTTAAGAGAGTGGGCTACTGCGTTTATATCGATCTGTTTGTAGGCATTTGCAATATCATTAAAATCGATTTTACCTCTAAAATTTTTGATCTGTAAACTTTTTGCACTGATAGCATCATTTGCCCAATATTGAATCTGTTTATTCAAAGGAATTAAATTTAAAATCGCTTTTACCTTATGAATATCATTATGTGCATATATCTTGTAAGATAAATTTGATTCATTTGAAATGCTATAGAACGTGAGGTTTGCATCATTATTGATTAAAATGTTGATTTTAGAGTATTGCTGCATACTGTTAGTATCTAAGATGATAGTACCATTGAACTCTGTTTTATACTTTTTACTTGTAAGCTCTTTTAGTTTAATAATAAAATTCTTATTATCTATTGAGATTAAAGCTGTTGCTTGTATGTCATTTTTGAATTTAAAATGCAAGGTACCTTGGTCTGTATCAGAATAATCAAATTTTGCATTGATACTATCCATTGTTATTTTATCTATGGATACACTTCCTATAAAGGGGGTGATCTTCGATATGGTCTTTAGCGTGTTGTTCAGTGTTGTAAAATTAAATTTTGTACTTGATTTTGGCTCTTGAACTATTTTTATATCATCTACAGCTATGCGAAGCTTATTATCAAATTTAATATATGTGTTTTTAAGATAAAGATTTGATATATGCAGATTATCAAGATATAATCCATTTTGTAAAACAAGAAAAATTAAAATTAAAAAGAGAATTATGAAAGAGAAAAAACTCACAATTGCAAAATATGTTTTTGAAATAACTTTAATAATAATTTTATCGCTCATGTACTACCTAAATCAGCCAATTAAAACCGCAAAAATACTCTATATACCAAAGGGTTCTATAAATAAGATTATAACACAATTGCAGCGAAATAATTACGATGTTTGGAAATTGGATTCATATATTTTAAGGCTTATTGGCTCACCACAAAATGGCTGGATAGATTTAAAAACAAACATCAATACAAAAGCTGATTTTTTATATAAATTAACTACTTCTAAAGCTGCACTACAAAAAGTAACACTTATTCCAGGTGAAACAACTTATGTATTTTTAAATGAGTTGGCAAAAAAGCTAAATCTAAACGCAGCATTACTATTGAAAGAGTATAAACAACAAGCACCTTTACCAGAAGGGGTATTAGTACCTGAAACGTATCAGATACCTATTGGAATTGATGAACATATGGTGATTAAAATTCTATTAAACCTTTCACTACATAGAACAAAACAACTCTCATATAAAATTTTTGGTACATATAATGAAAAGAGATGGTTTCATTATGTAGCACTAGCTTCTATAATACAAAAAGAGTCTGCAAATAACAGAGAAATGCCAATAGTAAGTTCTGTAATATACAATCGCTTGAAAAAAGGAATGAAATTACAAATGGATGGAACACTGAACTATGGAAAATATTCTCATTTAAAAGTGACAGCTAAAAGAATTAGGGAAGACATGAGTATATATAACACATATAAACATAAAGGCATACCAAAAATACCTGTTTGTAATGTGAGCGTAGATGCGTTAAAAGCGGCAATATTCCCTGCTAAAACGAACTATCTCTATTTTGTTAAATCAAAATCCGGAACACACAAATTCGCGTGTAACTATTCTACACATTTGGCTAACATTAAGCATGCTACAAAATGAAACATATTTAAAATATCTTGAAATCTTTTACAGAGCATTGGATAAATTGCATATCTTAGTGTTATTATTAAGTTTGTAAAATCCATGAAGTTTAACTATCATGAGATTAAAAATTATTCATGAGGACAGACAATGTCAAAAATTATTTGGTCTAAAATTGATGAAGCTCCGGCTTTAGCAACGTATTCATTATTACCAATTGTACAAAAGTTTTGTGCAGCAGGTGGCGTAGAAGTAGAAGAGAGAGATATTTCTTTAGCAGGTAGAGTTATTGCTACGATGGGAGATTATTTAAAAGATGATCAAAAGATAGCTGATGAACTTGCTTATCTAGGTAAAGTTGTTCATCAACCAGAAGGTAATATTATTAAATTACCAAATATTTCGGCATCAATTCCTCAACTTAAAGAGTGTATTGCAGAACTTCAAGAAAAAGGGTATGCACTACCTGAATATCCTGAAAATCCTCAAACTGATGAAGAAAAAGAACTAGCAGCTAAATATGCAACATGTCTTGGATCTGCAGTTAATCCTGTTCTTCGTGAAGGTAACTCTGATAGACGTGCTGCACTTGCAGTTAAAAACTTTGCAAAGAAACATCCACATAAACTTCGTCCTTTCTCAGAAAACTCAAAAACATATGTAACTTCTATGGATCATGGAGATTTCTATGAAAATGAGCAATCAATAATTGTTGATGGCGAACAAGATATGACAATTGAACTAAACGGAAAAGTTTTAAAAACTGTAGATGCAAAAGACAAAGAAGTTCTTGATGCTACATACATGTCAGCAAAAGCTTTACGTGCATTTTTCAAAAAATCTATTGAAGAAGCAAAAGAGAAAGGTGTTTTATGGTCACTACACCTAAAAGCGACTATGATGAAAGTATCTGATCCTATCATGTTCGGTCATGCTGTTGAAGTTTTCTTTGAAGATGTATTTACAAAATATGCAGATGAATTTGCAGCACTTGGTGTTAATGCGAACCTTGGTCTTGGTGATCTAGAGAAAAAACTTGAAAATTCAGATAAAAAAGATGAGATCTTAGCTGCTATTAAAGATGTAATCAATAATGGTCCAGTTGATATTGCTATGGTTGATTCAGATAATGGTATCACAAACTTACACGCTTCAAATGATATTATCATTGATGCTTCAATGCCAGTTGTTATTCGTGATGGTGGTAAAATGTGGAACAAAGAAGGAAAAACAGAAGAGTGTGCTGCTGTAATTCCAGATCGTTGTTATGCAAACTTCTATCGCCCAATGGTTGAAGACTGTGTTAAAAATGGTCAATATGATGTAACTACTATGGGTAATGTTGCAAATGTTGGTCTGATGGCACAAAAAGCTGAAGAGTATGGTTCTCATCCAACGACTATTGAAGTACCTGAAGATGGTACTATGGAAGTGAAAGATGCAGCAGGAAATGTTCTTATGAGTCACAAAGTAGAAAAAGGTGATATCTGGAGAATGAGTCGTGCGAAAGATATTCCGATCAAAGACTGGGTTCGCCTTGCAGTTGAACGTGCTCGCATCACTGGTAATCCAGCAGTATTCTGGTTAGACGAAAATCGTGCACACGATGCAAATATGATTAAAAAAGTAAAAGAGTACTTAAAAGATCACGATACTGAAGGTTTAGAACTTCCAATTATGGAAGTTGAAGAAGCAACGAAATATACAAATGCACGTGTAAGAGAAGGAAAAGATACGATTTCTGTAACAGGAAATGTATTAAGAGATTATTTAACAGATATGTATCCAATTTTAGAGCTTGGTACATCAGCAAAAATGCTTTCAATTGTTCCATTGTTAGCTGGTGGTGGTCTCTTTGAAACTGGTGCTGGTGGATCTGCTCCTAAACATGTTGATCAATTCTTAGCAGAAGGTCACTTAAGATGGGATTCTCTTGGTGAATTCTTAGCACTTGCAGAATCATTAAGATATATTGAGCAAAAACATCCAGATGAAAAACTAGAAGCTATCACTGCTGCATTAGATGTTGCAAATAACAGATACCTTGATAACAACAAAGCACCTTCAAGAAAAGCTGGTGAACCGGATAATAAAGCATCACACTTCTATGTTGCACAATATTGGGCACAAGATTTAGCTGATAGTGACAATGCAGAACTTGCTGCTAAATTTATTCCTGTTTCTAAAGCTTTACTTGAAAATGAAGAAAAAATCATTGAAGAGTTACTTGCTGTAGAAGGTAAACCTCAAGATATTGGTGGTTACTACCGTCCAGATGATGCAAAAGCAAAAGCTGCTATGCGTCCATCTGCAACTTTAAATGCAATTATAGACGCAATATAAGTTGTTAAATTTGTGCCATTTTTTGGCACAAATTCATTTTTTATATAAAACTAAATGGATTTGGTGTTATATAAAAGATGAATTTATTCATCTAAAACTATGGCATCGAGTATACTTAAATGCTATGTGTTCGCACATATTGTTTAAGTGTATCTTGAATGGTGTCATAGTAAATAATATTAAGGAGCATGGATGAGTCAAGGAAAAAGAGTCGGTATTGTTGGAGCTGGTAATGTTGGTGCAACAGTAGCTTATTCTCTCGCAATGCAAGGGTCTTGTCATGAAATTATTCTTCGTGATAACAAGATTGATGTTGCAAAGGGAAAAGCACTGGATATGTCACAAGCAGCTTCTGCTGTTAGAAGTCATACAGTGGTTTCAGTTGCAGAAGATATGTCTGATTTGGTAGATTGTGATGTTGTTGTTATTACTGCAGGAAGTCCAAGATTACCGGGGATGAGTCGTGATGACTTACTAATGATTAATGCAAATATTACTAAAGAAGTGGTTGAGGGTGTAGCAAAATATTCTCCTCAAGCGATTATAATCATGGTTTCTAATCCACTAGATGCTATGACATATGTTGCTCTTAAAGAGAGTGGTTTTGATAGAAGCAGAGTCATTGGAATGGCAGGTATTCTTGACAGTTCTCGTATGGCTGCGTTTATTCAAGAAAAACTTGGATATGGCGGAGGTCAAATTCGTGCTTCTGTTATGGGTGGTCATGGTGATGACATGGTTCCTCTTCCTCGTTACTCAACTGTTGCAGGTGTTCCTTTAACTGATGTGTTGACTCAAAATGAAATAGATGAAATCGTTGATCGTACTCGTCATGGTGGTGCTGAGATCGTTGGTTATCTTAAAACAGGTTCTGCATACTATGCTCCTGCAAAATCTGCAGCTATCATGGTTGATGCAATCCTTAAAGATACAAAACAGATTCATCCATGTGCAGTATGTCTTGAAGGCGAATATGGTTACAGCGATGTTGTTTCAGGTGTTCCTGTAATGCTTGGTGCAAAAGGTGCTGAAAAAATCATTGAAGTGACTTTGGATGACAAAGAAGCTAAGATGTTTGATCAATCATGCCAATCTGTACATGGTTTAATTGATACATTAAAATCAAATAATTTTTTTGAAGGAGAATAAGTTAATGAAAACTCGTATTGAAAAAGATACAATGGGAGAGATTGAAGTTCCTGTAGATGCTTACTGGGCCGCACAAACTCAAAGAAGTATTCAAAATTTTAAAATCGGTGAAGAGAAAATGCCATATGAAATAACAAGAGCATTTTCTTATTTGAAGAAAGCTGTTGCACTTGTTAACAAAGATCTTGGAAAGCTAGATGCAGCAAAAGCTGATGCAATTGCTCAAGCAGCTGATGACATGCTTGCTGGTAAACTTGATGGAAACTATCCACTAGTTGTTTGGCAAACAGGTTCTGGTACACAATCAAATATGAACAATAATGAAGTTCTTGCAAATCGTGCTACTGAAATTCTTGGTGGTGATTTTCGAAAAGAGAAACTTGTTCATCCTAATGATGATGTAAATAAATCTCAATCTTCAAACGATACTTATCCTACTGCACTTCATGTTGCAGCTGTAATCGCTGTTGAAGAACAGCTTCTTCCTGCAATAGCAAAACTAAAAGCTACATTGCAAGCAAAAAGCGAAGAGTTTGCTCATATTGTTAAAATTGGTCGTACACATCTTCAAGATGCTACACCACTGACGCTTGGTCAAGAGATTTCTGGTTGGGTTGAAATGCTAAACAAATCAGAAAAGATGGCAAAAGACTCACTTGAAGCTGTTCGTGAACTGGCACTTGGTGGTACTGCAGTTGGAACAGGTCTTAATGCACATCCTGAACTTGGTGAACGTGTTGCTAAAAAACTAAGTGAGCTTACTGGTCATGATTTCATCACTGCACCAAATAAATTTCATGCCCTTACTTCTCATGATGCACTCGTATTTGCACATGGTGCACTTAAAGCACTTTCAGCTGATATGATGAAAATCGCAAACGATGTTAGATGGTTAGCAAGTGGTCCTCGTTGTGGAATAGGGGAAATAGAAATTCCTGCCAATGAACCGGGTTCTTCTATTATGCCAGGGAAAGTAAATCCTACTCAATCTGAAGCAGTCACTATGGTTACATGTCAAGTTATGGGTAATGATGCTACTATTGGTTTCGCAGCATCTCAAGGTAACTTTGAACTAAATGTATTTAAACCAGTTATTGCTTACAACTTTTTACAATCAGTAAGACTTTTAAGTGATTCTATTGTTTCATTTAATGATAATGCTGCAATTGGTATTAAGCCGGTTGAAGATAAAATTGATTATTATTTAAATAATTCATTAATGCTTGTAACTGCATTAAATCCATATATTGGATATGAAAATGCTGCAAAAATTGCTAAAACAGCACATGCGAACAACTCAACATTGAAAGAAACAGCAATAGAACTGGGTCTTTTAACTGCAGAGCAGTTTGATGAGTATGTTAAACCAGAAGAGATGATTGCACCAAAAGCATAAAGCTAATGGCAATCTTAATTTAAAAATAAGGAGAATAGATGAATATACATGAGTATCAAGCAAAACAGATTTTTGCTAAATATGGTGTACCAACACCAAAGGGTAAAATTGCAAACTCAGTTGAAGAAGCTGTAGAAGCTGCAAAAGAGTTAGGTGGACCTGTTTGGGTTGTTAAAGCACAAATTCATGCAGGTGGTCGTGGACTTGGTGGTGGTGTTAAGCTTGCTAAATCTTTAGATGAAGTAAAAGAGCTTGCTGATGAAATTCTTGGAATGACATTGGTTACTCACCAAACTGGACCAGAAGGTAAACTTGTTCAAAAAGTTTATATTGAAGATGGTGCAGATATTCAAGATGAACTTTATCTTTCAGTTGTTCTTGACCGTGCTGCTGAGATGCCAATTATTATGGCTTCTACTGAAGGTGGTATGGATATTGAAACTGTTGCTGAAAAGACTCCTGAAAAAATTATCAAGGTTCAAGTTGATCCTTCTATCGGTTTTCAAGGTTTCCATGGTCGTGAGTTAGTATTTGGTCTTGGTATTACAGATAAAGTACAACAAAAGAATATGATTAACTTTGCTAAGAAACTCTATACACTATATATGGAAAATGATGCAGAGATGATCGAAATCAATCCACTTATCAGAACAGGTGAGGGTGAGTTTATCGCACTTGATGGTAAAATGGGATTTGATGACTCAGCTCTTGGACGTCATCCAGATATTGAAGCGATGAGAGATTTAAGTGAAGAAGATCCAGATGAACGTGAAGCTGCACAGTATGGTCTTTCATATATCGCACTTGATGGTGAGATCGGTTGTATGGTAAATGGTGCTGGTCTTGCAATGGGTACTATGGATACAATTAACTATATGGGTGGAACTCCTGCGAACTTCCTTGATGTTGGAGGAAGCGCTAACGCAGAGACTGTTGCAAAAGGTTTTGAGATCATTTTGAAAAACCCTAATGTAAAAGCTATCTTTGTAAACATTTTTGGTGGAATCGTTCGTTGTGACCGTATCGCAAATGGAATTTTAGAAGCTACGAAACTTGTAGATGTTCATGTTCCTGTTATTGTTCGTCTTGATGGTACAAATGCACCAGAGGCAGCAGAGATTCTTAAAAATGCAAATATTTCAAATGTAATTGCCGCAGAAGATTTAGCAGATGGTGCTGCAAAAGCAGTAGCTGCAGCGAAAGGAGAGTTATAAGAGATGTCTATTTTAGTAAATAAAGATACAAAAGTTATCGTTCAAGGTTTTACTGGTAAAGAGGGTACTTTTCACGCTGAGCAATGTTTAGCTTATGGTACAAATATTGTTGGTGGTGTAACACCGAACAAAGGTGGTCAAGAGCATTTAGGTAAACCTGTATTTAATACTGTTAAAGATGCTGTTGATACAACAGGAGCAACTGTTTCTATGATTTTTGTTCCACCTGCATTTGTTGCAGATGCTGTAATGGAAGCTGCTGATGCTGGAATTGACCTTGCTGTAATTATTACAGAAGGTGCACCTGTGCGTGACATGATGTTCGCTAAACAGTATGCTACAAAACACAATATGAAAACTATTGGGCCAAACTGTCCTGGTATTATCACTGCTGATGAGTGTAAAATCGGAATTATGCCTGGTATGATCTTCAAAAAAGGAAATGTTGGACTTATCTCTAAGTCTGGTACTTTAACTTATGAAGGTGCAAATCAAGTAGTTAAAGAAGGTTTTGGTATCACTACTGCAGTTGGTATTGGTGGAGATCCAATTATTGGTCTTTCATACAAACAACTTTTACCTATGTTTGAAGCAGATCCAGAAACTGAAGCAATCGTTATGATCGGTGAAATCGGTGGAGATCTTGAAATCCAAGCAGCGAAATTGATTAAAGAACAAATCACTAAACCTGTTGTTGCTTTTATTGCAGGTCAAACTGCACCTAAAGGTAAACGTATGGGTCATGCTGGAGCTATCATTTCAGGAAGTGCAGGAACTGCAGCTGAAAAAATGGCAGCACTTGAGGCAGCAGGTGTAAAAGTTGTTGTTTCTCCAGCTGAGATTGGTAAGGCAGTTGCGGAAGTATTAGCTAATAAATAGCTCTATTTGGCTTGTGTGAGCCTCGTTAAGTAACATTTTAATGATTTAAAAGGCGTTTGTAGCACATTTTAGAATAGAATTATAGAAACTAAGATACTCTTTTTGAAATAAAGAAAAGAGTAGTATATAAATTCGTCAGAGTTTATATCTTAAAAAGAGGAGAATAAATGGGAACTTTTAAAACTGAAAACCCAGGTGACCAACCTGTATGGGTGAACACAAGCAACTGTAAAGCGTGTGATATTTGTGTGTCGGTATGCCCATCAGGCGTACTTGGTATGGTTTATGAAAAAACTTCAACACTTGGTGCTATGATCTCTATTGATCATCCAGAATCTTGTATTGGGTGTATGGAGTGTGAACTTTCATGTCCAGATTTCGCTATCTACGTTGCAGATAGAAAAGAGTTAAAAGCGGCTGGAAAAAGTTTCGCAAAATTAACTGATGAAGCAAAAGAGAGACAAGCTGCAATTGTAGCAAATAACTATATGTCGCTTGAAGAAAAAGGAGCTAAGTAATGGCAAGAGAGGTAATTTCAACTGGTAATGAACTAGCAGCAAAAGCTGCAGTAGAAGCTGGTGCTAAATTTTTTGGTGGGTATCCAATTACACCATCATCGGAAATAATGCATGTCTCATCTGACCTTTTACCAAAAGTGGGTGGTACGGCAATACAAATGGAAGATGAAATAGCAGGTATTTCTGCAGCACTAGGTGCTTCAATGACTGGTGTTAAGTCATTTACTGCTACTTCTGGTCCTGGTATTTCATTAAAAGCTGAACAAATTGGACTTGCATTTATTGCTGAGATCCCACTTGTTATTTTCAATGTTATGCGTGGTGGTCCATCAACAGGTCTTCCAACTCGTGTATCTCAAGCAGATATCGGTCAAGCTCAATATCCAACACATGGTGATTATGCTTCTATTACTTTATGTGCAGGTTCTTTAACTGAATGTTACACACAAAGTGTTCGTGCATTTAACTTAGCTGAAAAATATATGACTCCAGTATTTATGCTTTTAGATGAAACTATTGGACACATGCATGGAAAAGCTATGCTTCCTGATACTGAAGAGATCGAAGCATCTATAGTTGATCGTGAAAAATTCCATGGTGATCCATCTGAATATAAACCTTATGATGTTCCAATGAATAAACCAGCTGTATTAAACCCAATGTTCGAAGGGTATAAATATCACATAACTGGTCTTCATCATGGTGCTGAAGGGTTCCCAACTGAAGATGCTGAGCAATGTGAATTCAACATTGAACGTTTAGTTGGTAAAATCAATACAGTTCATTTAGAAAATGGTGGTCTTGATGATCTTCCAGATTATGAAGAAGTAGATTTAGATGATGCAGATATTTGTATCATTGCATATGGTTCAATTGCACTTGGTGCTTATGAAGCTGTTAAGAAACTAAGAAGTGAAGGTATCAAAGCAGGACTCTTCAGACCAATTATGCTATGGCCAAGCCCAATCAAAAGATTAGAAGAGATTGGAAAACAGTTTGAAAATAGAATTATGGTTACTGAGCTTAACATGGGACAATATTCAAAAGAAATTGAACGTGTAATTAAGCGTAATGATTTTACTACACTCTTAAAAGCGAATGGTCGTCCAATCGCACCTGCTGAAATGGTAGCAAAAGTTAAGGAGATGATTTAATGGCATTTAATTATGATAAATATTTACGTGTAAACAAAATGCCAACACTATGGTGTTGGGGTTGTGGTGATGGTGTTATTTTAAAAGCGACTATCCGTGCTATTGAAAAAATGGGATGGAATATGAACGATGTATGTGTTGTTTCTGGTATTGGATGTTCAGGAAGATTTTCTTCATATATTGACTGTAATACTGTTCACACAACACACGGACGTACAGTTGCATATGCTACAGGTGTAAAACTTGCTAAGCCACATGCGCATGTGATCGTTGTTGCAGGTGATGGTGATGGTCTTGCAATCGGTGGTAACCATACAATCCATGGTTGTAGAAGAAATATTGACTTAAATTTCATTTTAATCAATAACTTTATCTATGGTCTTACTAATTCTCAAACATCTCCAACAACACCTCGTGGGTTTTGGACTGTTTCTCAAAAGAATGGTAATATTGATCCAACTTTCAATGCTTCTAATTTAGCAATTGGTGCAGGTGCATCATTTGTAGCAAGAGAAGCTATGATTGATCCTAAAAAATTAGAAAAAATTCTTGTAAAAGCTTTTTCTCATAAAGGTTTCAGTTTCATTGAAGTTCTTTCAAACTGTCATATTAACCTTGGTCGTAAAAATAAAATGGCAAATGCTATGGAAAACCTTGACTGGATTGACAGCATTACTATGCCACTTAAAAAATGGGAAGCTCTTGAAGATCCAATTGAAAAAGAAAATCTTTTACCAACTGGTGTATTAAGAGAAGTTGAACAAGAAGAATACTGTGATATGTATGCTGAAATTCAAAAAGCTGCACAAGGTCAACGTGCTAAAATTACTCAAGATGACTTTGAGAAAAAAATATAAGTAAGGAGTTATAAATGAGACATACTTTAAGATTTACTGGCGTTGGTGGACAAGGTGTTCTACTTGCTGGTGAGATTATGGCTGCTTGTAAGATTAAAAATGGTGGTTATGGTCTAAAAACTGCTACTTATACTTCTCAAGTTCGTGGTGGAGCAACAGTTGTTGATATTACTCTTGATGATGACGAAATTCGTTATCCATATGCTAATGAAGGCGAAATTGATTTTATGCTTTCTGTTGCAGATGTTTCATATCATCAATTTAAAAGTGGTGTAAGACCTGGTAACAAAATTGTTGTAGATCCAAATCTTGTTCACCCAACAGATGAAGATAGAAAAACGTGGGAAATTATTGAAATTCCTATTATTACAATTGCAAAAGAAGAGGTTGGTAATGTAATTACTCAATCTGTTGTCGCTTTAGCAATTACAAATACTATGACAGGTGTACTTCCTGAGGAATCTTTAATTGAAACAATGCTTTCAAAAGTTCCACCAAAAGTTCATGAAGCAAACAAGAAAGCTTATGCACTTGGTAAAGCATATGCTTTAGATGCATTAGGTACTAAATAGTCTTTAAAATATTAAAAACTATTTGAGCAACTCTTTTTCGAGAGAGTTGCTTTTTTTATTCCAAGAAATAATATTAACTAGTATTAATACTATAAAATATGATTAAATTTTTATACTTTCCCAGAAAAAATCAACATGTTTTTCAAACTGTGTAGCAAGATTATTTGTTGAATGTGCATCAAAACGCAGTAGAGTCACCTGAAGACGCAAATAGAAGAGGGTGCTTAGAAATTCATAGGATATCATCATAGGATCACTAGAACGTATTAATGAGTGTTGCATCATTACAAAAAAGCCTTCTGATAGAATCTTAATATTATTATCATGAAATTCTTTCATAAATTTTTCACGAAGCCCTTGATTTTGCATTAATTCGATCATCAGTAACCTAAACATATTTTCGTTATTTTTATCAAATGTCAGCATTTTATATTGTGTTGTAAATTTTTGTAAAAATGGCTTTCCTCTAAGTGCCAGTTCTTCTACCTCTTCTTTTGAAAAAGAAAAAGGTGAAGTAAATATATTCTTTGCAACTTCTAAAAATATCTCTTCTTTATTTTTATAATGATTATAGATCGCACTCTCTCGAATACCAACTTCTGCAGCAATTTTTCTAACACTAGCACCTTTATATCCGTATTGTGAGAATAGGGCCGTAGAAACCTTTAATATCTTTTGTTTAGTTCCTTTTCCTTTACTATGTTCCTTGTTTTGGGACATTTTAGCTCCTTTTAATTTAAATGAACACTTGTTAATATTACTGTAATGATATATGAACACTTGTTAATTTTAGCTTAACTTAATATGAACAAGTGTTCATTACTTTACTTTGTTATATTAACACTTGTTCACTACTCTTTTCTTTTAATTTAATGTATAATTCCAATAAGGTACAAGAGATAGTTACTTGAATATTCAAGAGGAAAGTCCGAGCTGCTGTAAGACAGTGTTCCATTTAACAAATGGCCGTAGTAATACGAGGGAAAGTGCAACAGAGAATAGACCGCTGCTTTTATTGATAAAAGTAGTAAGGGTGAAACGGTGGTGTAAGAGACCACCAGTCTCTATGGCAACATAGAGAGCTTGTAAACCCAACATGGCAGCAAGAAACAGATGGTTAGCGTCTTACAATTGCTATTGTTTCGCTGGAGGCATAACTCAAGTTATGCAGTAGATTAATGCTATCACTACAAAACTCGGCTTATTTTGTACCTTACTTCTTAATTGGAAATCTTAAAATGAAAACAATTACTTACTTTATTCCATTATTCTTATTTCTTACAGCTTGTAGCAGTACGCCTCATATTCATTACAACAACAATATAAAAGCATTTGAACTGACACATAACAATGAAATTCTTTTAACACAAGATGCAAATCAAGTTTTTCAGGGCAGGGTGAACCTTCCTCATATTAATATATATCAATATATTTATAAACTTGACAATGGAGATTTTGCGGTATATGAACAGGCATATACGCATCCTTATTATATTTTTGATAAGAGCATAGATGTTCTAATAAGTAAAATCTTTCCTGATTACAATGTTAAACGCAGTGCTAGAGTCGCTAATCTCTATTTTTATACATTAAACCCTAAACTACATACAGACGTTCTATATATGGTTGTTGAGAATCAAAATAAAAAACTATTAAAAATAATGTACAGTAAGGACAAAAGCATATTTGAAAGACTATTAAAAAACTTGGACACAAATGCTCAATTTGCTAATTTCAAGATTGATAATAATATAAGTACCAAGCATTGCCATCTGTTTATAAAAAGTAAGTGGAACTACAAAAACATTCTCTTTAGTGATCTTGTTAAACGTGAAGGCGGCAGGAGAAAGAGAGTAAAATAATTTCAAGAGAATTTACATTATGTTAACCAATAGATTAAATATAGTCTATTACTAAGGATATAAGAACCAAATGGATAAAAAAGAACAATTAATTATCGATATACAAAACCTACTAAATACATATGATGGTGTCAACCCTACTTCTATTAATCCCGAATTGTTGAAATTTATGGATGAGCAGACGCTTAAAGAGATTATTGGCAATCTTCTTGATCAAAAAGAGCTTTCTAAAGAGAGTGATATAGAATGGTTGGAACAATTTAAAACGAAATAATCTATTGTTGAAAAATATTACTGTTTCAATATGTTATTGTTATTTACTATTATTGTGTATAATTCCCCTATTCTAAAAATATACAAAGGGAATTATTTATGAGCACTAATTTAGATCTGATCCAACTTACAGAACAGACAAAAAAACTTACGGCAATGGTAGTTGAAGATGAGAAAGTTACAAATGAGCTTTTAAGCTCTACTTTTAAAAACTTCTTTTCAAAAGTAGATTCATGTTTTGATGGCGCAACTGCACTTGAAGTATATGAAAAAGAGAAACCAGATGTTGTTTTTGTTGACATTATTATGTCAGGAATGGATGGTATTGAACTTTCACGTAAAATTCGTGAGATCAACCCTGCACAAATCATTATTGTAATCTCTGCAAGTAATGATATGGAAAAAATCTCAGAATCAATTGAAGTTGGTGTGAACAGTTTCATTCAAAAACCAATTGATACGAAAAAAATCATTGAACTTTTAGGCAGTGTTGTTTCTATGGTAGCAAAAAAGAAAAAAGTTGAAACTAAAACATTTTCTATCTCTCTTCCATTAGATTTATATGAAACTGTAAATGATAATGCAAAAGCTGAGAGCATTTCTAAAAATGCTGTAATCATCAGAGCATTACGCAGTTTTTACGACTAAAATATTTTATATAGATTTATCTTTTTTTAAGGATTAAATCTATATAATTTCGGCTCAACAAATAAGTTGAACTACTTACAGAAAGTGGCCCCGTCGTCTAGCGGTTAGGATCCATGGTTTTCATCCATGTTACAGGAGTTCGATTCTCCTCGGGGTCACCACTTATACACTTCAAAAACAACAATCAACTTACAAAGAATTAATCTAAAATACGCTAAAATCACGAAAAATTATTTTTAGGATATTTCATGTTAAGATTTGCACCTACTCCTACAGGTGACATGCATATTGACGATCTCAGAGTAGCCCTCTTTAACCATATCGTTGCAAAACAAAAAAATGAAGATCTGATTATCAGAATAGAAGATATGGATCAAGAGCAAAATAACGAAGGTAAAGACCAAGAGATCTTAGATATTTTGGGACTTTTCAATATTACACACTCTCAAGTACTATATCAAAGTAAGAACTTTCGTTTTCATTCAGCCATGGCATTACAGCTTTTACATGAGAAGAAAGCTTTTGCCTGTTTTTGTTCTCCTGAATGGCTTGAGCAAAAAAAAGAGGAAGCGAAGAAGGCAGAAAAAGATTATTGTTACGATGATGCATGTAGAAATCTTCCTGCTGAACTGGTTATTGACAATACTGCTCCTTTTACAATCCGTATTGCCCGCCCCGATAAGCCCATTGTTATCAAAGATCATATTCAAGGTGAAATGAGTTTTGATCCCGATGCAGTAGATAGCTTTGTTATTATGAATCAAGATAAAACTCCTACATATAATTTTGCTTGTGCTGTTGATGATATGCTTAGTGATATTTCTCTTGTAATTCGTAGTAATAAATATCTCAAAGAGACTCCAAAGCAAGAGTACATAAGAGATGCACTGTCTTATGAGAAAAAAATAGAATATGCACACCTTCCAACTATTATAGATGCACCAACTGTTAAGTGGCTTTTAGAAGAGGGATATCTACCAGAAGCTATATCAAATTACTTAATATCAATGGGAATCAATCCCCCTGAAGAGATATTTACACTTGATGAATCCATAGAGTGGTTTGATCTTGACAATATTACAAAAAGCCCTGCTCCTTTTGATATCAACAAGCTTAAGGAGATCAATAAACAACACCTAAAAAGACTCGATGCAAAGGAACTTTCTCGTTATGTTGGTTTTGCTGATGAAGAGATAGGAAAACTTGCTCACATCTACCTTGAAGAAGCAAAAACGACAAAAGAGCTAAAAGCTAAAATTGCACCTATCTTTACAGTTAAAGATAATATTGCAAATGAAATGAAAGAATCTGTTGAATCTCTACGCAGTGCAATAAAAAAAGCACCATACTTTGAAGAGTACACTGCTTTTAAAGAGCATCTGCTAAATGAAGTAAAACTTGAAGAAAAAGAGTTTGTAAAAGCACTTCGTATACTTTTAACAAACGCAGAACATGGACCTGATATCTCAGAGATATACAAATATTTGAAAAACTACTTAGGAGAGATTATAAAATGAGTGCAATAATGGAAATTATTCAAGGAATCGGCGGTATATTTATCAGTTTGATAAATGTTTATATTTGGGTGATAATTATCACAGCATTACTAAGTTTTGTGAATCCTGATCCGTACAATCCAATTGTACAGTTCTTATATAGAATTACAAATCCTGCATACAGTTTTGTAAGAAGGTTTATGAGAACAGATTTTAATGGTCTTGATTTTGCACCATTGATCATTATTATAGCGCTTCAAGTACTGATAGTAGTATTAAGTACCCTGCTCTATAATGTGTAAGTCTACTCTTCTTGTTTGAATAACAGCACTCTTGAGCTGCTGTTATTATCTTTAATTTGAAGTTTCAACTCCCCTTTTTCTTTTTTAAATACAACCAAATAATACTCTAACCATTTTGCATCTACATCTGTTAGATTGGTAAACTGATTTGGATTAGGGAGCTGCTTTACGTTCAAGGCTTCTTTAGAGTTTAAAAGAAACTCAATTTTATTCTCTTTGATATTTTGAATATATAGTGCAATATAGAAATACTCTTTATCATGGAACTTTTTATTATCTATTTTATTTAAATATAATGCAGAGACTAAACCTGTTGTTGCGTTTGTATCTTGTATCTTTGCATTTTGAAGTTGTTCTTCACTGAGTTCTTGTTTTTTGGTAATATTGAAATCATCAAAAGCACTTTTATGCGCACAAGCACTAAACAAAATCGGTAAAATCAAAATAATAAAATAAATTTTCATTTTATGCCCTGTTTTTGTGAGAATTATATCTTAATTAAACTCTTCTTTTGTATAATAAACCAAAATTTTAGGAACATATATTGAATAAAAGATTAGCTGTTGCGTTTACCGGTCCTTCGAATAGTGGCAAGACCACTCTGATTTTAAAAGTAGCCAGAAAATTGATACATGAGCATAAACTTGAGGTCGCTATTATAAAGCATGACCCAAAGGATAAAGCTCGTTTTGATGTAGAGGGAAAAGACAGTTACAAGTTCAGTGATACCGGAGCAGAAGTAATTGTAACTTCACCAAACCGTACAACCTACTTTTCACAAAGACGCTCAGAACTTGATGATATGGTAAGACTTTTTGACAAGTTCGATATTTTACTTGTTGAGGGTCTGAAAAACCTGCCTCTGCCTCGTATCAGTATCTTTAGAAACATGATCGATGAAGAGTACTTTCCATACATGAATGCTTTGGCAGTAGATAGTTCAGTAGACCTAAATCAATACGATATCCCAAATGGTGTAGATATTCTGGATCTAAACTCAGCAGATGATGTTATATCCTGGATATTTAAAAATGCAAAACAAATCTAAATAAGGAATAAAAAATATGAATGAAATATTTGAAGCGATACAAAAAAGTGCCAAAAGAATCAAAGAGGCTATCGATGTAAAAGATATAGGTTATTCACAACAAGAGAACTCTTCAGGTGAAACGCAGCTGGAGTTAGACATTAAATGTGATATGATCATAGAAGAGGAATTTTCAAAGATCGCTGCTATCAACACTATTGCAAGTGAAGAGAAAGAACACGCTCAAGAACTACATGCAAACGGAAAATATTTTATCGCATATGACCCACTCGATGGCTCATCTCTAGTGGATGTAAACTTAAGTGTCGGTTCTATTTTTGGTATCTATGACGGTGGATTTGGTACTGAAAATATGGTAGCTGCTTGTTATGTTGTCTATGGACCACGTGTAGAGATGGTTTTTGCATACAACAAAGTAAAACTCTACCTGCTTCAAGCCGGTGAGTTCGAGTATGTAAAAGAGATCCGTTTAAATGAAAAAGGGAAACTCAATGCACCAGGTGGAACACAACAGAACTGGGAACCATACCACAAAGCTTTAGTTGACAGTTTCTTTGCTGAGGGTTATCGTTTGCGTTATTCAGGAGGAATGGTTCCTGATCTACATCAGATACTGCTCAAAGGCGGTGGACTTTTCAGCTACCCAGCAACAAGTGACAAACCAAATGGTAAACTACGTCGTCTTTTTGAAGTATTTCCTTTTGCTTTTGTATACAAAACAGCAGGTGGAGAGGCTATTGATGGTCATAAAGATCTCATGACATTAGGTTATGCACATGTTCATGATACATCTCCTTGTTTCTTTGGCTCAAAATATGAGATAGAAAAAGTAAAAGAGGTTTATGCAAAAAATGCATAATGAACAAAAAGACAAGTTTGAAGTTCATCTTGATGAAATGATAATTAAAGTGCAAACTTGTCAAAAAGAGAGATCTCTTCAAAGTTGCAGTGAGTGTGAAGCATTTTTACAATGCAATTTGAGAGAGGATTATATCAAAGCCGTATATAATAGTATGTCAAAAGGCGATACCGGCGGTTTTGAGTTTTAATACCAACCAATAGATAAAATTTTATACAGGAAGAAAAAATTGAGTAAATACATCACAACACCTATCTACTATGTTAACGGAGAGGCTCACATTGGGCACGCATATACTACTTTTATAGCCGATACTCTTGCAAGATATGAACGCCTAAAAGGTGAAGATACCTTCTTTTTAACAGGGACGGATGAGCATGGACAAAAGATAGAAGAGTCTGCTGCAAAGAACAATAAGCCTACACAACAGTTTGCAGATGAGATCAGTGCTACTTTTAAAAACCTTTGGGATGAATTTGGAATCAGTTATGACAAGTTTATCCGTACAACAGATGAAGATCATATGCGTGGTGTACAAAAAGCATTTGAAGTGATGTATGAAAAAGGTGATATCTATAAAGATTTCTATGAAGGGCACTATTGCGTAAGCTGCGAGACATTTTTCCCTGAAACGCAGCTCGTAGATGGTGAATTCTGTCCTGACTGTGGTCGTACTACAAACGTGGTAAAAGAAGAGAGTTACTTTTTTAGACTTTCAAACTACGAAGATAAACTTTTAAAATACTACGAAGAACATCCAGATTTTATCGTTCCACGCTCACGTGCAAATGAAGTTATCAACTTTGTAAAAGGTGGTCTGCGTGACCTTTCTGTTACACGTACTTCATTTAGCTGGGGTGTAAAAATGCCTGCAAGCATCAACGATGACAAACATGTTATGTACGTTTGGCTTGATGCCCTGCTCAACTACATCACAGCACTTGGTTACGGTACAGATGAAGCGAAGATGAACTACTGGCCTGCAGATATACATCTTGTAGGAAAAGATATTTTACGTTTTCATGCCATATACTGGCCTGCATTTTTGATGAGTCTTGATCTTCCTCTTCCAAAACACATCGGTGCACATGGGTGGTGGACACGTGATGGTGAAAAGATGAGTAAATCAAAAGGGAATGTTGTCTCTCCAAAAGAGGTTGCAGACGCTTACGGTGTTGAAAATCTTCGTTATTTTATGCTTCGTGAAGTCCCTTTTGGTCAAGACGGTGACTTTTCTCAACGTGCATTTATTGACAGAATCAACTCAGAGCTCAGTAACGACCTTGGAAACTTACTCAACCGTATCATAGGTATGAGCGGTAAATACAGTGATTTTGAGATAGACAGTGTTGATGTTGAAAAGTACCATGCAAAAGAGATCGCCTCTATGAACACGATTTTAGACTCTTTGGATGCTTTTTTAGAAAAACTCCAACCACACAGATACCTTGAAGAGCTTTGGAAGCTTTTTGCCATCGGAAACGGTGTTATTCAAGAGTATGAACCATGGGTAAAGATGAAAAACGGACAAAAAGATGAGGCACTTGCTACTGTTGCAGTGGTTGCCAATATTTTGGCAAAAGCTGCCATTATGCTTCATCCTGTAATGCCAAACACTACGAACATAATTGCAGATGCTCTTGCGTTTGAGATAAATACAGATAGTTATAAAGAGCTTGTATTAGACAAAAAACTTCTTAAATTATTTAATATCAAAAAAGTTCCGCCGCTTTTCCCTCGTGTTGAAGAGCCTTTGATGCAAGAAGCACCAAAAGCAGAACCTACACCGGTTATTCAAAAGAAAGAAGAGAAAAAAAGTAAAGAAGCCGCAAAAGAGCAAGATAATCTCATAGAGATAGGACAATTCTTCGAAACATCTTTAAAAGTAGGTACGGTTGTTGAAGCTGAGGAAGTTCCAAAAAGTAAGAAACTTCTCAAACTACAGATAGATCTAGGCGAAGAGTCAAATCGTCAAGTAGTAGCGGGGATAAAAGAGTTCTATTCTCCTGCTGATCTGCTTAACACTCAAGTGTGTGTTGTAGCGAACCTCAAACCTGCGAAACTCATGGGGATGATGAGTGAGGGAATGCTTCTTGCTGCAAAAGATGAAGATGGTCTGTGTTTAATAAGACCTGAAAAACCTAAAAAAGCAGGCACACCTATTGGATGAGACTTGAAAATACAGTAGCACTTATCAATGGAGAGTTGGTAAACTCACCATTTGTAAATAATTTTGAAAATATCGTCTTAGAAGCAAAAGCCGTAAGAAGAGGAGATCTCTTTATCGCTTTTGACGAAGAGAGTATCGAAGAGGCCATTTTTAATGGTGCTTATGGGATTATATTTTATAAACCCACACAGATCAGAGATAGTGAAATTGCATGGATCAAGGTACAAAACCTTGAAGACGCACTTGTCAGACTGCTGCGTTTTGAGTTGCTTAACAAAGAGATAAGTGTTTACTCTTGTGATGAAATAGTACTTAAGCTTGCTCTGCAGGTCGTTACTGAACCAAATTTCATCGCTTTATCTGGAGATATTAAATCAGTTTTTAAAAGTTTGGCAAATATTGAAGAACATTGTACTATTTTATTTAGCCCTGCCCTGACAACGGTAGATCTCTTTACAGATATCAAAGAGATGCCAAAATCACCTCAGTCAAGTATAAATATAGTAGAACAGACCCTTTTTGAGACCTCTTTCATCTATGACAACATTTTTTATGAGCGACAACTTATCTCTCCATTTTTCATGCCTTATCTTGAGCGCTTGCTCTATCTTTTTAAGAAGATCAAGATCAATTTCAGACTACGAAAGTTTACACCTATCGATCACTTTGAGGCTGTCTTTACAAATAAGAACTTTGAGATAAAAGAGTTTGGAACAAGTGACAAAGTACTTATTTTTGAGAAGAACAGCACTTTGATAGAAGATGAGATGCTTTTTTTACAAACACAGGCAACTTGGGCAAAAACTATCTACATTATTCCCGCTGCACTCAAAGGAAAACTCTCATCAGAACAAGAGTTCCAAGAAAAGGTCTTCTTCTATCACTCTAAAGAGGAAATTAAGAAGATCTTACAAGCTGAAACCTTTCACTTTGCCCTCATAGTGGGGGTGGATAAGTCCATTCTTGACAAACCTTTGGTAAGACAAACGCAGTTAACTTTGGATTTTTAACAAATAATGATATATTATCTCTACTAATAAATAAGGATCTATAAAATGAAAAAAACTCTCTTAGCGATGCTCTTTTTAGCAGCTTCGCTCTCAGCCCTTGAGATACAACATACTACAGTTAAATTTACTGCGTTTAAAACATATGCCAAAAAAGGTGTCAGTGGTGTTTTTGACAAAGTAAAAGTACAAAGTAAACAAGAAAATGATGTTCAAGCCCTCCTCTCAAACGCAGTGGCAAATATTGATACAAGCAGTGTAAACAGTGGAAACAAAGGACGTGATATTAAACTTGTTTCAAAGTTTTTTGATGTACAAAATGTTAAGAACATTCAAGCGAAGCTCTCGCACATAGAAAAAAATTCACTTATCGCTACGATCAGTATGAATGGAAAAACTTTAGACATTCCTATGAGCTATAGTGTTACAAATGGTACAATCAATGCAAAAGGAACAATTGACCTAGCGGACTTTGGAATGATTCCTTCTTTAAAATCACTCAATAAAGCGTGTTATGCACTACACCAAGGCAAAACTTGGCAAGATGTAGATATTTACTTTAATATAGCATACAAATAAGATGAACCGTAGAGATTTTTTAACTACAGCAACAATTACTTCTGCAGCCGCTGCGTTTAGCGGTTGTAATGAAGGAAAACATGTTGCCATTGACTACTCAAAACACCCCAAACAACACGATGCCGTAAAACATATAAATATCAATAGAAATAAAAAGACCGTTATAAAACTGGCAACTAGCTGGCCTGCACATTTTCCTATCATGGGAACAGGTGTAGAGAAGTTTGCAAAACGGATCGCAGATATTAGTGGCGGTTCTTTAGAGATAAAGATATATCCCAAAAATGTTCTGGTACCTGCACTGGCCGTTTTTGATGCAGCTAGCAGCGGACAGATAGATGCTTTTCACTCTGGACCATACTACTGGAAAGGGAAAAATTCGGCTTTTTCACTCTATAGTGGTATTCCTTTTGGTTTTACTGCCGAAGAAGTTAATTCCTGGATGCTCTATGGCGGAGGGATGGATCTGTGGCGTGAGCAGTATGCAAAATACAATCTACACCCTTTTTTAGGTGGAAATACCAATATTCAAATGGGTGGATGGTTTAGAAAACCGATCAACTCCTTAGCTGATATGCAGGGACTTAAGATGCGTATTCCGGGGCTTGGCGGTGAAGTCTTCTCAAAAATGGGAGTAAACCCTATCCTTTTGCCTGCTGGTGAGATATACACTTCACTTGAGCGCGGGGTAATAGATGCTACTGAGTGGGTCGGTCCTGCACTGGACATTAAGATGGGCTTTTACAAAGTTGCACCTTACTACTACTCTGGCTGGCATGAACCTGGTTCAGTTTTAGAACTTACATTTAATAAACAAGTATGGAACAAGCTTGCGTTTGAACATCAGTCGATGATAGAGGTCGCAAGCAGTGAGCTCAATGCGAATATGGCGACAGATTTTCATGCTCAAAATATCCATGCTCTTAAAAAGCTCAAAGGTCTTGATGTAAAACTTGCCAAATTTCCTGATGATGTAACCCAGGCAGGGAAAAAAGCACTTCAAGAGGTCATTGCTGAACTCAGTGCACAAAACAGTGAATTTGCAAAAGTTTACGCCTCCATTAAAACACATCTTGATCTCTCAAAAGCATGGAGTGATGTAAGTTTAGGATATTTCCTCAACATTAGGTAAGAAGAGTCCTCTTTATTTGCTTTAAAGTAGTAGTATTGCAGAAAATATTTGAAAGAAAATACTTGAAAAAACTACTCTTTACAGCAACACTCTTACCTACTCTGCTTCTTGCCTCTTATCAAGGCGTCTTGCGCGATCTAAATAGCTCTGCACCCATTGCAAACGCAGTCATAAGCGATTCTACGATCCGAACAAAAAGTGATGCGAACGGCTCTTTTTTTCTTGACTCCAATGAGAGTATATACCACGTAAAAGCTTATGGATACAGACCTTTTTCATTTAAAAATGATCTAAACGCAACTGCTATATATCTAAGACCTATAAAGGTCAAAGCACTTTACCTTACTTTTTGGGGTGCAAGTAACAACTCCAAAACACTTAAAAATATCTTAAATATCATTGATAGAACAGAAGCAAACGCAGTGGTCGTCGATGTAAAAAACGAGTATGGTTCTACATCTTTTTGGACAGGGTTTGAACAGGCGAACAGTTACGGAGCACATAAAAACCGTACTAATCGTGATATTAAAAAGTTCATCAGAACCATGAAAGAACACGATATCTATACAATCGCACGAATTGTAACCTTCAAAGATGAGATACAGGCCTCTCACAATCCTGATTATGCAATTAAGAAAGAGAGCAATAACACTATCTGGAGAAATCATGACAAAATGGCATGGGTTGATCCTTTTGATAAAAGAGCACGGGACTACACCATCTCCATAGCAGAAGAAGCTGCAAAGGTCGGTTATGATGAGATAAATTTTGATTACATCCGTTTTCCAGCAAAAAAAGGACTCTGTTACTCCAAAGAGTGTAATGAGGGGACAAGAGTAAAGGCAATAACAAAATTTTTAGATGAAGCCCAAAAAAGATTACAAAAATATGGTGTTTTCATCTCTGTTGACACTTATGGCAATATCTGTTGGAGCAAGGATGATAATGGTATCGGACAAAAAGTAGCCTCTTTGGCCAAACATGCGGACTATCTCTGCCCAATGCTCTATCCATCTGGATTTTCAAGTGGTTCATTTTACTTCAAACACCCATCCGAACACCCTTATGAAGTTGTCTATAGAAGTATCAAAAAGATTCAAGACACGATACCGAGCAATAGAGTAAGACCTTGGCTGCAATATTTTCGAGACTATACTATAAGACGAAAAGCCTATAAAAAAGAAGAAGTTCAGGCACAGATCCGTGCAAGTGAAGATATTGGAGCAAATGGATGGATGCTTTGGTCACCATCAAGTAAATATAATATAAACTATCTACTAAAGTAGACGTATCTCACGTAACTGTTTTCGGATATTCTTAGAGTTTGGCAGATAACGTTCAACAAGAGAATGAAACTCTTTTGAGTGGTTCATATGAACCAGATGCGCAAGTTCATGCACAACAACATAATCAATAAACTCTTTTTTGAGTTTCATCAGCTGAGTATTGAGTGTGATCTCTTTTCTTGAGCTGCAACTTCCCCATCTGCTTTTCATTTTTCTAAATTTTAGCTTTTTATACTCCAAACCCATTACAGCAGCAAAATACTCTACTCTTGAGGGAAGATACTCCTGTGCATATTGTTTATAAAAGTCATTGTAAGCACGGATGATCTTTGCATCTTCTTTCGGTACTGATTTTGAGAGTCTTTTTCGTAGGTAAATCGCTTGGGGACTATCCACACTGTAGATCTCACCAAAGAGCAATACTTCATCTTCCAGTTTTACTTCTTGGTATTGGTTTTGTCGGTTTTTATCAAGTTGTTTATTTATCCAACTCTTTTTATCTTCTAAAAAATGGTAAATAAAAGATGCCGAACGGATGGGAGTCTTTACGCTGATAGTTGAGTCTGCGTTTACCCGCAGATAACTGTGCTTTAACTTTGGAGCATAGGTAACAGCTACTTTGACTCCCTCAAACTCTACAATGTCACTCATACTCGATAGGATCTTCCACTCCGGCTTGAGCAAAGCCGTTTAAACGCAGTCGGCAGCTGTCACACAGACCGCACGCTTTGTCTTCATTTTTATAACAGCTCCATGTAAGTTCAAGAGGTACACTGCGTTTGAGTGCTTCTTGTACGATCTGAGATTTTTTGAGATGGACCAAAGGCATTTTTATTTCGATGTTCGTTTCATCTTTTGTACCAAGGTTGATGGCTTTTTGCATAGCACTTATGTACTCTTCCCGACAATCAGGATAGCCGCTACTGTCCTCTTCAACCACACCGATACTTAAAACACTAGCACCCTCTTTCTCTGCAATGGCTGCCGCCATAGATAAAAAGATACCGTTACGAAAAGGAACATAGGTGACGGGGACCCCTTCTTCTATTCCCTCTGTAGGAACATCAATGCTTTTATCTGTAAGCGCCGAAGCACCGAGTTGCTTAAAGAAGTCCAAGTCCAAGACATACTTCTCTTTTACCTGAAGTGCCTCGGAGATCTTCTCAAAACACTCCAACTCTTTAGCCTCAGTATTTTGTTCATAATTAAAATGAACAGCGATGATCTCATACCCTGCATCTCTCATCATATAGGCACTCAGAGTTGAATCCATTCCGCCGCTCATGATGCAAACTGCTTTTTTTCTCATATTTTTCTCTTCTTTCATAATAGAATTTTAACATATAAAGAATTTTTTTAATCTTTTTTAAAAGAAAATAATTATAGAATGGATTCAATACAATAAAAAAGGAGATACCATGGAAGTATCATCTTCAACTACATCTGCCAATGTTCAGGTCGATGTAATGAAAAAAGCCCAAGATGTGCAGGAAAAGCAAATAATGCAACTTCTTGAGAGTTCACAAGAGCAGGCTCAAAAGGTAACTTCACAAAAAACAGGTGTTGGCGGTAATCTTAACATTACAGGATAACCACATATCTTTTTTCAAGCGAGAGTGGAGTTCTTTTCCACTCTACAAACTCTAAGCCCTCATCTGATATAATTCCACCCATGATAGATATAGATAATAAAACCTCATTACAGATAGATGAAATCTTTTTAGAACAATTGGCGCAAACTCTTACAGATAAAGATATTGAGCTCATTATTACAACAAATGAAGAGATTCAGATCATAAACAAAGAGTACCGTAACATTGACAAAGCGACTGATGTTTTAAGTTTTCCATACGAAGAGATGCCTCAGGCTCCACTTGGCAGTATTGTGATCTCACATGAAATGGTTACACAAAAAGCACAAGAGTTTTCTCATACACCTAAAGATGAGTTCACTCTACTCTTTATTCATGGGCTTTTACACCTTTTAGGGTATGACCATGAGTGTGATAATGGAGAGATGAGACAAAAAGAGCAAGAACTTATCAACAAGTTTTCGCTTCCAAAAAGTTTAATAGTACGTACAGAAGGTGAAGAGTAGATGGATTATGTAGTTTTTTTAGTTGCGATGGCAGCACTTATTTATGGTGCAGATTTTATTATTAAAGAGTCAGAGAGAATCGCTCTGCACTTTAATATTTCACATTTTGTTATCGGTGCAACACTCGTTGCGTTTGGAACATCACTTCCAGAGATGGCAGCCTCAATGATGGCAGCATCTCAGGGAAAAGTAGATATGGCCGTTGCCAATGTTGTCGGTAGTGTTATTTTTAACATTACCCTTGTTCTTGGAATCGTATTTATGATGGCAAAGTCAATGATGCCAGACAGAGATCTCTTTTCAAAAGATAGTGCATGGGTCATTATGCCTGTTGTCGTCTTTTTTATTATGATACAAGATGGCGTCATCAGCAGAATAGATGGTCTTTTATTTCTTTTAATGATGGTCTCTTACCTTCTCTTCTTATTTACAAGTAACAAAGATGAACTTGAAGGCGAGCTTGATGATGAGCTTGAAAAAGAGAAATTTGACTGGAAAAAAAGTATTTTACTGCTTGGTATAGGTTTTGTTCTAACTATTGGCGGAGCGAACTTCGTTGTAGAGAGCGGTACACATATAGCAAGAAGCTTACATGTAAGCGAATGGATAATCGGTCTCTTCTTGATCTCTCTTGGGACTTCCCTGCCAGAGCTTGTGGTATCGATCGTTGCCGTTAAAAAAGGTAATGCAGAGATGAGCATCGGAAATATCATAGGCTCCAACGTAGCAAACTTTTCTATGGTTCTTGGTGGTTCTGCACTACTACAACCACTTACGATCAACCTTGTCTCTACAAAATTCGATATGATGATCTTGGCAGCAGCTTCAATTGCCCTGCTCTTTATCCTTGCAAATAAGATCTACAACAAAGCCGGTGGCATCTTCTTACTCACCATCTTGGCTCTTTTCATCCAAAACTCTTTTAGTTAAAACTTTATCTCTTTTTTATATAACCAAGCTCAAGCAGCTTGTTATATATGTCAGAGACGATAGCACCTGCTGCATGTCCACCATGACCACCATGCTCTACCATAACGGTCACAATATACTGAGGATGTCTGTATGGTCCATACGTAGTGAACCACGCATGAGAACGATTGTAGTAAGAGAGCTCATGTTCAAGCTTTCTTTTTTTGATATCTTGTTTGATTCCAATAACCTGTGCCGTACCGGTTTTACCTGCTATCTTTATCTTTGAATGTACATAATGCACAGCTGTTCCATGAGGAGCATTACACACTTCATACATCCCTCTGCGAATAATTGGTAGTCGTGCTTTTTCCCTTTTTGTCAGCACATCTTTGAGTGTTTCCTTATAAGGTTCATCCCCTATCATATTTGCCAAATGCGGTGTAGGGAGTTTTCCTGTTGCGATCAAAGCTGTCTGCTGTGCTATCTGCATAGGCGTTACAAGAAAATACCCCTGACCTATTGAAGTATTGAGCGTTTCACCTTTGTTCCACGACTGATTGTATTTTCTTCTTTTCCACTCACGTGAGGGCACTACTCCGATAAATTCATTTGGAAGGTCTATACCTGTTTTGTGACCCAGATTATATCTTCTTAAACCTGCGCTCATTTTTTTGATACCGACTTTTAAGCTCCCTTCATAAAAATAGACATCACAACTCTCGCGAATTGCTTTGATCATATTCGTCTCTTTGTGTCCATGCTTTTTCCAACACCTAAAGATCCTCTTTCCAAGAGGGATGGAGCCAGAACAGTAGATCTGCTCGGTAGAACGGATTCCATGTGTAAGATATACTAATCCCAAAGAAGGTTTTATGGAAGAACCAGGAGGGTATAGACCATGTGTCAGCTTATTTGTAAAAGGGTGATCAAGACTTGAAGCAAGGGAGTTGTACATTTTGTAGCTCATTCCTGATACGAAAATATTGAGGTCATAGTTTGGAAAACTTGCAGCAGACAGAATGGCTCCATGCGTATCCATCACAACGACCGCCCCTACCAATCCATCAAAAAGCTTCGTAATATATTTTTGAAGCTCAATATCAAGATTTAGTTTTAGTTTTCTATTCTCTTTGGGTGCTTTGTAGCTTAACTCTGCTACCTCTCGGTTGTTTGCGTTTACTTTTATCTCTTTCTCGCCAGGGGTTCCCTGCAGGTATGAGTTATAGTACTTCTCAACACCTGTTTTCCCTGTATAACCTATAAGGTCTATCAGTTTGTCATTGACAATATCCTTTTCATTTGCACGGGCAACATAACCTATCATATGCGCTGCTATGTTTTTATAAGGATAGAAACGTTTTGGTGCAGGCTCTACTTTGATATTTTTACGTAAATTGAGCTCTGTATAGACCGGCATGATCTTTTCATATGGAATATAGCCAACAACTTCAATAAAGTCATGATTATAAAAAGAGTCTTTTTTCTTGTAATTTTTAATAATTTTCTTTTTATCCAAAGATGGTAAAAGTTTTAATAAAAACGCAATATCCTCTTCAAACTTCTTTTTGTTCTTTTTCAGTAAAAGATGGGGTGCAAGTTTTATCTTCATTCCCAGTTTATTTATGGCAATTGGTCTGTTCTTAATATCAACGATTTCACCTCTGATAGGTGCAATTTTTTCATGCTTTATTGTGTTGTTTTGTGAAAGCCTTTCATAGTATGTATTTGACTCGACAGCAAGCAGGAAAACTCTCACTATAAGCGCCATCCAGACGGAAGCGAAGAGCAATATAATAAATTTTATTTTCATAAAAGACTCACTAAAAAGAACTCAATTACTATATAGTATACTATATAGTAATCTATATGGGGTAATGGCAACAGAAATATCTTCGACAAAAGGATTAAAAAAAGATAATATCCTATATATGCAAGAAGAACATACATGATTCGAACACATGAGTAACAGTTGAAATTTTGCTCAATTTTTGGAAGAAGAAATTTTGAAGCAACATAAAAGTAAAAGATACTACTAAAAAAAAGATAACCGAAATTTGCTTCAAAGATAAGCAGAGAGAAGCATATGAGCACTAATGCTAAAATATCCTCCCTCTCTTGTGCTCTTATGAAAAGTACAAATAAAACACCAAGCAGAGGCGGTAGGAAAAGATAGATACTGCTTAAAGAGCTGTAAAATACAAAAAGCGCCACATATATGAATGGTCTTACAACTCTTTGATTAGTGATACTTCGTTGCATATAGGGAAATGTTTACATTTAATACAGTCAGCCCAGATCTTATGTTCTGGCAGTGACTCTTTTGGAATTTCTACAAAACCGATTCTTTCAAAAAACGATTGTTTGTAGGTTAAACTAAGAACTCTTTTAATACCAAGATCCATGCCCTCTTCCAGTGCACACTTTACAAGCTGTTCTCCTATCTTTTGACCTCTGAATCCATCTTTGACAATAAGAGAACGAACCTCCGCAAGTTCAATGGTATGAATATGTAAAGCAGTAAAACCGACCAGCTCATCTCCAATATATGCTAAAGTGTAAGAGCGTATATTTGTTGCAACTTCATCGCTGTTTCGTTCGAGTATCACCCCGCTCTCAACTTCTGGGCGTACCAACTCCTGCATAGCAGGTATATTGGTCAGTTTGGCTTTGCTAAATCTAATCTTCATCCGCTTTCACTTTTAAAATGTCATAAATCACTTTGATGATCTTATTGATGCCTCTTTTTTTTGAGCTTGAGACCATAAGCGCATTTGGAAATTCACGTCTAAGAGCACTCTGCTCTTTTTGATTGAGCTTGTCTATCTTCGTAAATATTTGAACTATATACTGATCCTCTTTAATGTTTTGCATAAGAAAGTCACTTACAGCCGTATCTATTTCCAAGTGTGGATGACGACAGTCTATAAGATGTATAAATATCTTTATCTCATCACGCTTAGAGATGTAATCAGTAAGATTCTTCTCCCAGTCATGCTTGATGGATTTCGCGACCTTTGCATATCCAAATCCGGGAAGATCCACAAATTTCGCTACAAGCTTCTCAGAGCTGTCTCTATCTAAGAATGTCACATCAAAATAATTTATCAGCTTCGTTTTCCCCGGTGTTGAGGAGACCTTCGCCAATCCTTTATGATTTGTCAAAGCATTTAGCAGTGAACTTTTCCCTACATTTGAGCGCGCCATAAATACGACTTCATTTTGTTCATCCGTCTCAGGTGCTGCGTTTACATTGGGAGCAGAAGTTATAAATTTTGCATCAACTATCTCTACCATTGCCTACTCCTTTTCATCTTTAATATCAAATATCATAATAACCGGTTCACTCTTGGCACCTTTTGCAAATGCTTTTCCACTATCAAGTGCAAGTGTAACTTCATCACCTATTATCTCTTTTTTCTCATTTACTTGTTTTAAATGTACATTTTCATAAAAATGGTACTCTTTTTCTTTTGGCAGATAAATGACCCTATTTGCTGCACCTTCGTACTTTGCACCTTTTTTTGTCTCTATTTTAAAAGAGACATTCCCGATGGCAACGAATTTCGTAGGCTGGTTATTTTTATCTGTATAGATAGTCACCTCAGATGCATTGAGCTCATCATTATGTTTTTTTACTCGTACATCACCGCTAAAGATAGAGATACCTTTTTGTTCATCAGCACTAAAAGAGTTTGCTTTTATCTTCAACTCTTCTGCAAACGCAGTAAGATTCAACAAAAGTGCTATCAGTAAAATATATTTTATTATCATTATTTTCTCTCTTGTAATTGGTAAGTTGCATCTATGTTCTTTGAATAGACCCTATTGAGGTTATTATTATACTTGATATAACTGCCTTTGACTATATTTTCTCCAAAAAAAGCGGTATATCCAACATCGCTTACAGCCTCTGCGGTTTTTTTGTTGTAGACAAGCTTTTGGGTTTGAAATTCAAATCCACTGTCACGGGTATAAAAGACATTACCTGTCAGAGCCACTATGTCATTTTGATAGACACCCTTGTCTGCTTGCATATTTGCCATATATTTTGGAGATTTATCTGTATAGTCAACATTTTTCACAACGAATTTATCATCATATTTTGTTCCGCTTGTACCCAGCATATAGGTCTGCAGACCAAAAGGTGTAAATTCATACATAGTAAAATGCTCTAGCTCAAGTTGCGGTACATTTACAAAATCCTGTTTTTTTAATGCCAAAGGTTTAAAAAAAAGAAATATCATCAACAGTACGCTAAAAATGAAGCCTAAAAAAACAGTAATATTAATCTCTTACCCCTTAGATCCAAACAGACAGAAAAAGATCTCTTTGTGAATTTTCATCTACTAAGATGTCTATCATCTCACGAACAGCGCCAGCGCCGCCATTCTTACTAAGTACAGTATCGACGATCTCTTGTATCTCTTTGACACCGTTGTTTGGCGTGAAACTTCTTCCAGCTAAACGCAGCATATTAAAATCATTGAGATCATCACCGATAACTGCGATCTCATCAAAACCGATCTCAAGTTTTTCAACGATCTCTTTTAAAACTCTCTCTTTGTCATTGATACCTTGGTAAAGATGCTGAACACCGAGTTCATTTGCACGTTTTTCAACGATCTTTGACTGGCGTCCTGTAATGATCGCAACATCATTGCCCATTTTTATCCATGTAGAGATACCTAGACCATCTTTTACATTAAAAGCCTTGCTCTCCATCCACTCAGCCGAGTAGATAAGAGAACCATCTGTCAAACAACCATCTACATCTAAAACTAAAAGCTTAATCATAATACATCTTTCGTACTTGGAATACCGACACGCTCATTCGCTGCAGTAGCACGTCTGATGGCTACAGCCACTGACTTAAACGCAGCCTCTATGATGTGGTGTCTGTTCTTTCCGCGCTGCTCGATGATGTGCATGCTTATTTTTGCATTGAGCGCAAGTGCTCTGAAGAACTCTTCAACAAGCTCCGTATCAAATGAGCCTACTTTTCCACTAACATTAAGCTCGTAGACTAAAAACGGACGGTTGCTAAGATCAAGATCACAAGCTACACAAGCCTCATCCATAACAATGTTCGCACTTCCAAAGCGCTCCATGTTCTTAACAGGGTAAATAGCCTGAGCCAAAAGTGAACCAAGAACGATCCCGACATCTTCAACACTGTGATGATCGTCGATGTGTGTATCACCCTTACAGCTTACATCCAAATCGATTAAAGAGTGTTTTGAAAAGCTCTCTAACATATGGTCTAAAAATCCCACACCTGTATTGATATTGCTCTTACCACTCCCCTCAAGCTTGAGAGAAACTGTAATATCCGTCTCTTTTGTTGTTCTCGTTTTTGTTAACATATTTCTAATCCTCTTTTACTATAAATGCATGTTTAAATATACTGTTGGCCTTGTAATCCCTAGCCTCTTGTTCACTTTTGAAACCTTCAAGCCAGACTTTGAAAAGTCTTCCGTTGTCTGTTTGGACATCTTTTATAACAGTTGTATACCCATCTTTTTTATCATACTTTTCCTGCGTTAAGATCGCACCGCTTATATTTGAAAATGATGCTATCTGAATCGCATAACCGCTTACTTCTACACTTTTAGGTGATCTTTTAAGCTGCTTGTGCGTTGGGATCTTTCTACTTCCCTTCGTTGCAAAACCTAACACTTCAAGAGTCACAGGAGCAGTTCCCGTTCCTATCATCCCTATCTTTGAAGCTGCAGCCTTTGAGAGGTCGATGATCCTCGTCGCCACAAAAGGACCTCTGTCATTGATACGTACAACTGCACTTCTGTGGTTGCGTAGATTTGTTACACGAACGATCGTATTCATCGGCAGTGTTTTGTGTGCTGCTGTCATATCCCACATATTGTAAGTCTCTCCGTTTGATGTGAGCTTACCATGAAAATCAGGGCCGTACCAGCTTGCGTTTCCACGAAATCTGTCACCGACATTGACAACTGTCGGATGGTATCTGATACCGCGCACAACATAGGGTCTCATCGTAGGATGAGAGTACTTTTTCTTTTGCAGATGTGAAGAATAGACACTGCTGTCATCTACATACTCATGAACCGAAGATGCGTTTCTACCGTGATACGCACCAGGACCACGTGTACTACAACCACTGACAAAAAGAACTACAAGAGCAGCAAGAACGACAACTCTATTCATATAGTTTCAACCTGTCACCAACTTTGATAAAAGAGCCTTTAATGTTATTTTGTGCTCGTAAGTTCTTTAAACTTATGTGGTGTGCTTTTGCGATAGAGAGTAAAGAGTCACCTCTTTTTACCATATAGTAATGACGTGTAGTAAATTTTGATTTTCTACTTCTTTTAGCGATCGGAATAACAAGCTTTTGCTTGATATGCAGCATATCAGTGTGCAGATGATTAAAATCTTTTATCACTCTGTATGAAACACCATATCTTTTCCCGATACGTGCAAGGTTGTCACCATGTTTTACGATGTGGATCTTGTAAATATTACGCATAGGCGCTTCATGGTACTTTTGTTTAAACTCTGCAAGCTTGATGTATGGAATGTAAATATCGTAGTTTGTCGCATATGGCGGTACGAAATCATACTTAAGTTGTCTGTTTAACTTTTTAAGCTTTTTTAAGGGAATATGGATCAAATGAGAGAGTCTGTTCAGAGACTCACCCGGTGCAAGTTTCACTGTTGCTACCGAGTAGGCATTCGCACGATTTAAAAGATACTCATATTCGCTATGCATCAAGAACTGTTCATCACTTCCAATAAGCGCAAGTGCTACGATCTTACGTATGTAGTAACGGCTCTCTTTTGGAAGATACTTCTTCTTTTCATCAAGTAAAACCGACAGATCATCCGTACCCGCTTTTTTTATGGCCTTGTTCAGTGCACCGCCTCCACAGTTGTAAGCGATGGCAGCCAAGTACCACTTGCCAAATCTTTTATGAAGCGCTGATAGATACTTCGCAGCGGCTTCAGTTGACTTGATAAGGTCACGTCTCTCATCAACATACTCATCTATCTTGAGATGGTAGAGCTTCGCAGTACGAGGCATGAACTGCCAAAGCCCTGCTGCTCTTTTGCTTGAGTAGGCTTTTGTCTGAAAGTTTGATTCGGCCATCGCAAGATAGAGAAACTCTTGGGGTACATTGTACTTTGAGAGCGTATTTTTAATAGCAGGGATAAAGAGATATGCTTTGTTCATAGCACTGAAGAAGTGCTTGTGTTTGCGAAGTGTTTTACGCTTCATCTTGTTCATGATAGGGTCATAAAGGAAGGTCGGCTCTATGTCAAATGAACTCAGTAGTGATAGCTCTTTGTTGTAGTTTGTTTCGTATGTTAGATTTGCATACAAAAAAAGCGGAAAAAATAGTATAAATAAGTATTTCAAAATAGACAACTCTTATGATTAAATTTATGCTATTTTATCCAAAAATTGATTAAATAAATTAAACAACTCTCTAATATTAAGAAATATGAAAGAGTTTTAGGGCGTTTTTCGTTGTCAAATTTTCTATCTCAGACTCTGGAATATCTAAGATCTCAGACATTTTTTTAGCAACGAATGTTGTATAAAAAGGCTCGTTTCGCTCCCCTCTGTGCGGTGTAGGGGTCAGATAAGGCCCATCTGTCTCTATGATAAGCTTCTCTTTTGGGATACGAGGCAGTATGTTTACCAGTTTTTTCGCATTTTTGAAGGTCACAACACCGCCGATACCAAAGTAAAAGTTCTCATTGGCAAGACTTAAAAGCTCATCGTCGGCATTGAAGCAGTGCAGCACTCCCCCGACCTCTGCTGCGTTTGACTCTAAAAGAATCATCTTCGAGTCATGCGAAGCATTGCGAATATGCACTATAAGCGGTTTTTTGTACTTTTTTGCCAGCTCTATCTGCGCAGTGAAGACCTCTTTTTGTCTGCGTTTCTCTGCCTCTTTTTCTTCATCACTTCCCTCAAGACGGAAGTAGTCCATGCCACACTCACCGATGGCAACACACTTCGCATGATGCACATACTTCTCAAAGTCAAGCCCCTCAAAACTCTCAAGATCATAAGGATGCACACCAACAGCGAAGTAAACATCATCATAATGCTCTGCTATCTCTACAGCTCTCTCAAGCGTCGAAGGATCAGCACCGGGGATGATAAACCTCTGTACCCCTCCCTCTCTTGCACGTTCTAAAACGGCATCCAGATCATCTGCATATCTCTCATCATCCAAATGTATATGTGTATCAATTATCATCTTTTTTCTCTTCTCTTAATTTTTTGACATGGAGGATGTTCTTGACCATCAACACTATGAAAAGGAGTGAGACAAGCACAGAACCACCTGCAAGCAGCATATCTCCTTTTTGATAGAAGTTAAAAGCGAAGAAAAGTCCCAGTATAGAAATTACAAAGCACATCGGTTGGCCTCCAAAAGTTCACGAGCAAACTTCTTAGCCTCCTGAGAAATATTTTCACCGCTTATGATGCGGGCAATCTCATCGACCTTTTCGTCAAAGTTTAACTCTTTTGTTTTTGAAATAGTACCATCTTTATAGACCAAAAAGTGCTGATCCCCCATAGAAGTAAGCTGAGGCTGATGAGAAATCACAAAGATCTGAAAATGTTTTGAGAGCTGTTTGAGCACTTTTGCCACGCTCATAGACTCTTCACCACTTAGGTTGGCATCTATCTCATCAAGCATCAACACTCCACCGTTACTGCTCATAAACTCCGACTTTAAAGCAAGTATGGCTAAACGCAGTCGGTTAAACTCACCCGTAGAGATCTTGGAGAGCTCTGTTGCGTTTAGCTTTATCTCAAGATCGTCCATTCCTGATGCTGTGTAGTCAGCTTGAGAGAGAGATAGCGTCGCATCTCGAAGGTAGAGACTTTTTAAGTAAGCGTTGAGATCCTTCTCAAACGCAGTGAGCTCTTTTGCTCTCATATCTCTCATCTGCGTAGCCAGTTTCTCAATACTTTTGGAGAGTTTCTCATACTTGGCTTCAAGCTCGCTCTTTTGATACTCTATGTTCTCATACTTCGCGAGTTCCAGTTCTTTTTGTTTTTTGTACTCTAAAGCCTCTTCTATGCTTCCGTACCTGCGTTTAAGACCACTGAGCTCTTCTATGCGGTTGAGAACCTCTTCTACATCCACATCATCAAGCGCAGAGAAACGCTCCTGCGCACCATCGAGTACCGAACGCAGCTCGTTCATCGCATCATCAAAAAAACTGCTCTGCTCATCCAACGCATCAAGCGCAGATGAGACCAAATGCTCATAGTTAAATATCTCACTTGCACTCTCAAGACTCTCTAAAACCTTCTCTTTTTTGGAGAGCTCTTTTTTTATCTTCAAAAGCTCTTCATCTTCGCCTGTTGTAGGGTTTATGTCACTTATCTTTTTTATCTCAAACGCAGCGAACTCCTT